>Ga0272440_1004143_pt1 | contig 10522 bp, 8 predicted proteins | sample SSMMMBAug17_FD_192440 | JGI IMG/M metagenome (GOLD analysis project Ga0272440, IMG submission 192440) | Marine sediment archaeal communities from Little Sippewissett salt marsh, Falmouth, MA, United States - SSM-MMB-Aug17 | ecosystem: Environmental > Aquatic > Marine > Wetlands > Sediment ... | reverse complement strand
TTGAGCCCGAGCAGCAAAGCTGTTTTTTGGAACGTTGCCACCGTTATTTTTTGCTGTTGAGCTTTGGATTCGGGCTGCATCGGATTTAGTCATACTTCTTGATTTACCCATATTTATGTCCCTCCTTTCTTAAAATTTAAATAAATGAGATACTGTCCCTCATTTTTGACATGAGATATATATTTATTTTTAGCGATTTGAGTAGTGGTTTAAAGTGGAAAAAACAAAAAAAGTGTTCAAAGTGATGAGTGCATAAAGTTTCCTTGGTATGAGCGAAATTAGATTCGTGAGCATTTTCAAGGAGTGAGGATAAGAATTTGGGGTGTTTTAATGAGTCCCCCGAAATTGCCTAGTTTTTTGTCAAAATTAAATTTGACTATTAATAAGACATCCTATCATCCTTGTCCATAAAACAAGTGTTTTATGGACACTCCAATTAATCATCAAATAATATGAAAAAAAGGTTGATTTCTGTCTGTAAACTCATCTATAAATCAAAGTCTATAAAATAACAACAAAAAAAGGTTTATAGACATGTTGGTTGGATATGCGAGGGTATCAACGTCAGATCAGACGATTGACCTTCAGAAAGATGCCCTCTCTGAGGAAGGGTGCGAAAAAATTTTTTTTGATATTGCTAGTGGAGCAAAAACAAAGCGACCAGGATTAGATGAAGCGATTAAATATTGTCGCAAAGATGATACATTAGTTGTATGGAAGCTGGATAGAATGGGACGATCCATGTCTCATCTTATAGAGACAATTAAGCACCTTGAAAAGGATGGGATAGGATTTAAATCTATAACGGAAAAGATTGATACAACTTCTCCTAGTGGACGTTTAATATTTCATTTGTTTGGTGCGTTAGCTGAATTTGAGCGGGATTTAATTCGTGAACGTGTACAGGCAGGATTAAAATCAGCAAGGGCAAGAGGTAAAAAAGGGGGGAGACCTCCGGTATCGGAAGAAACAAAAGCAATGTCTAAAGCTTTAATGGCCGATAAGAAATTATCTGTAAAACAAATTTGTGATCGTTTGGGGATTGCAAAAAGTACTCTATATAAGTATACAAATATATCTAATAGTGCATGAATTATTTAAAAGCACAATTCATTTAACCGGAACCATAAATACAAAAAATTACGGAAAAAATCATGGCATCAAAACAAGATATTATCAAATGTTTTCAGAAAATTTCAACCATTGACTATGGTGCAAAATTTTATAAAGCTGATCTTCATTTTCATACGCCAGCGTCAGAAGATGCACGGGGTAAAAATCGATATAATTTTAATCCATATAGGCGAAAATACCCAAAAAAAGATGATCCTGATTACATTCAAAAACTATCTACTAAAAGAGAATCTATTCTCAATGATGCCAAAAAAGTTGCAAAAAATATTGTCCAATCATTTTTGGATAAATCCCTTTCTCTAGTGGCAATCACTGACCACAATAGTCTGGGTACAATTTACAAAGATGTAGAATCTCAACGAACCATGATGGATCTTGCAGCACCAAGCTGGTATGAATTGATTGATAATGCCGCTCAAAAAGTGAACGCCAATTTACAAAAAACCATATTGACAATTCTTCCTGGAGTTGAAATCAGTACATCTGGAGCGCATATTCTGGGAATTTTTGAACCACAGGTTCCCCGCAGAAAAATTCATTTTATCATCTGTGATTTGCTCAATGAAGTTGGTTTTTCAATTGAAGATTTTGGCAAAAATCCTGAAGTTGGAACAGCCAGTGTTTTTGATACAGTTGAATTAATTCTTAAAAAGGGTGGAATTCCTATTCCTGCCCATGTTGATGGCAGTGATCAAGCCATGCTCAGATTATATCGATTAAACAGTGGCGCAATGGAAAATTTGCTTACCAACCCCCATTTAAAAGCGTTGGAAATAGTTGAACCATCAAAATTCATGCGAAAAGATCGAAAACTTAAACAACCTTTATATAACTGGATTGATAATTTACGCAAAAAAAATGGGCTATTCTCTTTGGCATATTTTCAAGGTTCCGATGCACATGATATAAAATCTGTAGCTAAAAGGCATACTTTTGTCAAAATGGTTGAGCCCTCATTTTCTGGACTGAGTACCGCCCTTAAAATGCCTTCATCACGCATTAGAATATCTGACTTTAATACAGTTAATCCGAAAGGACTTTTTATTTTTGGATTATATTCAGAAGGAGGTTTCCGCTCTAAAGAAATGATTCGGTTTAACAGACATCTTAATTGTATTTCTGGCAAAAAAGAAACCGGAAAAACAACACTTTTTCACACAATACAATCATCAACCCACAACAAATTAAAAGAAATCAACAAAATATATAAAAAGGTCATTCTTTTTGTAGAAAAAATAGTGGATGGAACATCAAATTATTATGCATTTTTGCGAGAAAAATCGAAAATACGTCTTTTCAATGTTGATCCGGTCAACCTGATTACCAATGAATTGAATTTGGTAGAAGCAGATGCTTTAGAGATAATGCCAAAATTTTATAATGCAGAGAAAATCAGAAATATAGTTTCTGATGAAAAGCGTTTTCATATATTTTTAGAAAAACATTTTGGAAAGCCCAGTACAGTCAATATAAGAAAATTTAACAAGCAGTTTGCAATTGACTATTTTTTGGAAAAAGATAGGGAGCAGTTAATCTCACTATCTAATATTAAAGGCAAATACCAGATGATGGTCAATATTAATTTTCAAAAAAGTACAGAAAAGATGGTCAAGTTCTTTGATTTAAGCAAGAGTTTGAGAAAATGCTTTATTTTATGTATGGTGATTATTATGAATCGATTTGGCCCTGCTATTGTCGATGCCCCAGAGAATGATTTTGACAATTCGGATATTACTGATTATTTAGTGCCCGTTATAAAAAAATACAAAGATTCTCAACAGGTCATTATTTTTTCAAATAGTTCTATGTTATCTGTCAACGCAGATGCAGACAACTATATTTTGTTAGAGCCAAAAAAAATATATCCTGGATTAGGGATCGATTCTCGAAAGGATCTGCCGCAACTCATGAACATATTAGAAGGTGGGCAACGATCATTTTATAAACGAAATATGGCATACGATCTAAAGGGAAAAAATTAGCGATCAATATAAATTGAGCTACGATAATTTTATAAAAAATAAAGAACAAATAATAGACACGACGACGAAGGGCTACGGATGAACTGTTTAGAATTATTAAAGTTTTATTGTATTTTTGTATTTTTCCATTAAAAAACCCCATATTCAATAGATAGAAATATAGCGGATAAGGGAAATAAAACAAAATGAACAACCAACCCATAAAAACAATTGTACCGGATGAAATCTACACCGATAGACAGGATTTCATTGATTTATTTTACAAACTCGCCATTAACGCCAGTGGCAGACGATCCATGTCCAGTGTCTTGCTGGGACAGCGGCGGATGGGAAAAACAGAAATTTTTAAACGCGTTGTCAATAAGCTATTTCTGGAACAGGATCATCAAGATCCAAAAGCGGTTGTTCCTGTGTATTTTGAATTTGAAAACATAAAGCCAGGAGAAAAATATGATCGATGGAATTTTGCCATTTCATATACTGAAAATTTTATTCGATGGTATACTGCCTTTAAACTACAAGATCCTTACTTACTGACAGATGAAATAAATATGAAAAAATTAATTGCATCACTTCCAGAGAAAGTCACCATTACAAGACCTTTTTCTATTGCCCTGAATTTTCTTGACTCATTATATCAAAAAGCAGTCAATCTACCTGAAGGAAAAGCATTAAAACTACCCCGATCTATATCTGACATAGATGACAGCACCATCGTCATTTTTATGGATGAGATTCAGAACATTGTTACCTCTGATTATCCATTCAACATCATCGGGCCATTAAAAAATGCAGTTGAGTCCCCAACCTGTCCACATTTTGTCACCGGTTCAGCCATGACCCTGCTGGTGGATATTTTAGGAAAGGGATCTCTTTATGGGCGATTTGATGCCCATCCCATTCATGCGTTAACCGATTATTATGGCGCAGAACTTGCGCAAAAGTCCGCTGCATTTTATCAAGCAACAGTTCCGCAAGACATGATCTGTGTGATTTCGGATAAATGTGGGGGAAATCCATATTATATCAATGCAGTGATTCAACGTTCTGCCATGTTGAATAAACCATTGATCAATGAAAAAGTCATCAATGAGATTCTTGGCATTGATATATCATCAGGTTTTATTTATCAGGAATTAAGAGAACAAGTCGTTCAATGGATAGAACACGTCAATGAACATGGTATCACTAAATGGGTCCTTTATCTGGCATCGCTGGAAGAAAATCAACAAATTGATCTGTATCGCATTCAAAAACAAATAAAGGAACAGGATCGAAAAGATGTGGATATTGCTACCATTGAAAGTGTGTTGATTAATTTATCCAAAGGCGATCTAATTGATTATAAAGATTTTGGCAAATGGTTCACAAAGATTAATGATCCCATTTTAAATGAATTTTTAAAAATTTGGGGAGAAATTGAAGTTAAATATATTAAACGCAATCAGGTGGAACGTGAGACTGTTAAAAAATACATTCATTTTTCAAGGAAATTTTTTGAATATAAAGGGTATTTGGCTGAAGTTTACATGATTCAAATTCTTTGGAATGCCCAACGCCAGACATTGCCGGGAAAATTCTTTAATGTTGAATCAGATATTGTTGTACCTGACCGATTTTTCTATATCAATCAACGTAGCCGCCTGAGAAGTGGGCATGGCATGGAAATTGACATTCTTGCGGCAGGTGCAGTTGAAATCTGGCTAGCTGAAAGTAAATGGCAGGATAAAAAAGTGGGAGTTGGTGTGATCCGAAATATGTTAAAACAAAAGGAAATTATCAAGGAACAGGAAGCTGATGAACTGGATAGCGTTCAATTGTGGTTATTTGCATGCAATGGGGTCACCAGAAAAGCGTTGTCATTGATCAGAAAACATCAGATTCTTCTGTCTACAAAAGACGATTTGAATCAATTATTAACGCATATGAAATTAAGAGAATTACCTGATTTTGAAAGAGGCAACAATTAATTGCATTAATTAATGTTGGGTATTAAAACTAAACTTTGAATTATAAAACCATTTTTTCATTCCAAAAAATAACCGATTTTGGCCGAAAAATGATAAATCTCAAAAGTCCAAAAAAACGTACGTTTTTTCGAACTCTTCAGGATTGCAAATGAAATTAAAAGTTTATTTCATTCGCAATTAATGTGGTTTTGAAATTATGTTTGCGGTTTCATTCTCAACTAATGTGGTTTCATTCGCAATTAATGTGGTTTTGAGGCTATTTATATTATCAGTAATGTGGTTTGAAAAATGGTTATGTTTGCAGTTTTGAAGAATTATATTATCAGTTCGCCACAGGTAAGGTAATAAATATATCTGAACAAAATAAAGTTGGTAACACTTTAACCTAAAATTGACGATTCTATGATTGGGTTTTAATATAGAGTATATACCCAATATGATATTGAAACATTCTGTTTGTCTTTCTCATTTTTTTTAATTTGGTGTTCCGATAGTAATGGAACGATTATGTAAAGCTTTGCATAATTGTTCCGCTGGACTTCAAACCCCCTTTTGTATAGTATTTTGGTATTTTGTAAAGCGATGTTGATTTTTGTTGATTTTTATAATTGGAATATCTATATTTTTTTTTGCTGTTTTAACAAAAAGGTAGCATGTTTTTTTTATAGTATTGCAGAGGCAACTATAATTGCCTTAACACCAAGTAAAAAGGAGAGAGTATGATAGATATTTTTATAAGTCATTCAAGTATTGATGAATCTTTGGTTCGACTTATTGTAAAGCTAATTAAAAATACTACAAAAATTAATACCGAACAAATTCGATGCACGACTTTATCTGATTATGGCATTAAGCCAGGTTCACATGTTCCTACTGAAATAAAAAGGGAATTAGAAGAATCTAAAATAATTTTGGGAATTATCACCCACAATAGTTTAGCGTCTGAATATGTTATGTTTGAACTTGGAGCAGGGTGGCTTCAAGAGAAATCTGTAGCTTTACTGGAATCAGACATAGACTTCAAAAATATACCTGGGCCTATTAGGGAAAATAATGCCATAAAAATTTCGGAGAAAAGTGATGTATATAGGCTGATAGATTTCATTTCTGAGAAAACTAGTATTGGAAAAGTAGGAACGGAAACAATTGAAGAAGAAGTAGGAGAGTTTATTCTAAAGTATAATGGCTTAAATCAAAACAAAATCTATAAATTTGAAAAAATCCATCCAGTACCAGGCAGAACGTATTATCCTCAAGATTTCAATAAAGTTTGGCCTCAAACTATGTTTATAGAAGATAAATTTTGGTCTATAAGTTTAATGCATCCTAAAATGTGGAAAAGAGATGTATCGGTGATGGGAATATATACATTAGGTGGCGTTAAACATGTGTATAGCGATGCCTCAATCAGAAGAATTTTTGTTTTGTATTATTCAGAAGAGCTTGAGCATTTGGAAAGTACGATTAAATTACATCTACATTTCTCTATAAAGGTCAGGTTTATAACAATTGATGAATACAAAAATTTATGTCAACAAAGTTGTGAAATTATAGATTCACATATTGGAACGAAAGAGTATTGTATACCAGTGGAAGCTTTTACAATCTCACATCTAAACTATCCTACAGAATTTTCAAATGATCTATGTATTATTCATTACAATATCAATCAAGACGATCGAAGAGTTGAAAGTTTTACTACCATAGAAAGTAATAAAAAAGAAGAATCATCTGCATACACTAGATTTTATAAAGAAATATGGAGTGCTTCCAAAGAAATCACAACAGGTAATTTTGATGATTTATTGAATTACAATCTTTAAAACCTGGCTCTCTGAGCCAGGTCAGAGTAGGTTGGCTTTGCCATTAAGCAGCTCAAATGTTAATCAATAGCTAAGTAGTCTCATCAACAAGCAAAAGAGAAACAAATGAGTCGCTTTATCAGTCTAACGCAGCCAATATCTTATTATCTATGTTCCAAAGTATTGATAACATATATTTTAATATAAAACGTTGTAGTAGGTATAGACCAAAAAATAATTCATAAAAATGTCAACTATCAAGAACAAAAATAGCGCATAGCCGAAAAGTGGGGGATAACTTTTCTTGCCCCCTCAGGAGGCAAGGGGAGGCAAGGCAGAGTATCCCCTTCTAGGGGTTACCAAATCCGGCCCCTCTGGGGTCGGATTTTTAATAATTTTTTTAATCTCTTGGGGCATTAATATGAGGTATGGAATCCCAAAGCTACATTTTTTTAGCACATGGGATTAAAAAATTAAAATTTTTAATACTTTATCCCAAAAAAATAAATTTTTATTTTACACAAATTCAATTAGTTAGTACGACATATGCAGCTTTTCGATATCTTGTGGCGTGTTGCAAAAGATATTGATTACAGTTGAAATTATCTATGAGGGTATAAAGAATGGCAAAAAATAATTTAATTATCGATATAACAGGAACAATAGTTGATGATGAATGGAATCCCATTAATAAAGCTATTGAAGCTTTAAATGGTATAAATGATAATCCAGATGTTGACTATTGTTTGCTTTCAAATGTAACGACTATATCAAGGAAAAACATTCATGGGTCTTTAACAAAGATAGGTTTTAATATAAATTTGGAGAAGATTATAACACCAGCAATTATAGCTCAGGATTATATTCTAAGAAACAAACTAAATATGATGTTATTTGTTTCTGACGAACTGATAAATGATGAGTTTTCAAATATAGAAGTATCAAACACTCCAGTTGATGGGGTGTTACTGGGTGATATACAATATAGTTATACTAATATGGACAAAATTCTTAATATTGTACTAAATGGTGCAAATATTTATACATTAGCAAACAATAGAATATACAAAAAGGATGGTCGATATAAAATTGATATAGGGTCATGGGCAAAATGTTTAGAATATGCTACCAGAAAAACAATAAAAAAAAATTTTGGTAAACCATCTCAACAGATATTTGAATATGCAGCTGAATCATTAAATTCTAAATTATATCGATGTGTTGTTATAGGGGATGATGTTGAAACTGATGTTAATGGTGCATTAAAATATGGTGCAAAAGGAATTCTTGTTCGAACAGGAAAGTACAGAAAAAATGACATGGATCTGATGAAAGATGGACATAAACTTTGTTTTGCTGATATACACAAAGCAATGGTTTATTTAAAATCATTACCTCTTGATAACTTTTTTGCAAGCAAGTACATTTAAAGGAATGCTCTAACAATGAATGTATTAAGAAAAATTGAGATGTTCTCATCTTTATACATAAGTTATTTTATATTACTAGGTGCGTTGTTGGGGGTACTGTTTCCTAATACAGGGAAAATATTAAGCTCGCAAATATTTCCATCTCTTTTTATATTAATGCTTTTTGCTTCAATAAAAATTGATGTTAATAAGCTTGGTCTTGCATTAAAAAAAAAGAGATTAATTACATTAACAATATCTATCATGTATGTTATTCCGCCTTTTATCCTATTTATGATAGCAAAAATATTGAATATAAAAAGTGAATATTTAATAGGTGTTGTTTTTTCTGCATTAGCTCCTACTATTATATCCGCTCCATACTTTATTCAAAAAATAAAAGGAGATGTAGAACTATCATATGTTTTGGCTATATTATCTACCGTTTTATTTCCTATATTGTCACCATTGTTTTTATATATATATTTTACTAAAAATATAAGTGTTGAATATTGTACCATTATATATAGTATGGTTATCCTTATCGTCTTGCCCCTATTTGTCGCTATTTTACTGAAGCGATATGAGAGAGTCATTGAAAAACTGAAAGATCATGAAAGCACAATTACTAGTTTTTCTTTTTTGATATTTATGTGGGCAATTATTTCTCTGAATAATGAATTCATAAATAGCCTATCAATTGAATTTTTTTATTTGTTTATTATCGCTTTTGTTCAAGAAATATTTGCTTATTTTGTAATAAAGATCATTTGTATAAAAGTTTTTTCCATCAAAGTAATGCTTGCCAAAACGATTGCTTTTATTCTGGCAGTAAAGAATACAGCTCTAACTGCAGGTATTGCTCAAGGGATTTCTTCAGACTTGGCGTTACCAAGTGCAATGGTTGTATTAATGCATGTTCCAATGTTTTTTATTATTGGTTACTATAAAGATAAATTATAATTTTACAGAAATAAAATTCAGGTTAAACTGAGAAAATGGATGATAAATTATTAGGTATGGTATTTTTTTATCAATCATAATGTTTTTATATTTACTGATATATTATTACAGTGTAAACAAACTCTTAACTGTCCAAGCTGCTGGTGATAAACGCTTTACAAAGTCACAATTTTCTATATTCTCAAGCCGATCCCAATGATCCATTAACTTTGTTAGTAATGTTGCACTATAATAAATTATTGAATTTGCTAATAGGCCTAACAGAAACATAGTTGCGAAATTCCACATTAGCTTCCTTTTTATGTTTTGCGCTGGAACTTTTTTTAATGAGTCGAGTTCGAAAAAACGACCGTTTTTTTGGACTTTTGGATTTGATAATTTTTTTCCCGAAATAAGCTATTTTTTGGTGTATAAAAATGGTTTTATAATTCAAAGTTTAGTTTTTAATTTTCTAATGAGAATTTAGAACTTTTTGTTCACCTCTCTTTCAGTCTCTCAAGACACCTGTTAATTATTGTTGACCATTCTCATCAAAGTCGCTATAAATCAATTTTTTATCCCTTCTTATATATTGAGGAAAAGATAATGGACCCAATAACAACAGCTATTGTTGCGGCACTTGCTGCAGGAGTAACCCAGGGAACAGTTGCTGACACCTATAACGGTTTAAAACAACTGATCAAAACAAAATTCAATGACAAAAATGATGTCATAGTTGCAATTGATAGATTGGAACAAAAGCCACAGTCCAATGCAAGACAAATGGAGTTACAGGAACAGGTTGAAGATAATCAATTAGAAAAAAACTCTGACATTGTTGAATTAGCCAAGAAACTTATGGATGAAATGAAATCATCAGGTGATGAAAAACACATCATGCAAGCCAAAGGCAAATTCATTGCTCAGGCAGATCATGGAAGCACTGCAAATGTAATCATTAGCCGTTAAAGGATAGAAATGTCAGAACAGCAAGCACAAGGCAATTATATTGCCCAAGCTACAAATGGCAGCACTGCAAATGTTATTATTCAAGGCATCCCACCAGATGAATACCAAAGACTTTCCAAAGATCTTGGCGTTACAGAGAACGCTGTTAAGAACTTCTTTAAGATCATTGAACAAAAAGAAGTCCCAAAAGAAGATTGGGACTTCACATTAAGACAAATAGCCACACGCCATAAAGAACTCCTATCAAGATTAGATCAATTCAATGTAACTGTAGATGAAGAAATTCAAGAGCTAAGATTAAAAGCAGAAGAAGC
>Ga0272440_1004142_pt1 | contig 10523 bp, 4 predicted proteins | sample SSMMMBAug17_FD_192440 | JGI IMG/M metagenome (GOLD analysis project Ga0272440, IMG submission 192440) | Marine sediment archaeal communities from Little Sippewissett salt marsh, Falmouth, MA, United States - SSM-MMB-Aug17 | ecosystem: Environmental > Aquatic > Marine > Wetlands > Sediment ... | reverse complement strand
CAGCACTTTCGGTGCCAGTGGCTAAAAGATCTAAATCGTTGTCATTATCAACATCTGCAGCGACAACACATCTTGCTCCGGGTATGTCCAGGCTATACTCAGTAAAATTTTCTGAACCATCATTTTCCAGCCATATGACATCATTATCGCGATCGTTTCCATAAAGAATGTCTATATCTTCATCTCCATCCAGATCAGCAGTGTAGTGTATACAGCATATAATTTATCTCTGCTACTTTCAAAAAGTGAATGTTTTGTAAAACTATTGAATTAAGAAGATTTGAAAAGAATTTAGCGCCAACAATATTCAGAAAATTCATTGATATGCCAGGAAGGTTAATTTACGATGGTGAAAAATATATATTAAAAATCCGAAAAAGAGATCATACACCAATTTTGAAGGAGGTCGAAAAACTCAATAAACCGATATACGTGCCTTGGCTTTCAGGCAAGAGTGTTGAAATATTATGGACAGCATAATAGGGCAAAGGAAAATGATGAAAATTAATTATTGCATGATTTATTTAGGCAGGTGTGAACATTCTGGGAATACTCGGAAATATGGCTTTAGCCTGTTTTCGCCGCCCATAGCCGCCCATAACCGGCAGGTTAAGCCCATAGCGGTCAGGCTAATGGCAATTGATGTTATGCCAAAGGACACCAGTGCAGGACGAACCTCATGTTCGCCCTCGAACAATTGTGCTGCTTCAACCTGACGGCTGTGGGCTTTAGCTTAGCCGGCTTTAATCGCAGTGATAGCCCATCGCCATAAGAGTAGCCCTGGTATTTAAACATGTCCCTGTACAAAATATTGAAAAAAAGAAGAGGGCATATTTCGTGCCAGTGAAAATCAAAGTTGGGGTCTCGCAAAAATATTTAGGATGATAATTTGTCTAATTTTCAACCTGTGAAAATCGGTGTTTAAATTAAATAATGACATGACATGACATTAATGGCATCCATACAGTTATCAGCATCAAAAACATTGACAACTGTTTTTTTTCATTCACATCCATAGGATGTCAAGGCACTGGCTGAAATATTTGTAGATACAGTAAATGGTGCCAACACAATGAGCTTGGAGGCAATTTCCAATAACTCATCAAGAGAATAGTCTGTCAAAATCAATTCTTTTATCAATAGAGTTACAGGTAATCGCCTTTTTTCTTAAACTTTCCAATAAAGGTAATAAAGCAATACCTTATAAAACATCATCGTTCCTTTGTTTATATTGAGTGGGAGAGTCCCTTTTTTCAATGACATAGAACGATACAAATAGTAAAAAATAACTAAATGCAATTAGTGCAAAGAATATATGATAACAAGATAACAAGATTGAAAAGATAGATTTCAAAAGCAATTCAAAGCAATCTTCAAGGATTGCAAATCATTGTATGTAAATGTAAAATTGAAAGGTCGGGTATCCACTACATCAAACATGGCAATTCTATGGTTCCAGGCTTACCCAGCCATTCACCTTAAATGGTTTCATGATTGAACTTGTCCCCCCTGATACTAGCATCTATTGAGACCTGTATGGTTTTCTGACAGGTATTTTCAGTACCTTGCTTTTCTCCGCACTTTTTATTGAATTTCTGGATTGCAATAATTTGTTGCCTTGCTTATCCATAACTTTTACGAATAGATCTGGTTTATCGTCGAATAAACTTCTAATATCTTTTTCATTGTATTCAGCTTTAAATTTGCCATTCTTGTCAGTTGTTACTGAGCCTAAGCATTCTTCATATGTTCTCTCTTTGTCGAAGAAACTTACAATTACACCATCGGCAGGAGAGTTGTCGTCGTAATGAACTGAACCTTTGACTGTCCAATGTCTTAATGCCTTTACCTGTGTCTTTTTAGGAGTATCGTTTGATTCAGGCTTGCTGCTGTCTGCTGGTTGAGAACATTGACTATTGTTAAGAACGATAAGTCGATAATCAATTTCGCCTGGTTTTACGCGTACAGGTTGACTTTCGGTTTGGATAATATTCTGATCCTTATCTGTTAAAGTAAGATAGAAGTCTTCTTCAATTTGGCTAGTTTCAGTGGTTTTATTAAAGGTATTCTGATCGTTTGTATTATTTGATTCATTCCGAGGCGGAGTCTCACGCCATAATCGTAACTTATTACAGAAAGATTTTCGTGTTTTAGTTTGATCGTTCTGGGAGTCAATTTCACCTTCCTCTGACACTACCATGCTTGTATCTTTAGTGTATTGTATTGAATAGTAGCCTTTTTCGTCGGTACATGAATATCCTAGTGACTTTACCCACGTCCCACTGGTGGTATATAGGGATACAGTAATACCTTTTACTGGATTACCACTTTTATCCTCTATAACCTGACCATAAACTATCCAGGTGTTGGGATCGTAATTGGGGACAGGAGTATTGACTTTGCTTATTTCGGATCTAAGATCTTTTGCGACACCTTTATTATACTCGATACGCTTGATAATTTTTTGGACTCTAGGATGTTTGAGGCCATATTTTTTTTCCAGGCGTAATTGTTCACTTACAAAAGTACTGTTGCGGCCGTGTTGTATGGTTTGAAGACGCTGGAGGTCTTTCAAAATTTGTTGGTCAAGGCCATCAATGAAATTGTCCAAAACTTTGAGCATTTCGTCATTTCCAGATTGGTTGGTTTTCATGGTTTCATTTCCCTTGATTTGATATTACTTTTTTATGGAATTGTTCACAATTTTGCTGAAAAAAAACAATATTTTCTTTGTTTATTCTATACTCGTTGGGAGCAAAGGTAAACAAACAGTGTGTGGACTGGTTTAACGCAGCGGTAATCATCTCTCCTCCTGAAAGAAGTGAACAAAAGACCTTGTCAAAATCCTCTTCAAATCGGTTGCTATTGGCGCGGATGCTCCCCCCCAACAGAAAAACATCTGTAATAAAATTATTAAATATTGAGCAATTTGACTGGTTATTATTATAGGCAATGTCGTCACCCGTAATAAACTGAGCACAAATAAAGCAGTCTTGATTTTTGTTTTTATCGATCAGGGTTATCTGGTTGTTGGAAAATAGTACATTACAACCTGGTAGATTGGAAGAATTCAATTCCTGATCCTTATTATTAGTGGTATAAAGCATCATATTATTTCGGAGCTGTGCTTTATAGGCAACAAGTAGTTTATTGAAATTAAAAATCATAGCAGCGGCAATGGGCATGTCTTTTGTAAAGGGATTGTTATTTACTCCTTGAGAGGTTAATCGGTTACCAACAACAGACACCGGTCCCATAACAACAATTATCAATGCCTGACCCAATGGTTGGGTGACTGAATTGTCGTGGACTTTTACCGCTGGAATTCCGTCGGCTCGCTGTTTTTTTATATTGTTAATAATGTCAATAACGTTCATTTTGAAGGACATATTAACGACAATTCCTCCCCTCAGACCTTTTTTGAGTTCTTTGCCTTCAATGTTGTCAACCGGTCCATTGTTAAGGATTCTGTTATCACAGATTTCAACATTTTCACCGTAACGTATCAGTATGCCACATACTGGATAAGATTCTTCGTTGCCATTGCCTTCAATACGATTTTGGGAAATGATAACATTCTCGGCAGCCGAAAGAACTATGCCCCCAAATTCTGTATTGGTCAAGTCAATGTTCTTTTTTTCGGGAATTTGATTAGAGCAATTTGTAATGAAATTTTCTCTGATCAGCAATCCGTCAACCGAGATCATGATACCAGGCCTAATGCTGAGCATTAATTCAGGCATACCAATGCCTGAGAGGCCCATATTTGTGATCGTGTTATTTTCAATGCTGATATCGTATAGGAAGGCATCAATATTTTCATTAACAACTTTTTGTTCATTTTCACTGGCAACTACTTTTGACTTATCGTTTTGTTTCCGTAGTACTTTAAATAGTTTATTGGGAAGGTTTCCCAAAGTGATTCCGTTACCAGATCCTCCTACGATCTGGTTGTTCTTAATCCTGACATACTCCGAACCTCCGCCGATTTGTATGCCCCCTTCAGCCAAATATTGGTGTGAGACATACACGTTAGACCAAGTTTTTTGCATATAGCCAAAAATGGCAGTTACCAGGTTGAGCATGAAAGTGCGTTTGGGGTAAAAGTGGCTTCCGACAATACAAGGATCCACAATTGCCCAGATGGGAGCGTGCGGATCATTTGTATCTACCGGCTCTTTGTTCAGTGCAGGTATAACAACGATACGATTATTGTCGATGAGAACATCGTCAGCTTCAGTGAAGATAGCAACACCGGCTTTTTCCTTGTCCAGCATGGCAATTTCGTTGTTGATAATGCGGATATCGTTGTTACCCGCTATTTGATTGTTGGTTTTCGCGAGAATAGCGTGATTGAGTGCGAATATATAGTTCATTTCAATGTGAATGCCTGTTGAGGTGTCTTTAAATTTATTATCGTCGACAATCTTAATAGCTTTTCCTGTGTGAGTCACCAGTGTAAGGTCATCAATTCGGATATTTTCACATGAAACCAGCGCGATGATCGGATGGTTTGCCCCTTTTTCTGTTGGATGAACAATACTCTGTCTTTTACAGCCGGTAATGTGGATGTTATGCCGATTAACGATTCTCACATTTGCATGATGTACTCCAGGCAGTACGCAAATACGCCCACCTTCAAACGGTAAGTGGTTTATCGCCTCTACAAGAGAGCTGAAATCCCCACGACTTTTAACTCCATCTCCAACAGTATATGTGCAACAAAGATTTTGATCTGTAATTGGCCGGAAACTACGTCGACAATCATAGATGACATGTTTGCCAGTATTCGGGGAATTCCAGTGGATAATGGCCAAAGGGGCGTAAAACCGTTGGTAACCTTCAGTACTCCGACTTACCTCCAACTCCCAGGGTTGAACCTGATCAGGTGTGTGGGGCCGTGCAGAGATAATCCAATGGTCACCGGGTAAACGATGCTTTCCGGAAATTGTTATTTTTAATCCTGTAGTGCCGAGATTAATGGGAGTATTGTTGAAAGCGATTTTCAGATCGTTTTTGGTCTCCGCTCCCCTATCCCAAACTCGCATAAAGAAATATCCGTGTTGGTTCAGATTTTCTTTGCCAAACCTTGTTTTTCGGAGCTCATCTGCATCATCGCGTTTTTCCCATTGATTCCCGAACGATTCTACCAGTGGTGTGTTTAAAGTGACTTCATAGGTGCTCGGCTTGTAACTACTTTCTAACGTTGAAAAATGTCTTTCCTCCAACTCTCCAGCCAGCTTTTCACCATTTTCCAGTACTGCTGACCAGGGGATGATTTCTACTATTTGACCTGCTTTTGGCCAGTGTGCCTGGTCTTTTGGTTCAGTAAGAAGTTTTATGGTTTTACGATCGGAGGCAGCATCTTCCAGCTTCACTCTATATAATGGTGTTCCATTATCAAAGCACCAGTTGAAGTGGTCTTTATCGATCAGCTGAACTCGGATGGTTTGATTCTCTGCTCCCAGGTATCCGGTAATGGTTGAAGGAGCACATAGGCTTTCATTAATGCCATCTGTATCGTACTCAACTTTGAGCTTTGCATCGGATTTCAGGGCATGATTTTCCTGGAATTTTCCCCCAATATTTTTTTCAATCCTTTTTTTGACTTTATTCCAGGCTTCAGTGCAGTAGCTTGTTTTAACATTTTCATTAATATGCACCCTGCACATTGTGCGCCGTCTGGTAGTAGTATCGGGACCGCCTAAAGCGGTTTCAAACAATTCTTCGTCTTCAACAGCAGAGACTATTTGTTGCCAAATTTCCAGATAAGCCATGTCCTGACGTTCACCGTTAGGAGGTTTCGTTCCTGGATTTTGCAGCCAGTCTTTTTGCTGTTTATATTGTTGATTTTCGTGAAGTTCTGCACGAAGGCCGCCGATGTAAAAAACACCTTTGTTGATTTGAAAGTCAATGTCATTTTCATCGTCGGCTTCGCTGATTGAAAAACCTTTGTCTGGACTGCCTGCGACACCAATAACATCCTTGCGCATAAGGCGTTTGTCTTCGTGGTTGAGTACTTCTTGTTCATTGAAATCATCATCAGTCAGGACACGCCCTTGTTGCATCCGAACTCCAGCGTATCTTTTTTGAGGATAGTACGCTGACCTGGAGATATCGTCGTTTGCCATTTTAAGTCTCTCCTATGATTTAAATATATAAACAGGTAATAAACCAAAGGGCATATATTCTTCCACTTTGGCACGTAACCCATCATATTTGACAGGGTTTATCAGTTTGTTGTAAGCGCCCATTTCTGAACGGTTTTCTGCTCCTCGGACAATAGTATCTGGGCAGTTCTCTGTAAGCTGCATATAGCCAGGATCACCAAATCGTATGCTGGTAAACAATGCGGGCATTTGTTCTATCCATATACTCCGATACTGCCGGGGCAAGCGACTAGTTTTATCTTTGTCATCACTGATTTCTTTGGCTGCGCTAAATCGAAAGCAGCCGCTTTGGGTGTCAAAAATGTGACCGATACCAAATAACAATAAATCTGTTGCCCAAAGGTTTTGAGCGCTAATGTTTCCAATAACAGTTACCCGTTCAAGGTGTAATTCAGCTTTATTTAAGGTGAGTGCTTCCCCCTTGCTGTCTATGCTGTGGATAATGCTGTCTTTGATGATGATTTGTTCTACATAGCCACTGTCTTTGATTATAATCGGTCCAAGAATGGAGGATTCTATGACCAATAATTCCATTTTCGCCTCGATTTCCAATACAACAGTCGGAATTTTATCATTTCCCTGCCTGTCTTTCAATCCACCGGGATCAATGGTCATATGATTTAGAGATACTTTTTTATAGTCACCACGGAGAATTATTCGAACATTGGGTTTGCTAGTTCCTACCCATAAACCATTTAATAAAAGCATAGAATTGTCTAATTTTCCTTCAAGTATCCATTCATTTTCTAAAAGGACATAAGGGCGCTGTCTATTTGCTGCCACAACAGACATTTTTTCTCTCACTGCCGTTGTGCTGGTGATGTGATATGTACGACTATCGTTTATTTGATTGATTATTTCTGAATTCAATGTAAGTGAGCCACCATCTTCGAAATTCTTGATACTATTTTCATGCAAAACACTCTCGCCCAAATTGTTTTCCGTCTCGAGTTGAGGAAGTTCTTTTCGGTTGTAGGTTCCTGCACCGATTTCTGCACTATATCCATAGTGATACGTTACCAAAGGAGTTTGTTGTGAATTTCCGGTGAACATGAGGCGACCATTTTCTGGATCAATGAGTACCTTTTTCTTTACAACGTTGATATTCCTTGAGCTGAGGTTACTGGATGTGATTTGATCTTTATTTACGACTGTTCCATTCTCTTCAATACATACAGCATCTGGATAAAGCATCTGTTTACCACATTTATCTACAAGAGCCATATTGAGTATCATATTGTAGTTGCCCTCATCCAGAAAAACATTTTTATTGGGTAGTTCGTTTAGATCGTTCCTTAAACTTATTTCTGTTTTGTAACGGATGTCTGCAACTTGATTAAGTTCATCTGCAACTTGAATAAGTTCGTTAGCTTGGGACTGCTCTGAAAATATCTCATTTTTTAATTTAATTATTTCCTGGTCTCGAATTTGATATTCAGCATGCCCAAGCAGCCGACATCGCATAGGGGCAGGTAGCTCCCATTCGTAACAAGAACGCCATTTTCCCCAGTCTGAACTGTTTCTACTGTTTTGGGGATTATATGGACGATTGCGGGGCATATATAAAGGAATATCTCTGCCAGATGGGTCGAATGTGTATAATACTTTGCCATTAGTTTTATTTAATTCGAAAGGCGTAACCCGAGTGACCTTAAAGGCGCGAATGCGATAAAGGTAAAACAAAAGACGTTGAATCCCATAATGTCCCTTCTCTCCTTTAGGTTTGCGAAGGTCTGGCGTATGATAGTATTCTTCAAATGGTCCTTTGGAAAGCTCTGCCGCGTGGACAGAACGTAAGTCGGCAATACCGCCTGGTAAAGTACCTGTAAAGCGACCTGACTCATAATTGGGTAGTTGATCAAATCCATGGCGAGTTCGAGCCAGACGGCGAAAGCCTTCCACTAAATGTCCATCCCAGCCGGTGATATCGCTGATAAGCTCTTCCAAAACTGCCAGAGTCCCTTTACGACGGCGGTAATATATAGTTTTAGCCACGTCCACTTTACGAGCCCTGTTGTTAAGGGCAGAAACCAAACGAGTTCCCACAAGATCTGCAATATATGGTACTGCCCATTCATTACACAGCTCAATAAATTGATCTTCCCACAGTCGGTCATGGCTGCGACGCACATTGGCAGCCTGCTCAGCAATTATTTCTATCATACGTCGTAGCACGTAGGGTTTATCGGCCAGCCCATCTTCGTGGCGATAAATAGCAGGGATCATTTCCCAAATTTTTTCAGTAAAATACTCTTTAAACCGATCTTCAGCCATCGTAATCCTCCTTGCCATTGATGATGAGTCTGGCATCATGGGTGACGCTACTGTCTACTGTAAAGTAATCTCCTGGCTCGGTGGGTTTAATGCGCATCTCTTCGAAAGGAATGCCATCGTGTTGCATGTTGATAACAGAAAGGGTGCCTGGTATTGCCAAAACTGTCTCAAAAAGTTTAGAGCGAAATAGTGGTGCACCGATACCAATATTCTTTTCACTGAGCACCCCATGATCCTCATCGATAAGAGTGTTTCGTATAACGGCCAGAACTTCATATTCTACATATGTGCTTTCCACTTCAACATCGAAAGACAATGATAGGGGCTGTGCATTGGATTTTTGAACATCCAGCGCAATGGTAGGATCTGTCAGATTGAGCAACGCCTTTCTGATAATGTCACTATTGCTATTTCCAATATACCAGATTTGAATGACAGGGCGTTGGCGAAGATTGTTCCATCTCCATTGGGCATGGGCTGCTTTTACACCTGCAAGACCCTTTGTGGCAGCAATGAAATCTGGAACTGAAATGGCTCGACCTAATAATAAGGCGGATTGGGGGGCGTGATCACGAATGCCTTTTGCATCCTCTTCGTCGCTACCTCCTGTGGCTGAAAAAGGATTTGTTACAGAATTTAATCTTTTCACTGGTTTAGCCAGTTGATTAATTGTGTTAGCTGGGGGAACAGCGGCCCCTGCACCATAACGATAAGAAGCGATGATATTATCAGTACCCGAAGGTAATCGTCTACCTCGTATGCCGTCACCAAAGGAGATAAGGCTTTCCTGATCGTCGTTTTGCCGAACAATGAAGACCTCATCGTTTTCTCCACAACCATAAAAACTGGCAACCTCTTTCCATTGTATACCGTCTACCCATACCATGAGGGTAGAGCGAACCCCACGTTCATCGTCGCTGGTGGAAGCAGCAATATACGTTAAGGGACTTTTCTTTAATTTAAAAGTTTGCAGTGTTTCTGCGGCATCTCCACTGCCAAGGATTTCGTTTCTTATTGTCTCACCTCTAGTAGCATGTATCACATTTCCCAAAACTTTGATGGGTGGGGTAAGGTTATAAGTCCCGTTGCTTCCCTGAAAGTCAAAGTCGCCGGTAGTGTAATTCAATGTACCGTTTCCCTGAACGCTGATTTCGTTTACATCTTTAAGAACGAAAGTTCCGGGGGACTTGGCATCAAACGGTTCTTGAATTTTTTTACCACTGCCAGGTTTTACTTTTAATGGGCTGCTTTCGGTAATAGTGGTTTCCCGTTGGAGAATAAGGCCATCTACTTTTATGAAAGCATAGTGAACCTGAAGCATATTAACATGGTTGTTCGTCCAATCGCTTGCTCCATTTTTTTTGCGGCTGCTATCGTTGAGGGTTCCATCCAAAGAAAGTTTGGTGGCTGGCACAAGCATCGGTTCTACAGAGACTTCTAAATTATTTCCATTCTCGTCTAATGTTTTGTAATCTCCCCCTGTGGGAATTTTCATCATCACTTCTGATACTTTGTTAAGTTTGAACCAACGAAATTCATTGTTCTTGGACACCAAAATATTCTGTCCAGCTTTGAGTTGCCGATACAATCCGTTAAGAATTAATTCGGTATATTCTATAGGCTTTATAATTTCATTTCTTTGGTAAGATCCTTCAACTTTTTCCATTTTACGCTGGATGCTGAATAATATTCCCTGAGAAACAGGGGCAATATTTATCTTACGTTCTATTACCGATTGTGGATTGGAACCCATGGTCCACAAACCTGCTGACTGAGTGGAGGTTTTTAAAAGCACATCTTCAGGAATTCCTGCATCGATTAATTCTAAGGATGGGTCTATCGTAATCTTAGTGTATTTTTCTTCATCATCACCAACGATACTTTCACGCTTAACTACCTTGTGTACACTGTTAATGTTATGAACAGTAGCAATGAAGATATCCTCTTGTTGCAATTTTATATTCTCATCCTGTAGTAGAAGTGTGGTGAAGTTGTCATTTATTCTTTTGGGGCGTTGGGGACAGATCTTCCAACTATTGTTCAACGGATGTATAGAAGTGTCGTTGCTAAGCTCAAACA
>Ga0272440_1004141_pt1 | contig 10523 bp, 4 predicted proteins | sample SSMMMBAug17_FD_192440 | JGI IMG/M metagenome (GOLD analysis project Ga0272440, IMG submission 192440) | Marine sediment archaeal communities from Little Sippewissett salt marsh, Falmouth, MA, United States - SSM-MMB-Aug17 | ecosystem: Environmental > Aquatic > Marine > Wetlands > Sediment ... | reverse complement strand
CACTTTGTCCACTGCGTCCACTGCGTCCACTGCGTCCACTGCGTCCACTGTGTCCACTGTGTCCACCTTGTCCACTGTGTCCACTCTCCAAAAAACCAAATATTATAACCCAACCTCCAAATTATCACAAATAATTTGACTTATTATCCAAATTAATCTATTTTATCTTTATGGAAAAAATAATAAAAAGAATCCAAAAAATTGATATCCCCTCAAATCGCTCAGCATTTTTGTGGGGACCAAGAAAAACTGGTAAAACAACACTTCTGAAACAGCAATTTCCAGATGCTTTTTGGATTGATTTATTGAACTATGATTTATTTTTGAGTTTAAGTAAGCAGCCTACAAATCTTAGACAAATATTAGAGGCACAGGGTAAAAAAACAATTGTAATTGATGAGGTACAAAAGATACCACAGTTAATGGATGAAATTCATTGGTTAATTGAAAATAAAAAATATCAATTTATTTTATCAGGATCCAGTGCAAGGAAGTTAAGGCGTGGAAATGTAAATTTATTAGGAGGAAGAGCCTGGCGTTTTGAGCTTTTTCCCTTTGTTACAAAAGAGTTAACAGAAATAGACATAGATAAAGTATTGCTTTCTGGACTAATACCATCTCATTATTTTTCGCCTGATTTTCGTATGGACTTAAAAGCTTACGTTAATGATTATCTTAAGGAAGAGATACAGGCAGAATCCCTGACAAGAAATTTACCAGCTTTCTCAACTTTTTTACAATCTGCAGCAATAACTAATGGAATGTTGCTCAATTATTCAAATGCAGCAAGAGATGCTGGTGTTTCGGTTAAAACAATTAGATCATACTATGAAATTCTTGAAGACACACTTCTTGGCAGACAATTACAACCCTGGAGAAAAGCAATAAAAAGGAAGCTTATCGAAACTGCAAAGTTTTATTTTTTTGATATTGGGATAGTATCTGCTCTATTAAAACAACAATCTCTGATACCTGAAACTTCAGAATATGGACGTGCTTTTGAACATTTCATAATTCAGGAGTGCTGGGCTTACAACCATTACAGCGGAAAAGACTTTCAAATGAGTTTTTATAAAACAAAAAGCGGAACAGAAGTAGATTTAATATTAGGCGATGCTGAGATTGCAATAGAAATAAAATCTTCCACAAATATATCTGGTAAAGCAAAAGGACTTAAAATATTTCAAGATGAGCATACATGCAAACAATCATATATTATTTCAAGGGAACCATTTCCAAGAAAAATTGACTCCAAAATAACAATTTTACCATGGAAAATATTTTTTGAAATGCTTTGGGAAGGTGAAATAATTTAAGATTTGAATGAAATATCAATATTTTCTTCAAAGATTACGCTCCTATGGAGCTAAAAATAATATAATATCAATATTTTCTTCAAAGATTACGCTCCTATGGAGCTAAAAATAATATAATATCAATATTTTCTACAAAGATTACGCTTCTATGGAGCTTAAAATAATATAATAATATCAATATTTTCTACAAAAATTACGATCCTATGGATTTAAAAATAATATAATATCAATATTTTCTACAAAGATTACGATCCTAAGAGACCATCAACTATTATCTTGTAAAAAATTCCAGAGAGTTTCAAATAATACTTTTTGATTAATTGGTTTTGTAACATAACCATCCATGCCAGCTTGTAAACATTTTTGATCATCTCCTTTCATTGCATGTGCTGTCATAGCTATTATTGGAATTTTTGTATTACTTAAAGATTTGCTCTCAAATTCGCGAATTTTATTTGTTGATTCATAGCCATCAAGTTCAGGCATTTGAATATCCATTAATACTGCGTCAAATGAATTATTTTTAAAGAGTTCATATGCTTCAAGTCCATTATTTGCAATTGTAACATCTAAACCAGCTTTTTCTAAAACAGCAATTGCAATATCCTGATTTGTAATATTATCTTCTGCGAGAAGAATTTTAAAACCTTTGAGTTTTTTCTTGATTTGTTCAAAATCAACAATTTGACCTTTTCTTTTAGCCTGCATTTTTAAATGCTCTTTACCAAAGATATCCATAATTGCATTAAAAATTGATGATGCTTTGGCTGGTTTTGAGAGAAAGGCATCAATACCAGCATCTTTAGCTTTTTTACGTTCATTGTCCAAGCCAAAACTTGTAAGCATAATAACAGGTGTTTTTAATTTTAATTCATTTCTAACTGTTTTAATTGTTTCTATTCCATCCATTCCCGGCATTAACCAGTCGGTTATTATCAAATCAAAGGGCTTTTTCTTATTATGTTTTTTTAGTATTTCTATTGCTATAATTCCAGTTTCAGCCATAGATACTTTAAATCCAAAGAATTCTAAATTTTTCTTCAAAAAGGCTCTGCTTTCATATGTATCATCAATTATAAGTATATTTAAATTCGAAATATCTCCAGGTACTTTATAAACCTGTTCTTTTACTTGAGGCTGCTTTTGAAGAATAACATTAAAATAAAAAGTAGTTCCATGTTTATATTTACTTTCTACAGCAATTTTACCGCCCATTAGTTCAACAAGTTGTTTTGAAATTGTAAGACCAAGACCTGTACCGCCATATTTTCTTGTTGTAGAAAGATCAGCCTGACTAAATGGCTCAAACAATTTTTTAAGATACTCTTCTTTCATTCCAATGCCTGTATCTTTTACATAAAATTGCAGCTCTATTGTTTCTTTTGTTGAATTGACTTCACTAACACCTAAAGTAATAATTCCACCTTTGCCAGTAAATTTAAGAGCATTTCCAATAAGATTTGTAATTATTTGTTGAAGTCTCAGACTGTCGCCAATAAACCCTCTGGGTAAATCAGGACTCATATCAACTATTAATTCAATACTCTTTTCATTTGCTTTGCTTACAAACAGATGAGTTAAAGTTTCAATAAGTTCATCTAAATAAAAAGGATTATTATCAATGTCTAATTTTCCTGCTTCAATCTTTGAAAAATCTAAAATATCATTAATAATTCCAAGTAAGGAATATCCAGAAGAATGAATTATCCTTAAATAATGCTCTGTTTTTTGATTCAGGTTTTCAGAAAGAGCAAGATCAGCAGCAGCTATAACTCCATTCATAGGAGTTCTTATTTCATGACTCATATTTGCTAAAAACTCACTTTTTGCTTTTGCAGCAGATAAAGCCTCTTCTTTAGCAATATTTAGTTCTTCATTTGCTTGCTTAAGTTCAAGTGTACGCTCATTTACTCTTTTTTCAAGGTATTTATTCGCACTTTCAAGTTCATCTTGAGCTTTCTTTCTTTGAGAAATATCAATAAACTGCCCCTCAATATGATCGATCTCACCATTACTGGAAAATATTAACCGCCCATTTATAGAAATCCATACTGGTTTTCCATCTTTTCTTTTTTGCTGACATTCAAAATTTGTTACCATATCAGAACCAAACAGCTTCGATAAAAACATATCTCTTTCAACTGGATTTGCATATAACTCTGTTAAGATGTTACTTACATTATTAGTAAAGTCTTCACAAGAATCATAACCTAATATGAATGACATTGATGGATTTACTCTTATTATTCCACCATCTGGTCTTGCCTGATATATCCCTTCAAGAGCATTTTCAAATATTGATCTATATTTTTCCTCTGATTCGATAAGTTCTTTTGTTCTTTTTGATATTTCAGAGGCCATAATATTGACTTCGTTAATAATTGAATTTATGTCTGCATGAGCAACTTCTTCCAAATGACTGTTATAATCACCGCCTGCAATTACTCTCAACCCATTTAGTAATCTATCAAGTGGTCTATTTAATAAAATTGTCATTAGAAAATGTGTAGTTAAAATTAACACAATAATCACAGATAAAATAACAGAAATAATAGCTCCTACCATTTTTTTCTGAAGTTTTATTAAATGTGATCTAGAAAAAGCCAGTTCAATCCTGCCAACCTTTTTATTTTTTTTATTTATTATTTTTTCAAAAAAAATTAGTTCCTCAAGATTTTTAGGCATTGAATCTATTATTGTTTCATCGAAACTTGTATATATTCTTACACCTACCATTGACTGTGAATTAAGATATGCCTTTGATATTTGCTGAATTGTTTCAAAATCCAAATTCCACAGAGAATTTGATATTACTTTTGTAAATTCATCGCTAATATATTTAATTCTGCTATCTAATTCACGCATTGTTATTTTTGTAGAATAGTAATAATAAAACATGCCAAGAATTATAATTACTATACTTATAGCCATTGTAAGACCAATAATTAAATCTCTAGATAATGTCCTGTTTTTATAAGATATAATATTTTGAATAAACATAATTCTTTTTAGTATAATTTACTTAAAGTTTATCATAATTAATAATCTTAAATATTTACAAGGCTGAAAGCCATAATTATAAATAATTCTAATTATATCGGATTTTGGGGAGTAATAAATTCAGATACTTATATTATGCATTTAAAACACCGAAGGGCAAAGCCCAATGCTGATGAATTAAGAATTGGAGTCCCAAATCTTTAGATTTGGGCGTCAAAAAAATACAACAAAAACAAGTATTTGTTTATATATTAAATTGTATTATACACTCCCAAATCTAAAGATATGGGACTCCAGTTTTAATTCAACAACATTGAGGGCAACGCCCGGGTAATGTAAAACCAAAATTTTAAGCCCTGAAAGGGCGATTTAAAGCACTATTTAAATATAATTCGCCCTTTAAGGGCTTAAATCACTGTGGATTAATTCCCAGGGATTCGCCCTGGGCTATATTAATTCGCGCTTTCAGCGTTTAAAAATGCATTAACAAAAAGTACTCCCCAAAAAACGTTATAATCAGCAACTATTCAATAATATTTAAAGCCATCAATTTTTGTTATGTATGTGAAAGTCAGTGTTTGTCTGTGTTTGTCAGAACTTGAATTCTTCTGACCATTTCAAAATAACAAAAATCAAAGCTGGATAGATTATAATTTCTGATTTAAAAGTTGGGATTTTATCAATCAAGGTTAGAGTACAGAACAAAATTCTTTTGAGTATTCAGCACAAAGATTTTATTAGAATATTTTTATATATAGTTCATTTTTTATTTCAAATACAATATTATTCTAAACCAAATAAATTAATTATATACCAAATAAATCAAATTTGATCAATAATAATTGAATATCAGATTTTTTTATAAATGAAAATCAGATTTTTTTATAAAATAATAAAATAATAAAAAGATACTAATATATCACAACAGATTATATTATTAATATTTAAAAATTTTTATTATTAATTTTTTTCTTATAAATGTCAAATATATTATTAATTTTATATCATTATTTAGTTTTAACTAAATATTAATATTGAAAAATCATTTTATTTATAATTATACATGTATTCTTCTATAAAATTGAAATATCGTTATTATATTTGCAATTTGTATTTATTTATAATAATAAGGGTACTGTCTTTTTTAATTTATTCTACAAGAATAGTTGTATTAATTATGTTATAAAGGAGATTTTTTTTATGAAAGTTTTAAGGATTATTATAAGTATTTTATTTTTATTTTTATTAATTTCTGCATCTAATGCAAAAGCTAAGGTTGGTTATATTAATTTACAAAGGCTTGTTAATGAATCAAAAATGGGTCAGGCTGCTCGTCAGGAAATCCAAAAACTGCGCAAAAAAAAGGAAAAGACTGTTGAAGAAAAATTAAATCAAATAAATATTTTAAAGCAGTTTATCAATGATCAGGGTGATAAAATGGGAGCTGATGTGAAAAGAGAAAAGATTAAAGAACTTCAAAAAAATTATAAAGAATATCAGAGAATGGTTGAAGATGCAAAAGAGGATATTTCAAGAGAAGATAGAGAACTTGTAGCTTTTATTTTGGACAAAGCTGATGGTGTTCTAAAAAAGGTAGCTAAAAAGGAAAAATTTTCAATAATTATAAAAGACCCTGATTCAATAGGATATCTTGATCCAGATGTTGATATTACAGACAAAGTTTTAAAAGCTTTGGATAAATATAATAAATAATAATATAATAATTTTATTAATAAACTGCTTTATTGAATTTATTTATAAGGGGTAAAAATGCAAAATAAAATTTATTTGAGATATATTAAGTGGATTATCGCTATACTATTTATTATGCTTATCATGATTGGGGCATTGATTTATTATATTGAACAAAAAAATATAATTGTAGTTAATAAAGAACTATGTGAAAAGGTAACAACTCAGATAAAAAATACATTACAGAACTGGATTAAAGATCAGCTGAGAATGATAGAAATGATTGCAAATGAAGATGCAGTAATTGAAGCTTTAATGGATCCTGATGACAAAGAAAAGGTCATGAATGCTTATAATTATTTAAAAAAAATTAATGATAAATATCCATATTATGAAAACATTCCCCTTGTAATAAAATTGAATAATAACAAAACAGTTAATGTAAATATTAATGGCGATGAAAAGGAGGTATCAAATGGTCAAATTTTTATTGATACTGTTGACAGCAAAACTATTGGAAAAGCTGGTTTGCATATAAGCTGGGTTCAATCAGCTTTTGCAGGTAAAAAAATTTTTATCAGTGAGGTTTATCCCAGTATTTTAAGAGGAAATCCAATTTTTGTTATTTCGTCACCAGTTATAAAGGATGATAAAATACTTGGCGCTGCTGTGATTGCACCTCAAATGGATTATTTTACAAAACTATTTGTTGATAATATTACAATTGGAAAAACTGGATATCTTGCTGTTTTTGATGAAAGAGGTATGATAATTTCTTATCCTCAGAGAGATATGATATTAAATAAAGAATCCATTGAAAAAACAAAACATATAACAAATAAATTATTAAATGATAATTATGATTTTTATGAAAAATGTAATGGAGTTATAAAAAGAATAATTTCATGTAAAACTGATATTTCATCGAATATTATTAAGTATCAATGGTATATAGCCTCATTTCAGGATAAAAAGGAAATAATGGAAAGTTCTAATTATTTTCTAAAAATACTCGTATATTCCAGTATTATATTCTTTATAGTAATTGCCATAATAATTTTTACAATCACCAGAATGATTTTTCTTAAGCCTATTAATGTCGCTTTTGAAACTGTTCATAGGCTTTCAAATTTTGATCTGACAGTAAGTATTAATGAAATTAGTGATGATGAATTTGGAGAAATGCTTAAGGCATTAAATATAATGATACAAGAATTTAGAAAGGTAGTTGGAGATGTTACTCATAATGGAAAAATTCTTGTCAGCTCTTCAAAATTAATGACTAAAAATATAAATACTATTGCCTCGGCTACTCATCAGATGAATTTAAAAGTCGGTAATGTTTCTGATACAGCAAAAGATATGTCTCAAAATATAAACACTGTTGCCAGTGCTATTGAAGAAATGTCTATGTCTATTAAAGAAGTTGAAAAAAATGCAAGAAAAGGATTTGATATTGCATCTGAAGCTGTTATTATGGCAGATAATGCAGGACAGGCTATGTCATCTCTTGATAGATCAGCAGATGAAATAGGTGAGGTTACTGAAGTTATTAAAAGAATAGCTGACAAAACAACACTGCTGGCTTTAAATGCAGACATAGAAGCTGCATCTGCAGGTGAAGCTGGTAAAGGATTTGCTGTTGTTGCTAATGAAATTAAAGACTTTGCTCATCAAAGCACACGTGCAGCTGATGATATTGCTAACAAAATTTCAAGTATGCAAAAAAATACCGAACAGGCTGTAAAGGTAATTAAAGATATCACTAATATTATTGATACTATTAATTCATCTTCAAAAACTATTTCAAAAGCCCTTGATGAACAAATGAAAACAGCAAATGAGATTGCCTCAAATGCTGTTCAAGGAAATGAACGCGCTAATGATATTGCTAATTCTATTGTTGAATTAGCAGATGGAGCAAATGAAATTGCAAAAAGCGTTGGAATGGCTGCAAGAGGAGAATATGATGGCACAGATGATGCTGATAAACATATGAATACTTCAGCAGTTGAAGTTGCACGACTTGCTAAACACCTGCTAAATATTGTTGAAAAATTTAAAATATAAAATTATTATTATATAAAGGTTTATCATGGCTGCAAAAACAACAAAAAAAATCCATTTTAAATTAAAAAAACCAAAAGGATTGTCTCCAAGGATTCAATGGTTAAGAGATTATTATTTCAAAGGAAATAACAGAAATTGGAACAATGAATTTACTTCTTGGACAACCGGCACTAACTGGGATCAGCAATACAATGAATTATCCTTTTATATTGTTCCTGAAAACTATCCATTTTTACAAGTCATGCAGTCATCATTCAGACATTCAGCACATAAAGTTAATCTGATAAATGATTTCTGGTCATTAAGTCTTCCTGAAAGAAGGGCATGGTTTAATAAAGAAGTTATGGTTAATTATTTACCTCATGAAATATTACCCGGAGATTTAATTGCTGGTTCAAGATTTAATGTACAAACATCAATGTGTTTAAATGAAAAAGAGGCAAATGAAAGAGATAATTTAATATCAGGAAAAAATGGGGTAAGATCTAAAATAAAACGATTTAATTATCATGGTTATGGAAATACTGGTGCAACTTGCGGTCATTTAATACCCGGTCATGAAAAAATTTTAAAATCAGGCTGGAAGGGAATCTACAATGAATTAAGGTCTTTATATGATAATTTGAATAAAAAAGATCAAAACGGCAAAAAAGGCGATCAACTTGGAGCTATGCTGACTGCATCAACAATGCCTCGAGATATTGGGAAAAAATACAGTCAGGCCTGTTTAAGTGCAATGAATAATGAAGAATATCCAATAAGAAAAAAAGAGCTTAAACAAATGTCTGATAATTTAGAAAAATGCCTTTGGGAACCGCCTGAAACTTTTTGGGAAGCCTGTCAAGCATTATGGATTAATCATATGCTAATTATGAGCGATGAAAATTATCCTGGTCCCGGAGTGTCATTTGGCAGAATTGATCAATATTTATTTCCTTATTGGGAACATTCTATTAATAATGGTATGGACTATGAATTTGGTAAAGAAATATTAAAATGCTTCTGGATACATGCAAATACTGCTTATGATGCCTTAATTCGTATTGGCGGTAATCAAGGAATAACATCTGGTTTTGGGCAGTTAATAACTCTTTCAGGTTGTGGAAATAATGGTCAGGATATGACTAATAGTTTAACTTATGCGATGCTTGAAGTAATAGATGAAATGTCCCCAATTCTTGAACCAAAACCAAATATTAGAATTCATAAAAATTCACCTGATAAATTATTAGATAAGATGATTGATATAATATCAACAAGCCAGGGAGCTCCATTTCTTATTAACTTTGATGAAAGATCAATGGCAGGAATTATTAATGAATCAAAAATGACAAAAATTAATCATTTAATAAATGAATCAAATGTTTATGAATATGCCCCTGTTGGATGTCTTGAAAATACAATGGCAGGAAATGACAGGTCTGGTACAGTTGATAACAACCTTAATTTATTAAAAGCTGTTGAATTGACTCTTGCAAGCGGAAATGAGCTTATTGAATATTGTGATCCTGTTATGGGAACAAAAGACAAGATATCTCGGCAAGGCCCATATACTGGCAATCCTTGCTTTTTAAAAACCTGGGATTGTTTTTGGAAAGCATTTGAAAAACAGGTAGAATTTATTGTAAAAAAATGCGTTGATACTTATGAACTTTCTGAATCAATTCGTTCAAAATTTAACCCAACGCCTTATCTTTCATGTCTGGTAAAAGGTTGTGCTGAAAATGCCCTTGATATTACTCAAGGAGGCCCTGAAATAAATTTCACAACTATTAATATTGTTGCTTTTGCCTCCACAGTTGATTCTCTATTAGCTATAAAATATTTAGTTTATGATAATAACATCTGTTCTATGAAAGAATTAATAAATGCCCTGAAGGCTGACTGGCAGGGCTATGAAATATTACAGGCAAAAGCAAAATTTAAAGCTCCAAAATATGGAAGAGATGATGATAGTGCAGATGAAATGGCTAGAAAGGTTATGGAACTATGGTGTAATGAAACATGGAAATATAAAACTATATCAACAAATAGACAATTCAGACCTGGATTGTTAAGCTGGAATTATTGGGTTAGTGATGGCTTTATACTTCCTGCAAGTCCTGATGGCAGGCCAAAAGGTCAATTCCTTTCAAATGCAATATGCCCATGTAATGGTGCTGATATAAATGGCCCTACAGCAAACGCTAATTCAATTGGAAAAGCATTAGGAGGAAAACACTCGTTTGAATATGGAAACTGGAAAGATTATATCAACTATGTACCAGGTGGTGCGAGTCATACTATTACTTTTAACCCTTCATTATTAAAAACTCAGGAAAATAAAGATAAGTTTAAAGCATTTTTAAAAGGATATTCAATAAATGGCGGCACAGCACTTCAGATAAATATGTTAGATAAGGAAATGCTTAAAGAAGCTCAAAAGCATCCTCAAGATTATAGACA
>Ga0272440_1004140_pt1 | contig 10523 bp, 9 predicted proteins | sample SSMMMBAug17_FD_192440 | JGI IMG/M metagenome (GOLD analysis project Ga0272440, IMG submission 192440) | Marine sediment archaeal communities from Little Sippewissett salt marsh, Falmouth, MA, United States - SSM-MMB-Aug17 | ecosystem: Environmental > Aquatic > Marine > Wetlands > Sediment ... | reverse complement strand
CAAGAAGAGCAGCAGCCTCTTTACATATGCTTTTATATAATAATGAAATAAAATTTGAAAAAGATGTCTTAACGCCTGACTCTATGATTCAAAATGTTTCAAGCCTTATAGGTGTTGAATCAACACCAAGAGTAATAATGCCTTTAAGAAATAGTTCTGAATTAATGGAAAAATATGAATTAGAAAAAGGCTATACAAATGAAATGGCTGAAACTGAATCAAAAAGATGCCTGAATTGCGGATTAATTTGCTATTCTAAAAATTTAAACGATCAAGATTATGATAATTTAGATAAAGCCGCATAATCTATACAAAATAATCAGTTAGGGGCGAACTTTATGTTCATCCTCGAAAATAGCTTCATGATCGATATTAGTTCCTATCCTTATTTCAACAGTATTGGCCCTGAGGGCAATACTGTTGAAATAAGATTTTTTTAAGTGCACAAAATGGACTTAGTGGACGCAGAGGAAAAAGTGGGCGCAGTGGATATTAAAATTATAAATTTACTTGCATTGTATCTAAAGGGAATTCACTAGCGGCTTGTAATGCCAAAGCGCTGAAAACTTTATTTGTTCCTATTTCGAAAATCATAATCAATTGCACTAGTATCCTGTCCCAGAACTACAGATTTAGAGGCATAGCTTGAATCAGTATAATCATTACTAAATAGAGTCTCATGCATTAAATTTTAGAACTACAGATTTATTTATAAATACCTTGGACTATGTTCCCATATTCAGGTGAAAATATTTTTTTCCAAACTAAAATTATAATCCTATTGTTTTAATATCTATACCTAAATTTTCAAGACTATTTATTTTTATCTCATCGTTAGTTATAGAAAAAACATAATCATCCATGAATATAGAGCGTTTTACAAGGGAGTTTGATTCAGTCCACCAATTTGAACAATTTATTGATGAATTTTCATCCTTGTGAGAAACTCCTCCAAGGTAATCAAAACCTTTCTCTATTGTTACATTATAAACCATAAGACCATTAAAAGTCATTTCATCACCATATTGACCTCCGCTACCTCCCTCACAAACAATCATAGGGATTGCCAATAGCTTTTTAGGATTAAAATAATTAAATGCAAGATGATTAATGCAAGCATCACTTGTTGAACCTCTTGTTCCGATTATCTCCTTATGATCAAGCTTTGGATTTGTCATATCTGAAACATCGAAGATTTGAAGCATAATTCCTTGAAACCATGCAAAATTACCAGTATCGTCAGCATCATAACCAATTGTTAAAAGATGGTTGGAATCTATTCTATGCATATAGGTTGAATAACCTGGTATTTTTAAATCGCCGCTAATTTTTGGGATGTAAGGATTTGAAAGATCAAAAATAAATAGCGGATCTGTTTTTTTAAATGTAACAATATAGCCCCTGTCTTTATCAAATTTTGCTGATCTGATATCTTCAGTTGGGGCAATATTATCAATTTTTCCAACAACAAGTAATTCTTTTCCTTTTTGTTCAACAATAGATATAGTGCTGTGAGTATCAGGAGAGGGAACATGCCCTGTTGTTGTTGCTATTCTAAAAAATCCATTATATTCATCCATTGAGAACTGATTTAATATATGGCCTTTTACAAATCCACTTCCTATATAGCTTGAAGCAGGGGGATTATTTGTAAGTGCAAATTTATGTAATGTGCTTGCTTCATTAATATTCTGATCCTCAAAAAACCAATATGACATATATCCTATAGATTGTCTGGAACAAATAAAAAATGAATCTTTAGAAGCATAAACTGCTCCTGGATTACCAAAAATAACAGTGGAATTAAAATCATCATAATCTGCTGTAATTTTATTTGAATTTAATGCTATAAAATAATTTCCCTTTTGTTGTGAAACATAATATTCATTGCAATTTCCTAAAATCCCTTGTTTTTCAACTGGTTCATTATTTATATAACTAATATCTCTATAAGATGGCATCCATTGGGAAATATCTGAATCTAATATTAATTTTTCATTTTCATGTCTTAACTTACTAAACATTGCCTCAATTTCTTCATTTGATAAATCATATTCATAGTTCCAATAATAATAATTCAGCTCATCTGGCCAGTATTTAAGGCCTTCTATTTGCATTTCTGGAAAAATTACTACAGTATGAACAGCATCATCAATTCGCCTTGCATTCAAAAAAGATCCCATATAATAAATTTCTCGAATAAGTTTTGGTTTAGAAATTTCAGTTATATCAAGCATTGTAATTTTAAGATTTTTTCCATTACCAGTAAATTCACAATTATAACCATAGGTACATTCATCCCTTTGATAATAATATGAATACTCATTAACTGAATTTTCAGGTTCTAAAGAAGAATAAATCATAACCCTGTTATTATAAATGAACATTTTGTCAGGAGTTCCTTGAATTTGAAATTCTGAAATTTTTTTAGCATCAACAGCAGGCCATGCCTTTATAATTTGAAATTTATTATTTGAAAGCATATAAATATAATATGCATCATTTTTAACAAAATCTGCTTCATCTACACCTGCAACCTGATTATTAGTCTCTGAATATTCAATTGCACCTTCTTCCTTCTTTTCAGGAACAGGTGCTGAATCATATATTGAATCAACAGAAGTTGTTTGATATAAAACATCGCTATACACAACATTTTCATATCCCCATCCAATAGGCCATCTCCAATATCTTTGTTCAAGTGCGATCTGCAAATTTTGATATATTATTTCTTGCATTTCAGAAATAGCATTTTGTTTTAATTCATTAAGTAATGTTGAGCATTCATCTAATTTTTTTAATCTGGCTTTTTTTCTTTTATTCATTCCTGTAAGATACTCTATTGCCTGCTCTATGCTAATTTCAAAAGCATATGAGTTAATAATAACAGTAACAATTTGATTACTACAATTAGTGTTATTAAAATTAACTAATATTCCATTAACGTAAATATTACCAGATGTCGGTATCTGGCATATTGGATCAAGAATTATGTTTTCAAATTCAATAAAGTATTTTTTTTCATTTAATGTTATTTCAGCAGTTCCATTAATATCTTTTTCAGAATTTTGTATTAAATCATATTTTATAATCCCTTGATAAGTATTTATATTAAATGCACTTTCTCCAGTCATTTTAATTGAAACAATATTTCCATTTAGTGTTAATTTTATTATAAAAGTCCCATTCAAATTCTGATTGTTTATTAAAAGAGTTTGAGTCTGGCAGGTTAAAACAATGTTATATTCTTCAAGTGCAATACTTAATAAAATTTGTCCATCTATACTTGATTTTTCAGTAAAAAGATCATCAAAATCAATTAATAAAAGCAATTGTTCATTGGACAATGTTGGCGTTACACTTACATCTCCTGAAATATCATTACAATTAGCATTAAAAGAAAAAAGAATTGTTTCAATACTATCTTTTTGAATAGTTCCGCAATTAAATGGTGTATTTAATAAAGTATCTATAACATTTTGAATAGAATTTAACGATTTTATTTGATCAATACCCATATAAGATAATATATTAAATACCTGTTTTACACCATTTTCATTAAGACTGGCTGATATTTTTACCAAAGTATTATTTAACAGATCAGCCAATTCTTCTTTATTAATATCATTTTCAAATTTGCCGCTTAACTCATTCATTAAAAAAACAACTTCAGGAACCCCAAACTTGCAATCTCCATCAATATCAAAATTATTGCAATTATTAGAATACAAAACTTTATGAAAAAAGCATAAAGTGAATATAATACATAACAATAATAAAAATTTTTTCATTATGTAATCTCCTTATTTATTAATAGTACAAAATTTTGGTTATTAATGATTATCATCCAACTCTGGTTTTTGTTTTTTTTAACATGTTACAGACATTGACTATAAGAAATATATACTTCATATTATTGGAAATATAAAAATTGAATTATATTATAATCCAAATTTGGTTTTTAGGACTTCGTATTGACTGACTCGGATAAACACAGATTTACTCTTCATATTATTGGAAAAATCAAAGGGGTGCAACACAAAAAAGTTGCACTATTTTCTTAGCCCTGAAAGGGCGTAACATACCAGCCCAGGGCAACGCCAGGGCAACGCCCTGGGAAAATATAAAAAAAATTTTTTAGCCCTGTAAGGGCGTTACATAAATGGGCTAACTTTTATTATTGTTCTTTTATGTTACGCCCTTTCAGAGCTCAAGTCATTGTAATGTTTTACCCAGAACGTTGCCCTGGGCTGGTATGTCACGCCCTTTCAGGGCTCAAATCATTGTGATGTTTTACCCAAGGCGTTGCCCTGGGCAGGTATGTTACGCCCTTTCAGTACTAAGAAATGCACTTAATTTATCAAATTAATAAAGTGCAACTTTTTTGTGTTGCACCCAATCAAAGTGGATTATAATCTTATATTGTATCTATTGATGCAAAAGCTGGTTCATGTAAAGGAATAAGAATATCTGCAATTTTTTTTATTTTTAACATAATATCATATGATTCATAAACATTTACATGAGTTCCTGGAGGAATAAGCTCAAGTTCCATTGCATTAATTTCAGCAGGAGGGTTAAAATTTTCATTTATTACACAAAAGCCAGTAATTGCAGCTTTGCCAGAGGGAGTATCTATTAAAATTGTAAGCCCACCATCTGTATGAACTGGAGTATGAATACAGCTGATACCAGGAATTATTTCCATATCTTTGTTAATTGTTATAATTTGCCCATTTTCTTCAACATCTTCGATATAGTCATAAAGGTATCGATAATCAAGTGGATGCGGGTCTTTAATCCTTTTCATTTCCTTTTCATGAACATAAATTTTTGAATTTTCACATTTATAATCATTTTCGCAATGATCGTTATGAAGATGCGTATGAATTATAATATCAATATCTTCGGGTTTTAAACCCCATTTTTGAAGACCCTGCTCAAATGTAAATATTTTACCATTTATTGCTTTTTCACGCTCTATTGACTGAATTGGACTCATTTCTCCAGTATCAATTAGAATTTTTTTATCACCGCCTTCAATATACCACGAATATATTGGAATTGTGTATTCAACTCCATTGCCATATTGATAAGTCATCATGGATTTATCAAAAATTTTTGTGCCAATTACTATTGGATGGATTAAATAATTATTCATAGTTTAGATAACCTTTTTTGTGATTTATTTTATTTAATTCTACGCATACGTCTACAAGTGTTGTGGTTTTATAAATTATTGAATATAAAACATTTTTATTAATACATTTTTTTGGAACAAAGGAACATAAATCTTTAAATGTTCTCATGATCTCATCGATCTCGTTCCCAGGCTCTGCCTGGGAATGCATACATGGTGGCTCTGCCACCAGTTTCTATGCACAGGTGGCAGAGCCACCGAGTATGCATTCACAGGCAGAGCCTGGGAACGAGATTGGTAAGATTATCTTAAATATTAATTAGTTAAAAAGCCACAACACTTGTAGACGTATGCGAATTCTAATTTCAGAGCTCCTGACCCTATAAATATAAATTCTCATAACATGTTGTATATATTGCAGTATTGTATTGCAGGCAATTTACTTTTTTTTAGCCAAAACTTTAAATCAACTATTAATACAAAATGTTATAAATTCAAGGGTCAGAAGTTCTGAATTTAAATCAATTTATTAAATCAAATAATCGATTTATTTGAGTACTAATATGTTTAGCCCATGCCAATTCCATACCTCTTGACCAGATAAAGATTGTTGAAAAAGTATAACCAATAAAAAGAAAGCTGGCTGTAACAATTCCAACCTTTTTTGGAATTAATAACAGGCAAATAACAAAAACAGTTAGAGTTAGCAAAAGAAAACGCAGCTCGCAAGAATTTGCATCAAATGATAATTTTATAGGCCCATAAAATATTGTATAAATAATCAATGGAAGACCAAGACATATACATACATCAAAAATATTTGAACCAATAGCATTTGAAATTGCATCATCATAATTGTCATTTTTTGCATCTTTAATTGATATAATTGTATCTGAAATCGATGTTGCTATTGCTGCAACTATACATGCAACAAAAAATGTTACCATATTATAGTGTTGAGCAATTTTTATTACAATTTCTGCTAATAAATAACAGGCAGCAGTAATATGAATAACCGAAATAATTAATGCAATCCAGGCTGACTTTGTTGAAAATTCTTCATTTTGATGCAACATATTTCTATAATCAAATTTTAAAAAATTTACTAATTTTGAGTCTGTATTTGTAGATTTATTGCTGCTTGTTTTCATTATTAATTCATTAGAACTATAAGATTTTTGTTGAAAAATCATATATATAATATATAATAAATATAAAAAAATCAGCATTATTCCTATTTTCCAGGTAAGAACTTCAACAGATAACAAATAAATTAAAAGAATTTCAGAAACTAAAAAAAACGCACAGTCTCTAAATAAAGAATTTTTAGAAAGTTCTATTGACTTTTGCTTTGTAAAAAATATCACAACAAAAATACAAAAAGATGGTATTATCATTGCATTAAATATTGCAGAACCTGCAATTGTAGCAATTCCTGAAATAAAACCAGCTTTATCATTAAAAATAAAAAGAAATATCAATGTTGTTAATAGTTCTGGAGTTGAACTTGCGATTGCATTAATTGTAGCTCCTTTAATACCTGATCTCATATTTCTGCCTAAATAATTAGCACTCTCTTCAAATGGATCACATGCCTTCATAATCCAGTAACATGAAATTATAATTAAAATGATATAATAAAAAATCATGATATCCTCATCTTTTAATTGAAAAAATTCAATTAAAAATATAATAATTTGTAATAATTAAAAAATAAAATATAGACTTGATTTTTTTAACAATTTTATATTAAATGCTTTTCACATATCAAAGTATGATTAAATTTACAACTTAAAAGACTATGGAGTAATAAGTTATTATGCATAAAAAAATTTTTTTCATAAGTTTTTTCATAATTATTTTTGTAAATTTTCAAATTAGTTATGGACTTCAAAATCAGCCTGAAAAAAACAATTATATTAAAAAATCGAAGATTATAAAACCTTATATAAAAAAATCTAACAGATATTTAAAAAAGAAAAAATATTGTAAAAGATTGAGAACAAAACAAATTGACCATGATTTAAGAGATTTATGCATAAACAAGCAATATGGTATAGATATTTCAAATAAGGGAGATATTGATGTTGCAAGTAATGACAAGGTTAATGTAAATGTAGTAGATTCGCCAATTAAAATTAATTTAGATGTTGATAAATTAATAACTCTATTTCCAATTGATAAAAATACAATAATACAAAAAATGACAGATAACCCAATGAATGCAATAAATGATATTTTATTATATTTAATTAAAGCCTATAAATCAGATCCTAAGAAATTTATAAATTTTTTACAAAGTATAAAAAGTGGAAATAATATAAGCGGAAAGAATAATTCTCAAAATAAAAAAGATTCTGATTTTAATTCCCAAAATAAAAAAGCTTCTAATAATAATTCTTTATTAATAAAAGGTGATTTACCAGTTGTTAAAAAAACAAATAATAATATATTATCAATTTCTAATACTGGATGCGTATCAGTTGGTACACATGATGACATAAGAGTTAACGTAGATAAGTCTCCTATTTCAATAAATTTTATCTTTGGTTCAGGTAATACAAATAAATCTATTTCAGTTACAAATAATAATAAAAATGATAGCAGCCAAATAAAGGACAAATCATTAGAAGAAGTTCAAACTGTAGGTGAAAAACAATCTGTAATATTATCAGATAATTCAAATAAAAATAAATTATTAAAGAACATCTATTATGGAGATTTGATAAAAAATAAATTATTGAATACAAAATCCTGCTTGACTAAAACAGGTTCCTGTCTAACAAAATCATTTGCAATTATTAGTGGAGTTATGTCATTTCCCTTTTTCATATATGACAAAATTAAAGGAGCCAAAAAGGAAAAAGCAAAGGTAAAGAATAACCAGTTGTCTAAAAATAATACTTCAAATTCAGATAATAACAAAAATCTACTAAATATTTTTTCACTTCTTCCTGGATTAATTAAGATTGATAATAAAGGTAATGTAAATGTAATCTCAAATGATAAAGTTAATGTAAAGGTAAAAAACTCCCCTGTTGAAATAAATTTTTCTTTTGGTGAAACAAAATAATAATACTTAAAATTTAATTAATTATGGATATAAATTTATATATTAGTGATGAGCATATAAAAAAAGAAAAGCAGAAAGCAAGAAATTTGCGACAAAGCCAGTGGTGGAAAAGGCGTTTAGCAAAGGGAATTTGTTATTATTGTAATAATAAAATCCCTGTAAATAAATTGACTATGGATCATATTATTCCAATTTCAAGAGGTGGAAAAACTACAAAAAGCAACGTAGTTACAGCATGTAAAGAATGTAATAATAATAAGAAAAATAATCTTCCAATAGAGTTATTTATATAAATAGTGTCTGAACGAAAAAGGAATATTTCGTCAAGAACAAGGAAGACAAAAAAAATAACCGGAGGAATAAATTTGATATTTTGAGGATTATTTTTTTGGTCTGATGCAGTTATTGGCGAAAAAGGCCTTTTTCGTTCAGACACTAAATATGTTTTATGGACAGAAAACCATATCTTTGAGGATTATTTTTTTTGTCTGACGCAGTTATTGGCGAAAAAGGCCTTTTTCGTTCAGACACTAAATGTGTTTTATGGACAGAAAACCATATCTGTTATGGACTACCTGATTTTTTAATATTAAAGGTACATAAAAATGACATAAAATCAAAAATAATTTTAAAGATAACTTAAAATATTATATAAATTATAATATTATGTTAAACATTTGCAAATGTCTATGTTAATTATGTATTTAGAAACATTTTTTATTTTTGAAGAATAATCAAAATGATAAATATAGTACTTGTAAACCCTCAAATACCACCAAATACTGGAAATATTGCACGAACATGTGCTGCAACAAAAACTCCATTACATATTATAGGTCCAATAGGATTTGAAATTAATGATAAACACCTTAAAAGGGCTGGATTAGATTATTGGCCATATGTTGATTTCAAATACCATAATAATATAAAAGATTTTATATCTTTCTATAACAATACTAATCAAGGGAGATGGATATGTTTTACTAAAAGAGGAGAACATAATTATTCAAAAATTACCTATAAAAAAAATGATTGGTTGTTTTTTGGAAGTGAAATTTATGGACTACCTTCTGAAATTTTGAAATCATGTTATGTAAAAGTTTATATACCTATTTTAAAAAAGGAAGTTCGTAGTTTAAATTTGGCTGTTTCTGTGGGCATTGGACTTTATGAAGCTTTTAGACAAATTAATTGATAAAATGTTTAAAATTGTATTGGATAAAGTTGATGGTCTCGTAAAAAGTCGAAAATTAAAATTTTTTATCTGTGTAACAATTTGAATTTATTAATACCGATTTTTGTAAAATAGATTTTTTACGAGACCCTTTACCGCCACTAAATATCTGACCCATTATCGATAAGAAATGACCCATCTTATTTTTTCATACCAACCACAAACAATTTTAAAAACCCCGCCTCTTTATTATAAAAATAAATCTCGCAAAACCCGCAAAACCCAGCCAACACTATATTACCCCCTGTATAAACCCAGTATCGACCCCGCAGCCACATTTTTTAATTAGTTTTCTAAAAAATTAAATAGTTATTATCTTTTATTTATTGTATATGTTTTGATTCATCAAAAACGTGAGAAAAATTCACGTTTTTTTATGCTGCTTTTTTTAAATAAAGCTCTTGTGTTATAATAGATAAAGCATCGTTGACTTGTGTATATGCTCCTTCTAATTTACTAGGTTGCGACACATTTTGCTTTTCAGAATTACATAAAACAGCCGTTATCATGGGATTTTCAAAATATAAATTCGAACTGGTCTTTACCCAAATAAACTCATACCCTTTTTGTGTAACTCTCCAAAATGACTTGTTTTTTTTCTTTCACAATCAGTTCATGAACTCTTAATTTTTGTAATTCATATCAAATTTGGCCTACATTTTGGAAAAATTCGCAAAGGTTTGCCAGCAACATTTTCGTTTGAAATCCAATGGCTATATATTGAGGTTTTAGCAATTCTTTAAATAGTTCAATTTGACGTTTTTTTCTTAGATCAACTGCTGTTACCTTTTGTCATCGGTGATAACAAATACGCTGCTAATGTTATTATTTTATCTTTGTGCCTCTAAAATTATCATCTAAAATAATGTTATTTAATTTTGTCAATTGAAGTGAATCAGAAACTGATGTTTCATGGAATTTGTCATAATCAATTGGAGGTGATGCCAGTAAATCATCATGTAAAGATGGCATTGCATCTTTTCCGCTGATAATCAATCTGCTGACTTTTTCTCCATATCTGGATTCACATGGTGTTTCCATGAATTTTGAAGCATCTAAAAATTCAGTCGGTATTA
>Ga0272440_1004139_pt1 | contig 10527 bp, 4 predicted proteins | sample SSMMMBAug17_FD_192440 | JGI IMG/M metagenome (GOLD analysis project Ga0272440, IMG submission 192440) | Marine sediment archaeal communities from Little Sippewissett salt marsh, Falmouth, MA, United States - SSM-MMB-Aug17 | ecosystem: Environmental > Aquatic > Marine > Wetlands > Sediment ... | reverse complement strand
TAATCAAAGAATTGATACAACATACCATTATAAACTTTTTTTAATGCCCCCATATTACGAAAAGATTTATAAAAAAAATCGGCACCGCGTCTAACAAAGTAATGAAAGAAATAGTTGAAGCTATTGCATTGGTTGTTGAGTACAATTAGCAATAACATTATACAGCACATTATTAAAAAGGACTTAGTAACAATACTTCTGTAAAATGGTTTACGCTCTAAGTCTTTGGTATTCAACACAATCAAATGCTCATTGCTAATACTTTTTTAGGAAGAACGTCACATCATCCAGGCGCAAAAAAAAAGAAGATTCAAAGAAGGAGCTTATTTTACGATGGTCTGAGGTATCAATTTGCTTCGTCAACCAATTTATTAACATCAATTGTATCCAAAGCTTTACAGAGATCTTTATGCAGAATAGTTAACTCATCGAAATACGTTTGGCAAAGCTGAATCGCCTGAGTGTTCGCATGATTTTCAATTTGTTGTGCTTTAGACAAGAAATCCATAGCGCCGATGGTTCCAGCTAAGTTTTTAAGTTGGTGTGATTCAAATTGAATTTGATCTGTATGTTGATTTTGAATCGCTTCAGAAAGTTTTGTGATGCCAGTATTTAATTGTTCTTTTGTTTCCTCTAGTATGCTTATAAGAAATTCAATGCCATGTTCTGCCAATTGTAATAATTTATTATATTGAAAAATATCCTCTGAATCTTGATCAATATGGTTTTGTTTTACATCAACTTTTTCTGATTTCATACCCGAGCAATATTGTACCAATAAAGAATAGACCTCGTTCCAGTCAATTGGTTTTGTGATGTAATCATCCATTCCAGCAGCTAAACATTTTTCTCTATCGCCTTTCATTGCGTGGGCAGTCATTGCGATAATAGGGGTGTGTTTTTTATCTCCTTCATATTCTCTGATCGCAGCGGTTGCTTCAAACCCATCCATTACAGGCATCGAACCATCCATAAAAATAATATCGTAGTTTTTATTCTTTACAGCAAGTAAACCTTCCTTGCCATTATCACATATTTCAACTGTACAGCCCATTTTTTTTAAAGCCTGATTGGCCACTTTTTGGTTAATCGAATTATCTTCAACAAGAAGAATATTTGCCTTAATTTGATCTTTTTGACTGGATATATTCGTTTGGACATCAATCATTGAGCAGCTCTCAGGATCATTCGTAAAAGCGGCCCACGTATTGACAAGTTCATTAAATAAAAGGGATGATTTGATGGGTTTTGTAAGATAGCTGGCAAAACCAATTTTTAGATATTTACTGGCATCATTTCTATCACCAATTGAAGTTAACATGATGAGAACCAGTTTATTTAACTGTGGATCTTCTTTTATTTTTATGCCTAACTGTTCCCCATCCATATCTGGCATTTGATGATCAAGAATGGCAAGGTCGAATGGTTGCTTCTTTTCAACCGCTTTTTGTAGAATGCTGAGCGCTTCTTTTGCAGAAGCGGCCTCTTCCCAGTAAAGATTCCAGCGATCTAAACGTTCGGATAATACTTTGCGATTAATCTCATGATCATCCACAATCAGTATGCGAATGTTTGAAATATCTTGTATGGGTAGCTTTGTAACATCATCAGAAATATCTTTCGCAATCGGCAATTTCAGATTAAAAGAAAATGTCGTCCCCTCGCCTTCAATACTGTTCACATGAATTGAACCATCCATCATTTCAATTAACTGTTTACAAATAGCCAGTCCTAAGCCTGTTCCACCATATTTACGCGTTGTTGAAGCATCAACTTGCGTAAAATGATCAAAAAGTTTATTTAACGCATCTTTTGGAATACCGATGCCTGTGTCAATAATTTTTACCAATAGAGTTGATATTTCAGTGTTTTGTTCAACAGATTCAATATTGATTAAAACATGTCCTTTATTTGTAAACTTGATGGCATTACCGGCAAGGTTGATCAGTACCTGTCGTAACCGCCCCGGGTCTCCAATAAAATGTGTTGGTGTGTCAGGCGCATATCGAACAATCATATCAATGCCTTTATCAAACGCTTTCATTCCCATCAAATGGCCGATTTCATCTGCCAACGATTCAAAATTAAAAACAACAGATTCTAATTCTAGCTTTCCAGCCTCAATTTTTGAAAAATCAAGAATATCATTTAAAAGTGCCAATAAGGCATTTGCAGATTTTGATATTGTTTCCGCATAATCCTTTTGCTCAATTGTCAGTTGCGTATCAAGGAGCAGTTCTGACATTCCAATAACGCCATTCATCGGTGTTCGAAGTTCATGGGACATATTTGCTAAAAACTCGGATTTGTATTGATTGATTCGTTCAAGTTCATCTTGCTTTTGCTTTAAGGCTTTGGCCTGAACTTGCGTTTCTTCTAATAGTTCATTCATACGCGTTCTTGATATTGCAGAATCAATAGCAATGGCAATAGATTCACTGCTCACTTGCAAGAGTTCAACTTGACCCGGGTCTATTTTTTGAAATGATGCCAATTCAATCACGCCGATAATCTTTTTTTCTCTCAGAAGTGGCAGAATAACTATATGTTTGGGTTTTGAACCGCCTATTCCAGAATCAATCGTCGTATAATCATCAGGTAAATCAGATAATATGATCATTTTTTTATTTAAAGCAACCTGGCCAATTAATGTCTCGCCGAATTCAATACATTCTTTTTGATTGGTATGAATCGGATACGCATATGTTGCGATTAACATCAGCGATTGTTTATCCATACAGACATAGATCACTCCCATTAAGGATTGAATATATTGCGCAAGAAAATTTAAAACATTATTGGCAAGTGTTTTAATATCTTGTTCGCCCCGCATCTGGTTATTCAATTCAGTCATTCCTGTTTTTAACCAGTTCTGCTTGTTGTTTTCATCATTAAATGTTTTTAAGGCTTCAGTCATATGAATTAATGCTTGACTTAATAAATCGTTTTCTGATCGGGGTTTTAACATAATTTCATAATGACCATGAGCAATGCTTTGCGCTTGATGAACAATATCGTTTGTATTATCGATCATCCGATTGAACGCTAATAATACATTACCGATTTCATCATTTCGTTTGATATCCGCACGAATCTTTGTGTTACCCATTTGAATTTCTTCTGAAATGGATTGAAGATATTCTAATGGTTTTGAGATAATACGACGTGTTAACATATAAACAACAAAAGACAGAAGCAGGCCGACGATGATGATAAACATAACGATATTTACTATAAATTCATAAGCTTCTGAAAAAATATCGTCCATTTCACGTGCAAATAAAATATACCAGTTATTGCGAAGATTAAATTGTGATCGATTAAATGGTGAAACAGAATACATCTTTAATCGATTGTCAAATGTCTCTTTAAAATAGACATGGCCATCAATAATATGCTGATAAAGATGAAGAAATTTATTTAAGGGCTTCACTTTTTCAAGGGGTTTAATCTTTTCTCCATTTTCTTTGCTTAAAATATAATGTTTGTCAGGATGCGATATTATCAATCCACGATCATCCATCATCCACATATACCCTGTCTTGCCAATTGTTACATTTTCTAATAATCTTTCTGTAAAATAGGCCATATTGGGCGCAAGCAACAATGCTCCCAAGACGTTATGATTCAATTTAACAGGAAAAGAAATAACAAAAATGGGGTTTCCGCGTAATATACTCGGATAGACTTCACTGATAAAATGATCTTTTCCCGCAAATGCAGGTGGGATATAGCTGATATGTGTACCACATTTTCCAATGGTTTTCCCCTGAACTGTGTCAATAAAAAAAGATCCATTAGATATTGAAATCCATTCATTCTTTACTTTTCTTTTGATCGTTTTGTTTGGCGGCAATTTGATTGCAATGGGTATATTTTCATTATAGGGAAAACGTCGATGAACTTCTTTACAGAATTTTTCAGCAATATCTCTATAGGCTATGTTTTCTGGATATTGACATGCTTGAATCACTCTTGGATCAGCGGAAATTGTTTTTCCGACGCTGATCAAGTCACTAATCCATGCATGTAAAGCTTTGGAAACTTCATTGCATAGCTTAAATGTTATTTCTCTATTTGTTTCGATGCTTTTGTTTTTGATCAAATTATATGTATACAAGCCAAATAACATGAAACATAAACCAATTATCGGAATGAGCCATTCTAAATATTTTGTTGATATTTTTTTCGAAGATTTTTTCATGATGATCAAGAAGATCCTTTGTGCAAAAAAATGGATATCTAGTTATATTTTCAATAAATATTAAAATGGAATTGTATACCATAATAAAACTTTGTCAAGGTCAATCATTTTTAGCAAAAGAAATGAAACGAAAGGGCATCCACTAAATTTATTGGGCGGGTACTGATATATTCGTTCGGTTTAACCAAAAAGAAATAATACTAATATGCTCATTTTTTAATGGATCATCTTCTTGAAAAGTTTCCTGAAGCAACTGTGCTTCTTCTTTTCGGTTTGACAGGAATGTAAATTGAAATAAGAGCTTTCGGATAATAATATTTTTTGGGTTTTCCTGATGCAATTTTTTGTATTGATGATATCCTTTTTCAATGGCATCAGGCATTGTTTTGATCAAAGCAATCATTTCTGAATAAAGCGAATCTTTGTACAGCAATTCTGAAAGACCAATGATACTGCGCAATGCCAACATAAATGCATCATTTTCCAGGGCGCTTAACCTTGCTATTTCAAAATATTTTTTTGCATTTTCATGCTCATTGAGCATTTTGTAAATTTGAGCCAATGTAAATAAAATATTTGGATCATTAATTTTTGTGAGCGATAAATTTGCCTGATAGCACTGTTCTGATTGTCTTAAGTAATAATCGCGTGTTGACAACTCGAGCAATTGGCTATCACTATATGCTTTGTAACAATACCCCATTTTTTCATGCAAAATGGCATGATCTTCTATTGAAGCCTTTTCCAGATCATTTTGAAGGTTTTTGATTCGTTTGACATGTTTTTCATCAATGCGTCCAAGCATGGTATGAGACATAAAACGCACTTCAGGATTGTCATCAGCCAGACATTGCTTAAGCATGCGAACAGCTTCCGGTGTACCGACACGACCGAGATAATCCACAGCACCGCGTTTCATATCTTGATCGTCACCGATCAAGATATCACGTATGGGTTCAACATTCAGTTCATTTGACATGAAGGCTTCATGATCCTTGACAGAATCGGGCAGCTGGTCATCTTCAACAACTCGCGATGTTTCTTCCTGATAATCTTCTGCCAGCCCTTTGGTAGCCACAAAAGTGACAATTGAAAAGTATACTGACAGGCACCCATATAAACCAATGACTGGCATAAAAAAACTGATCCAGCCAGTTAAACTCGAAAAATAATAAAGACGTCGAATATCTTGTGTTTCATCTGGTGGATAGGTGGACATCGAATACTTTAAGACAACATTTTTCGATTCCAGATAAGCTTCCTTTTCTTCGTCATCAATGTCTTCAAGCTGTATCACAACAATTTGTTCAACTCTTTCTTTAAACAATTTATCATCAACAAACAATTCGCTATTTATGTATTGAAGTCTATCAATGACTGGATCCCAGATTTTTTTTTCTTTTAGCAAAACGATTAAGGAATTTGTGACTGAAAATCGGGCAAACATTGACAGGCAAGCAATCAGAAACGAAGTCATTGCATGAAGCATAAAAGCCATCAAAAATATCAAATTCCCGGCTTTTTGGAATAAGTATTTATAAGTCAGCACCAAAGCAATAGTTTCCAATAAAACCGAAACAGCAGATAATAAGACAGTCATCAATCGCCTGTGTTTTTTTTTATATAGGAAATTTGGAATTTTCATAATTGCATGGCTTTTTGAATTAATTGATAATTTGTTAGCTCTGGATCATATGCTAACACTGATGAATGAAATTTCAATTCATCTTTGTCTCCTCTGTATGGAGACATATGAAATTCGGTGATTTCTTCTGAAATTGACATATTCACTACGATTGCCGCATTATAAGTTGTATCTGGCAATAAAACCAAATATGACGCCTCAGTATTATATTTGAATATTAATTGTTCATTTTCTTGATATTGTAAGAAGATTTCTTTTAAAAACCGAATCAAATCCTTTCTGATTGATTGTGAAATCTTGCTAAAATGAAGAATTCTAAATTTAAGAATACAAAATGGGATATTTCTTTTTCGGGCATCCAGGCAGGCATACCAGACATTTTTTGTAAAAATCAGATCTTCATCCGCTTTTTCAATCAATTCTTCAGGTCGCGTGATTGAAGGATGAAGTTGTGCAATTCCGGCTTCAATTTGAAGGCTTTTGTCTTCATAGGTATAGGGTTTAAAATCAAAGTATCGAATTTCACTAATGATATTTTCACGCATTTTTTGAGCTTCATGAATATCGATATAAAACAGAAAAAGTATATGCCGGGAAGGTGCGCTATCGTAAAACATGATATCCATGTCACCAAGCATATTTTGAAATATTAAACTGAGTGATGATGTAATATCTTTTTTATTGTCTTCCGAAAAAATTTTATAGTCAGCAATTTCAACAACCATAACTGTTAATGGCGCATTACCTTCTCTTGCATTGTCGAATTTGTATCGAAATACAGTCATGATTTCACTATTATACATTTTATCCAGTACGGCTTGTTTCCACCTATCAGGCGATTTCATGTTTGGTTTTGCACGCAATGCACCAGACAATACAAGCAAATCTTTTTCTTTATCTTCATAGGGCTTGATTTTGAATGCTTGAATCTCATTTATGATCTGTTGTCCTAATTCATTTATTGCGTGTTGATCCTTATAGGCCCAAAACAATGCATACATGGCTGCATTTTCAAGCTTATACAGACAGGAACTCTCACTTGTATAATGCTTGAGTAAGGGATCGACAATGCTTGTTATATCCTGCTGAATTTTTTTAGAAAATTTATCAAAATCCATAATTTCAATGAATAAAAGCACCATCTGGTCATTTGATATGCAAGCGTGTTCAAAACTATCAATTAGTTTTTTCTGAAAATTTAAATCTAAAAATGCAGTTTCCAACAGAATGGTATAAGCTGTCATGCTAGATGACATCCCTGCGGCACCACCAATTACTGCCATAGAAATAGATTGTCCCTGTTCATTTGTAAAAACGACTTGAGACATCTCCTGGATCAATTTATTTCGGACCACTCGACTTCCCCAAATCGGTGTGTTGGGCAAAACTAAAATAAATTGAGATCGATCTTCTCCATGAAATAGTAAGTCAATATTCCTCAGTTTTTTTTCAATTATTTTTTTAAACCTTAACAATATAGTTTGTTGCAGAGCAATATCACATCCATAAAAGGATTGAATCTCAAATATCAGGACACTCATTGTATAGCCATAACGTCTCGCGCGAGAGAATTCTTCATCAAAACGCTCCTTGAGATAACTGAAAGTCAATACGCCAGTTAATTCATCAAGAACCATTCGTTGTCGCGTCAATTGATACACACGTGCTTTTTCTATAGCTGCACCACATTGATCAGAAATACTTTTTAGCATTTGGTATGATTGAAGCGTCAAAGAAGAAAATGGCATTTGATTAATTACAATGATACCTAAAGGACGATTCCGAACGCCTCGAATGGGGGCACACATTATTTTATCAGAAAAAAAAGAGTGAAGATCAGAACGAGAAGTCAAATCATTGAGAGTTAAAATTTGGCCTTTATATAGTATTTCATGAATTTCGCTGGTATAAATATCCATGATTTCTGGTTGCTGCTTGCTCTTATCATCACTGATATGAACAACTTTTTTTAATTGCGATTTGTCATCTGTCAGAGAATAAATGGCAGCGGATTTTACAGATAGATATTTTTCTAATAATTGGATAAGGGCGGGATAGATTTTGGATTCATCCAGTGTATTGACTTTTTCCTGGGCTTTGTAAAGTGATGAAAAGGAATCTTCTTGTGACATGATTTCTGAATTCTTTTTTTCCTTATATTTAACGAGGGCATTATATTCTGTTAATAAATTTGAGAACTTACCTTCTAGATATGTAAAATCATGTTTGTGTTTAATATGTTCAGTGCGACGTATTTCGCCAACCAGACCAATGAATAAAGACACGAGTAAAAAAATGAGTGCGTGATGATATAGCGCTTCATAAAATGATACATTTGCGTATAAAAAAAGTAATATATTTAATTGGACGATAAATGCTGTTATTCCGGCAACTGATCCTGCAATCAATCCATAACGAACAGCGATTGGCAGCAGAATAAACCAATAGGGATGAGGGTGGATCCCCAAAAATCCAGGATTATCCCTGAACCAATAATAATTAATGCCAAGCAGAACAAGGATTCCAAGCACACCTTCAAGTGCTTCTGCACGAAGGAAGAACGATGATGCTGACGACTCGGAACGTTGCCCCATTTTTTCTTTTGATTCAAATAGGGCTTTATCGCCAATTTCAAGTTTTATATCAGGTAACATACAGATTTATATTGCAAAAAAAATCATAATTCTTATCATAATGTTTACTTTCAGATGGCTATTCTGGCAAACGATTCAAAAATTCAGCCCAAAAAATATAGAAATCCAACAAACTCGGATAGCCATCTGGACAGTTTTCACCAAAATAGCGCAAGGCACCAATAATGTCGGCATGATCACATGATCCGAGCACGCCCATATAATTCCATCGTCCTTTTTGCGGATTGCCATCAAATTCTTGTATGATATCAGAAGATCCAATCGTGGGACCATCCATCGAGCTCGTGTTAACCACACCATCATTTTGAAACCAATTTGAATCTATGGGAATTTTGTCTGGCTCACTTCGAGAAAATGACCCCATAAATATAGCTGATGGCAACCATACGAAATCCATTGTCAACTCTGGATAATGACGTTTTGAAAAGGGCATTTGAAATGTTTCTTCAGTGGCATAAGAAAAATAATAAACATTCTTTTGCGCATGCGCCCATTCATTAAGAACTTTAGCACCTTCAGGAGATAAATCAAAATCACTGGTATCTGTGGTACGACGCCAGAGGCTGTGACTTCTCAAACGTTTGGCATATTCCCAAAATGTCTCATTTTCTTTACGTTCAATTTCCCATTGATCCATTTTAAAATCATAGACGATGCCATCAATTTGACGGCTCAGCATACTTCCAAATCGAACCAGCCGTTGACCAAAGGGAAAAATGCTATTCATCATGTAATTGACAGTCATGCCATCATGAGGCGTTGATATCGTTGTCAGACTGTGAACCCATTTTTTTCCACCTTTAAATAAGGGGGAAATATCGTAATCAGGGGTGTTCTTTTGTTCGCCTGAAGATCCTTTTTCCAGCAAACTGATTAATGCGCGTGACGTTTGTCCACCTTGACTATGGGCAACAAGATGAATTTTGTTTCGTTTACCTGTGATGGGGTTTATTTCGCCCCATTGGGGGTATATTCCTTTGTAGTATCTTGAATATCTCCGATGATGGTATTTCTTTGAATGAACTTTGCCATAATCCACATATCCCCCTTTGATAAATGCATATAGCTCGCAGGCACGATCCCAGTTACTTGAAAAGGGACCAATTGCTGCTGAAAATACGAGATATCCCCGGTTTTTTAACTCTTCCTGAATATCTGTAAACCCTCCCCAGTATTTAAAGCCAAGCATTTCATTTCTACCAAATCCGCCAAAGCCATGAACCAAAATAATGGGATAATTATTAATAGGTCCTATTTCAAACAATGGTTTGCCATCAGACAGATAAAACAGTTCGCTGACATTGCTTTTATGACATGCGAAAATATTAAATATGAATATTATCATCATAAGTATTTGTAAACTTTTCAAAATCATGATTCTGGTCTCCTAAAAAAATGAACTGCAAATACCATTCCCAAACGTACTGAGAAATGCTCTGAAAATAACTTCCCCATTATTGATATTGTTCGTTTTGAGGTAATTGTACTGTAGAGACGTAGCATGCTACGTCTCTACACGACCTTATTTGTTTGTACGATCATGAAAAATGAGCATGTTATTTTCCGAGCATTCCTGAGTTTTAGATCAAGAGTGTAATGAGGTAATTGCATGCAAGAGAGCGCATTTCAAAATATGATCGTTCCACTTTGGTTTTGCCAATTCAGAGTGACAATCACTGACAGCCGCGGACACACTCATCTCGCACTTAAAAAAAACAAAGTTATACGATCATATTTTCAAAAATTTCTGACTACGTTTTTTTGCAACAAAAAAGAATCACCTATTAAAAATAAATATTGATATATATTGAAAATCCTGTTAGTTGATAAATTTTAATAAAATTTAAACAAATTTTTAATAAATTATTAATATTTTTTAACAAAAAAAGGGAGGGAGCATGAAAAAATTGATCATTATTACAATTATTTGTTTATTCGGTGGGATCGTTGTTGTCCAATCGAGTGTCGCACAACAAAAGTTAAATTTTGCAACACTTGATAAATTTGCACCTTTTACCTGGTCA
>Ga0272440_1004138_pt1 | contig 10528 bp, 8 predicted proteins | sample SSMMMBAug17_FD_192440 | JGI IMG/M metagenome (GOLD analysis project Ga0272440, IMG submission 192440) | Marine sediment archaeal communities from Little Sippewissett salt marsh, Falmouth, MA, United States - SSM-MMB-Aug17 | ecosystem: Environmental > Aquatic > Marine > Wetlands > Sediment ... | reverse complement strand
CTTTAACGCGCAGCTCTGATTTATTAGCTTGCCTGGTATCAGAGCCGCGCGCGTTAGCAAGCGGGATTGGGAATAAGCCACAAGTCAAGCATGCTTGAATGTAAAAAGGGGACGTCTATGATTTTATGCTTTTATGTAAAAAGGGGACGTCTATGATTTTTTTGCAAAAAGTTGAAATTTTCGGTCTTGATCATCGTTTCGTTCACATTGTAGGGGCGAACCTTATGTTCGCCCTCGAACAATTGTTCGCAAACGTTTTTAGTTCGAGGGCGAACACAAGATTCGCCCCTACATTATGATCACTGCAACGTTCCCATTTGTGTAAAAAGGGGACGTCTATGAATTTTTGCAAAAAGTTGAAATTTTGAAATTTTCAAAGAAAAGCATAAAATCATAGACGTCCTCTTTTCTTCCCCAATGTGAACGAAACGATGATCAAGACCGAAAAATTCAAAAAAAAAGCCTTAAAAAATTGAACTGAAAAATTTTTGTTTGTTATCTCGGCCCATATGTGCGAAAAAAGAAAAATATTATATTGCGAGTTTTCGTAAGGCATAACATTTTATATTGACATTTGGATAAAAAAAATGAATCAAGCATTATTAGCTTTAGAAGATGGGCGAACATTCAATTGCCAATCGTTTACCGGTGATGGCGAGGCTTTTGGAGAAGTCGTATTTAACACTGGTATGACAGGTTATCAAGAAGTGCTGACTGATCCCTCATATCGAGGACAACTGGTAACCATGACCTATCCACTGGTGGGCAATTATGGTATTAATCTTGAAGATATCGAATCTGATCAAATACAGGTTTCTGCATTCTTAGTTCGCGAATATCAATCTTTTTATAGTAATTATCGTTCACAACAGTCCCTGGCTGATTATTTGAAATCAGCGGGCATTATCGGTATTGATCACTTTGATACACGCGCCTTAACCCGACATATTCGTGAAAGTGGCGCTATGAGAGCCGCTATTTCAACAAAAGACTTGAATCCTGTATCACTGATTGAGAGAGTGAAAGAACAGCCCACAATGAATGGTCAGGATTTGGCTCGTGATGTTACTACAATTGTTCCTTATCGATGGCATAATAACATGCCCAGTTTTACACCTCTTGTGTTAGATCAACATGTTTTTCAGGATCGCTCCAATAGATATGCAGTTGTTGTTATGGATTTTGGCATTAAATACAATATCTTAAGAAATTTAGATCAACAGGGTTGTGAAATCATCGTTGTTCCGGCATCGACACCGCCATCAACCATACAAAAAATGGCGCCTGATGGTATCTTTTTATCCAACGGCCCTGGAGATCCTGAGCCAGTAACCTATGCGATTCAAACCATTCGTGATTTACTGGATTATCGGCCCATTTTTGGTATTTGTTTGGGACATCAGCTATTGGCTCTGGCTTTAGGTGCAACGACGTATAAACTAAAATTTGGTCACAGGGGCATTAATCAACCGGTAAGGCATTATGCTACCGGAAAAATTGAGATAACATCACAAAATCATGGCTTTGCTGTTGATCAGGAAAGCCTTCAAACCTGTCAACTTGAATTAACTCATATTAATCTGAATGATAATACAGTTGAAGGTTTCAGGCATCCTAAAATGCCATTATTTGCTGTCCAATATCATCCTGAAGCATCTCCTGGACCTCATGATGCCCGATACTTATTTGAGCAATTCACAGATGATATGGATAAAAACAGGTAAAATAAACAAAATTAATTAGGAGAAAAAACAATGTATTATCTTATTTTTAAACCCAAGAAACGAATGATTGGGTGTATCAGTTTATTTTTATTGTTGGCCTTTTTCATGCTTTCGGGATGTGCCACAGAGTCACATAAGACCCTGGAAACTGAATCTGTGACAACCTATAAAACATCTTATAGCGGCCCTAAGCAAACATTAGCTGTCGGAAAATTTAAAAATCGTTCAACATATATGAATGGAATTTTTTCTGATGGGAATGATCGTTTGGGATCTCAAGCAAAAATGATATTAAAAACCCATTTAGCCCAAACCAATCGTTTTATCACTGTTGACAGAAGCAATCTTTCTGAAATATCCCAGGAATCCAAACGAATGGGAAAAAAGCAGCGTATTACAGGCGCATCTATTGTTATCACTGGTGAAGTTACAGAATTTGGTCGAAAATCTGTTGGAGATCATCAGTTATTTGGCATTTTAGGTCATGGAAAAAAACAGATTGCCTACACAAAAGTTTCACTTAACATTATTGATGTTCAAACATCTCAAATTGTTTATGCAATTCAAGGTGCTGGAGAATATGCTTTATCAAATCGAGAAATTTTAGGATTTGGCGGAAATGCATCATACGATTCTACTTTGACAGGAAAGGTCTTAAATCTTGCTATTATGGATGCAGTCAATAAACTTGTTGAAGGATTGGAGCGTGGAGAATGGTCTGTCGTTCAATAAAGATAAAACAATTATTTGGGTTTGTTTTAATCAGTCTCATTGCAATAGGATGTTCTTCAAATACCTTGTATAATTGGGGTGAATATGAAAATTTTTTGTATCAACGATATGTTAAGCCAGGAAAAATTACGCCTCAGCAGGAAATAACTGAGCTTGAAGCCCATCTTGAACAAACATATGCAAAAGAGCTGTTGCCGCCCCCCGGACTCCATGCACATTTGGGATATTTGTATATTAATGATGGGCAATATGACCGTGCAGTGGAACATTTTAATATTGAAAAAAAACTTTTTCCTGAATCCTCAACCTTTATTGATGGAATATTGAAACGAATTACTGAAAAGAAAGAATCTATTTAACGTCCTCATTTATTGATATTGTTCGTTTTGAGGTAATTGTACTGTAGAGACGTAGCATGCTACGTCTCTACACGACCTTATTTTTTTGTACGATCAAGAAAAATGAGCATGTTGTTTTCAGAGCATTCCTTACACAACAAATCGATAAGGAATGCTCAGAAAATAAACATCAATAAATGGGGTGGTTATTATCAGGGTTTTCCTAAATAACCAGCCATAAATTTTTAAAAATTCAATATTAGAAAGCAATTTATGGATGATTTAATCTCCCAGGATACCATACAGGATGCAGATAGCATTAACCGAAAAGACATACCATTAAAACTTCCTTTACTGCCTATTCGGGATATGGTTTTGTTTACCAATATGTTACTACCTATTTTTGTGGGGCACGAACAAACCACAATGGCTGTTGAGCAGTCCATTCAGAAGTTTGGTTATTTTTTATATATCGTTACACAAAAAAATATCGAACAAGAAAAACCTGGATCAGATGATATCTTTCAGGTTGGCACAGTTGCAAAAATTCTCAGATTTACAAAGCTGCCTGATGGACGATTGAAAATATTTATTCAGGGCATTGCACAGGGAAAATGGACAAAATTATTTAAACAATATGGCTGCAATATGGTCAAAATTGAATTGTTACCTGCTGTAAATGAATCTGATATATCAATTGAAATACAGGCTCTTATGAGAAATGTCTGTGATAATAGTGCTGAAATTTTGACTTTGCATGGTGAATATTCTGATGATGCAGCATCAATTCTGGATAATATCAGCTCACCAGGAAAATTAGCTGATCTGGTGGCTGCCAACTTACAACTTAAAATTGAGGATGCTCAGCATTTATTAGAAATGTCTGATCCCATTCAGCGACTCAAAGAAGTCAATCGATTGTTAACCAAAGAGGTCGAGTTATCTGCGGTTCAGGCAAAAATTCAAAATGATGTTGAAGATGAAATTTCAAGAAGTCAACGAGATTATTATTTACGTGAACATCTGGCCGCTATTCATAAAGAATTGGGAGAAAAAGATGAATTTACTTTGGAAATTGAAGAATATGAACAGTTAATCAAAAAAAAGAAATTGCCAAAAGACGTTCTCAAGGAAGCCAACAAACAACTGAAACGACTGGATCAAATGCAATTTGATGCGGCTGAAGCTTCGATTGTTCGAGGTTACCTGGATTGTATTTTGGAATTACCCTGGAATAAATTGTCGAAAGATATGCTCGATATTTCATATGCTAAAAAAATTCTGGATAAAGAACATTATGGGCTAAAAAAAGTTAAAGATCGTATTTTAGAATTTTTAAGTGTTCGAAAGTTAAATCCCAAAATGAAAGGCCCTATTTTGTGTTTTATCGGCCCCCCAGGTGTCGGAAAAACATCACTGGGAAGAGCTATTGCACGGGCAATGAAACGAAAATTTGTGCGTATTTCTTTGGGAGGCATTCGAGATGAAGCTGAAATTCGCGGCCACAGACGTACTTATATTGGAGCAATGCCTGGACGAATTATTAATGGGATCAGGCAATGCAATACGATTAATCCAGTTTTTATGATGGATGAAATTGATAAAATTGGCAATGATTATCGGGGTGATCCTTCATCTGCTTTACTTGAAATTCTTGATCCAGAACAAAATTTTTCATTCAGTGACCATTATCTAAACATTCCTTTTGATTTATCCAATGTCATGTTTATCACGACTGCCAATATGAATGATGAGATTCCATCAGCCTTATTGGATCGTATGGAACAAATTGAATTGACTGGTTACACTGAAGAAGAAAAAATGGCAATTGCACGACATCATTTAATTCCCAGACAAAAAAAAGAAAATGGCCTGTCACATCGAAAAATTTCTTTTTCTGATGGCGCTTTGTTATTGATGATTTCAGAATATACATATGAAGCGGGTGTTCGAAATCTTGAAAGAGAAATTGGCGCGGTCTTCCGAAAAATTGCACGAAAAATTGCCGAAAACCAAAGTGGGCTTTTTAAAATAACACGTCAAAATCTTCATAAATATTTAGGTCCACCCAAATTTATTCCTGAATTTGAACAAGAAGAAAATGCAATTGGTATATCCACAGGGCTGTCATGGACTTTGGCTGGAGGTGAACCACTTTATATTGAAACAACGTTTGTTTATGGTAAAGGTGAAATTCAGCTAACCGGTCAATTGGGAGATGTTATGCAAGAATCTGCAAAAGCGGCAGTAACGTATGCACGTTCCCACTACAAATTATTTAAATCAAAACGCAATTTTTTTGATAATCATGACATCCATATTCATGTGCCTTCAGGTGCTGTCCCTAAAGATGGACCTTCAGCAGGGATTGCCATTGCTATTGCTGTTATTTCACTATTAACGCATCGACCGGTCAAAAAAGATGTTGCCATGACCGGTGAAATCTCTCTTCGAGGTCGCGTACTGCCTATTGGAGGATTAAAGGAAAAAACTCTTGGTGCCCTTCGTTCAGGTATTAAAACTGTTATTATCCCTAAAAAAAATAAAAAGGATATGGTTGATATTCCTGCTCAAGCCAAACGTAAATTAAATTTTGTTCTGGTTTCTCACATGGATGAAGTTATTGATGTGGCACTCTTGCCAGCAACGAAAAAGAGTCCAAGCAAAAAGGAGTGATCAATGAAAAAATCATTACAAAAAGAAATATATTCAGCAATTCGTCACACACAAGATTCTGACAGAGCAGTTCATGCTCAAAAATTTTTTAAAACAGGTAAAGGCGAGTATGCTGAAGGAGATTTGTTTTTGGGTGTTCGCGTTCCTGAACTTCGAAAATTAGCAAAAGCATACAACCATATTTCTTTTAAGGATATAACTCATTTTTTGAAATCCAGGTATCATGAAGACAGACAGTTTGCACTTTTTGTTTTATTACTTCAATTTCAGAAAGCTGATTCTGAAACACAAGAAAAGATCTTTCAACTTTATTTAAATCATACCCGCTATATTAATAATTGGGATCTTGTGGATGCAACAGCACATAAGATTGTTGGAGACTATTTGTCAGATAAAAATAGAGATATATTATACCAGCTTGCAAATTCAACTGATCTATGGGAACGACGCATCGCTATTATCGCTACTTTCTTTTTTATTAAAAACAACGATTTTAAAGATGCCTTGCACATCGCAGAAATTTTACTTCCAGATACTCACGATTTAATTCATAAAGCAGTGGGATGGATGCTTCGTGAAATTGGAAAACGTGATCAAAAAATCGAAGAAGCCTTTCTGACAAAGCATTATTCAAATATACATAGAACAACGCTTCGGTATGCCATTGAAAAATTTTCATCACAAAAAAGAAATAAATACTTAAATGGTAAACTATAAACAAATCATTCCAGAAAAAAAATGGCAAATAGGGCCGATAATTCTATTTTTTTGCCTTTTAATTTTTTTTTTTGATATTTTTTTTTCAGGACAAAGTTTTCTTTTTCGCGATTTGTTTTGTGATTTTTATCAGTGGCGAGTATTTGTAAAACAGGCATTGCTGTCATGCAATCTTCCTTTGTGGAATCCCTATTCCAACATGGGGCATCCTTTTATGGCAAATCCTCAATCTGCTGTTTTTTATCCTTTTCATTTAATTTTTTTGGTCATGGATTCAGTATGGGCCATGAAACTTTCCATTGTTTTTCATATCTTCATGTCAGGCATATTGATGTTTCAACTCTCAATACATTTGCGGCTGACATTTTATCCATCAGTGTTTGTTTCAATTGCCTGGATGTTTAATACGCATTTGATGGTTCATATGGAATTTCACAGCTCTTTAACCTGCATAACCTGGATGCCTTTAGCTGTCTTACTGGCTATCAAAATAACCGAAACAGTATTGAATCATTTAAACGATTCGATTCTTCATATTTTCAGATATATTGTAAAGCCATTGTTTTTTTTGATTATGACGTTGGTCGTACAATTCCTTGCTGGAAATCCTCAACCCCTCATTTTTACCTTGTTGATGATTTGTTCTTATATGATTATTACCGCACTCACACAAAAAAATATCAGATTTTTAGGAATTCAGGTATTGATCATATGTGTGGTTGGTATTTTTTCTATTGGAATCGTCATGCCGCAACTCATTTTAACCTGGGAATTGATTCCACTGTCAATTCGAGGTCATAAAATTGATCCTGATCTGATATCAGGATCTGTACATCCTTTTCATTTAATCACTCTTTTATTACCTTTTTTTTGGGGCGGACCAGGATATTTTCATCAATGGTTGGGTAAAGACTGGTCTTTGATTGAATACTGGCTGGGAGCCTGTTACATAGGTATCCCCACTTTAATAATGATAACACTGTCAGGGCTGTTTTTTATTCGAAAAAAAAGTGACAACCATATAAGACCATTGAATCCACTACTGTTTTTCTGGCTAATGGGAAGTTTTGGATTAATCCTTGCTTTTGGCCATTATACTCCAATATACATGCTTTTTTATCATATTGTCCCTCTTTTTGATCGTTTAAGATGGCCTGGAAATGCACTCTGCATACCGGTTTTTTGTTTTTCAATTGTTGCAGGATATGGATTTCATTGGATTCTAAATAATTTTCAACATAAATCTGATAAACAACACATTTGGGCCAATAGAATAATTGCTCTCTGGTTATGTTTGCTGATCATTGCTGTTGTCTTATATTTTCAAGCGGATAAGTCCCATTTTCTATCTGTCTGGAAAAACTGTTGTGACGAGCATCATATTTTAGAAAATCAACGAATTTCTGATATGGGGCTTTTATATTGTATTTAAGTTTCAGTTTAACTTTATGCTTAATCATTCGGATCCCTCAAATCAAACATTTTTCTGCTGTTCTAATCATTTGTTTGTTGTTCATGAATTTTTATCAAGTATCATCAAGGCTGATTGTTTATACAGATGATAACCAATATCGTTACAGGCCACAAAAAAAGATTCAATCATTGAAAGATAAAACACAGAATTTTCGTGTTCATACGACCTATGGTGCAACACAACAATGGCTTTATGGCATTAATGCCCCTGAAAAATTTCAATGGGCCATGAATGCATCAGTTGGAGATACCTGGTTACCCTATCATATTAGGAAAACCTGGGGCGGTGGATCACTTCGGTTGATGTCTGTAAGCAAAATCTATGCACTCCTGGATAATGTATCTCCGGAGACGCTCAGACGATTGGCTGATCTGTTAAATATTGGTTATGTGATTCATGGTGCTCCTCTTGCCGAAGTTTTAACCAGTCAAACGCCCAACAATGTAAACTTTACTCAAAGAAAAACTGCACTGCCGCGCGCTTTTTTTGTGTCTGACTTCCAGATAAAAGATAACTGGGTATCTGCTTTGACTTTAATGATCTCAGAAACTTTCGACCCTGTTCATCAGGCTGTAATTGTAAGCAAACAAAAAGAGATGGTTTCTCTTTCAGAAAAAAAACAAAACGTCAATCAAGTTATTCATATTCAAGATAACTGGAACCAAACAGATTTAAGAGTTGAAACACCTGAATCCGGTTTATTGGTATTCAATGATCCCTGGTTTCCAGGCTGGCATGTTTGGGTGGATGGCAAGGAACACCCCCTTTATTTAGTTAATGCAATTTTTCGAGGTGTTTTTGTTCAGCCGGGAAGTCAACATATACGTTTTGTTTATCAGCCAGAAGGCTTATATGACGCAATCTTTGTGTCAATAATTTTTTTCATGCTGTTTTTGTTTTTTTGGGCTTTACTGAAAAAAACAGTTTAACATTGTGCATTTTTAATTAAGGATGCCCATCTTTGAACCAACCTGGATGAGAAATCGAGTAGGCTTCACCATATTTTCTGGCCATATCTTCATTAAACCCTTCCAGTTGTTTACTTGATGCGATTACTGCATTTGGCCACCACAGCCATGCATCTTCGTAATTTTCTTGAAGCACTTTTTCTAATTCCTGATAAATCAATGTTCTTTTGTGTTCATTGATTTCTTCACGCCCTTTTCGTATTAATTCAACAGCTTTTGGGTTAAATGATCTACCATAGTTTAATAAGCCATCCGGATGATAAAGTGTTGATGCTATTTGGTCGGGTTCAAAAATCCATTGAAAAAGGCCTCCGGCTAAATCATAATTAAGCCTTGAAAAGGGTTCCACCATAGCGGCAATATCCAAAAAATGGACATCCCATTTTATGCCGACTTTTTCTAACATTGCCATAATTGCTTTTGTAAATGTCAAAGCTTCAGGAGAATTATAAATAAAACCTTCAAGGGTGAGACCATCTTTAAAACCAGCTTCTGCCAATAATTTTTTGGAAAAACCAGGATCATAGCTGACAGGTTTAAGAGTTGGATTATGCGCCCAATGATTGTCAGGGAAAATACAACTGGCAATTCGTCCAAGACCATGTTGAGTTCCAAGAACAAGTGCCTTACGATCAATGGCATGCGAAATGGCTTTGCGAACCCTGATATCTTTGCACGGGCCTTTTGATTGATTGAACATTAAAAAGACAAGCCAGTTCAATGGAATAATACCTGTTTTCAATTGAGTGCTATGTTTTACAAGTCTGTATTGGATGGCATTCAGATTGACGATATCAAGTTTTCCCGCTCTTAAATTGGCCAGTCTGACAGAGGCATCAGGAATAATTGAGATATGAACGCCATCAAAATATGGCATTTTCGGACGATTGACTGTTTTACCAAACCACCAATCCGGATTTCTGATCAATTTTATATAGTTTCCCGGACTTGATTCTTTCAACAGGTATTGTCCTGTTCCTACTGGATGAGTATCCAGTGGCTTTGCATCTATGCTTAATTTCATTAAGGCATTTATTGTTGATTGTATTTCTTGAACAATTTTTCTGGCTTTCTCAGCTTTGGATTCAGCCTCTGAATTTATTGAGGCTTGTTGAGTCAATTTTTTGGCTTTTCTTTTCGCACTAATTAATTTTCGGGAAAGTATCTTTTGTTTAGATAAAGCAGCATCTGCTTTTAAAGCTGTGGCTGATATCATAAAACCTGGAACGCTGGCCATTGTTCCAAGAAAAGCTCCCCAAGGTCTTTTAAAATGCCATTTAACCGAAAATTCATCAATGATTTCTATTGATAATAATGGTTCTATCCATGTTCTTGTCCATGCATTGTTTGCTTTATCCATGATCCAATCCATCTGATATTTAAGGCTTTCTGCATTAAATGGCGATTTGTCATGATATCGAACGCCTTTCCTTAGTTTCATCAATACTGTTATATTATCAAGATATTCCCATGACTCCGCTAACCATGGTACAGTGGGTTTTAATTGACCATCATAGCAAATAAGTTTTTCATAAAAAGCACTCATGGTTATCCAGTCTAAGACTGGAAAATGATTTGGATTCATTAATCCAATATAGACAGGAGATGCCATTCTCAAAATACCGCCTTGAACAGGTTTTGATGGATAGTATTTCTCACCATATTCCATCAAACAGGGAATGTCTTTGTTGGAAACTTTTAAGTCATTCATATCTGCTGAAATAGTTCCTGTGGCACTATTAAATACTATCCATAATAACAATATTGTTACTATTATCTTTAAGTTGTTTTTTTTCATTATGAACAAATCCTTAATTCTTTTTAAATATTTGAAAATAAACATGCAACCTGATGCTCCTTTTCACCGGTGCTTTGATTATCCCTCTGTGTCGTATCAGA
>Ga0272440_1004137_pt1 | contig 10528 bp, 4 predicted proteins | sample SSMMMBAug17_FD_192440 | JGI IMG/M metagenome (GOLD analysis project Ga0272440, IMG submission 192440) | Marine sediment archaeal communities from Little Sippewissett salt marsh, Falmouth, MA, United States - SSM-MMB-Aug17 | ecosystem: Environmental > Aquatic > Marine > Wetlands > Sediment ... | reverse complement strand
TTATCAAAGAGACCTTCCATAAAAGTATATGGCTCAACCCATTGCCCAAGCATTCATGGCATTATACACAAACAATTCATGCAATACGTGAAATATTTCCTATGTTTGAACTGTCTCTTGATGGTTTGGAGGATGCAATAACACATTTGATGGCTAAAGATTAGAGTTTTAGGGTATTTAAAGTTTTGTTATCAGGCGTTTAAAACATGGCATATAAAGCCCATGCATTATGTAAAAAAGTATTAGCCAGACTAATGTCTAAAAAAATTTGGAACTGTTCAGAACGAACATGAACAACATCGTTTTCTTCTTTTTTTTGCTACATCCTTTAGCGCTTTCAGCGCAAAGAAGTCTTTATTATCTGAAAATTGGAATATGATTTAAATTCTAAACTCATAAGATAATAAGTTAAAAAAATATAGCTATGATCGTTCAACTTTGGTTTTTCCAGGCATAATTATTGCCCTGAAAGGGCAAAGCATACCAGCCCAGGGCAACGCCCTGGGTAAACAATAACAAAAATTTGAGCCCTGAAAGGGCGACACATAAAACTGTCAAAACAATGCGTTAATATGTTCCGCCCTTACAGGGCTTAGATCATTGTATTTATTTTACCCAGGGCGTTGCCCGGGCGTTGCCCTGGGCTGGTATATTTTGCCCTTTCAGGGCAACATTTATGCCAGGAAAAACCAAAGTTGAACGATCATATATATATATTATATCGTAAATTTTTACGCATTATAAAGTTACGACATTTTCTTTTTTGGGGGATAATATTTCATTTTCCCATTAACCTTGACAAAACTCAAGTATTTATATATTTTAAGTCTGTTAATGATAAATACTAACTATGTAGTTATTGTTCTGTTACAAATTTAAATTTAATTTTACTTATTGTAAATTCAAGCTCTGTTCGAGGAAAAAGGAATCTATAATGAGTCAACAAGTATTGCATCCTGGCCAGGTTTTAAAATCCACATATATTGATTCAGGTCAAATCACAATTTCCCAATTCTACAAGTTAATGACAATCATGGAAAGTGACCAGGCGTTTTAAATATGAAAGATAAAGCCAATGAATTATGTAAAAAGGTATTATCTGGTGATTCTTTAGCTTTTGAACAATTTGTCAAAAAACATACCAAAGAAATTCATCAATATTGTTATCGAAAACTATTTAATACCACAGACGCTCAAGAAGTTACTCAACAATCATTTTATAAATTTTTTTTGTATATTAAATCTATAAAAAATAATTGCAGAAGTTATTTGTTTTCTATTGCACATAACTGTTGTTATGATGAAATAAAACAAAAATACAGAATGAAAAATTTTTCTCATTTTAAGAATGAAACAGACTCACCAGATGAGGAAAAATTCCACCAATTAAACCAGGCTTCCCCACCTGTTGAAAAGATTATTTCATTTAATCAGTTCAATAATATTATCAAATCAATTATTGATAAATCTTTTCAAGAAATTGATTCAACTGCAGTTGAAGACATTAAAAAAAACATTCGCCAAAAAAACATAATAGATTCAGAAGAGCGCTTGCTTATCAAATTTGTGTTGCTTGAAGGTAAATCAATCAGTGAGGCAGGCAGATTGATTGGTTTGAATGCAGTTGAAGCTCATAACAAATTTAAAAAGATTATGAAAAAACTACGAAAATTAATTCCTGAAGAATTTTGGATAAAAAAAATTTAAAATTATTTACAATTTTATATCAGATAATCGTCTATTATTGTATAGCGATATTTTCCTAAAAAAGAGGTCAAAATGGCATTAGAAAACAATAAAAATCATAATAATTTTAAAATAGATGAATCAGATCAATCACGCTTATATCTTGCTTTATCCAGCCACGAACTTTCAATCAAAGAACAGGATACATGTCCAGATGATGAAACCTTATCACTGTTGGTTCAAAGAAAACTCAGTTCAAATAAGCGAAAACTATTATTGAGTCATATTGATAACTGTCCGACATGCTACGAAAATCTACTTCAGATCCCTCTTCCAGCTACTAAGGAAAAGGAAATTTTTTCACTCTCAACATATATTTTTTCATTTATTGAAGGAATCATTGAATGTATAAAAGATTATTTTTTCAGGCCAAAATATGTCCTGGTTCCAGCATTAGCTGTTGCCACATGTTGCATTATTATAGTAATCACAACAAAGATATATCATATAAAGGATTTAAATTCCGCAATTGAACATTCATATAAAATTGTTATGAATCAATCCATTTCAAAATATAAACTCATTTTTCCATGGGAACATCATCAAAAAGGTTTGATTTCACCAGTAAAAATAACTCCAGAAAAAAAAGCTTTTGTTGCTGGTTTAATGAAAGGGAGGAAGGAATTCATTCAATCATCTGAAAAAGAATATCTAAAAATATTAGAAAAATGGAAACATCCTGATGATGATAAATTAAAATCTTTACAAATTTATTATTGGATTGGTAAATGGGCATTACTCATTCAATCCTTAAAATATAACGAAACTCCTTTAGCTGAAACATTCTGGAAAGATCAGCTTTCAATAATAAAATCCATGTTAAATGAATTAAAAACTTTAGATACTCATGATGCAAGATTTCTAAAAACTGAATTACTCAAGATTAATAAGGAAATAGAAGGGAATACATATAAAGACCCCATTATTAAACAAAAGAAAATTTCACAAAAAATTTCATTTTTTATCGAAAGATTTAGCCCTAAACAACTTTTTTAAGAATAATTAGAGGTGAATATGCATTGTAAGCAAATGTTTTTATATTTAATATTTTTTTTTATTCTTTTTCTGAACCCTGCTTTAGGGGAATCTGAAAGAGATCATGCAGATTATTGGATAAATGTTTACAATGGTGCACTTAATAAAAATTATAGTAAGTTTACCCAAATCGCCTATAATGTGTTTAATAAAGTCAAGTACTGCGCTGATAAATCTTCAAAAAGAATTCCCAGCTTAATCATTTTAAGTAAGGGAGATGGCCCCTGGGCAATGGCCATTAACGATGGAACTGTATTAATATCCTGGGAGGCTATTAATGCCTGTCTTAGCATAAAAGATTTAGCTATTGGCAAGTCAAGATTAGCATTTATTTTTGGACATGAAATGGCTCATCTTGCAGCTGACGATTATTGGGAAGAAAATGCCATTGAAACAGCTAATCAGGTAAATAATCCAGAAATCGAACAACGATTGATTTCTCTTTTTAATCCTGTTAATTCTCCCAAAGAGAATAAGGATTTGCACACAAAAAAAATAAACCTCGCTTTCATTAAAAAAAGAGAAATCAGAGCAGACTCTTTCGGATTATTGTATGCTTATATTGCAGGCTTTAATCCCAAAGCAATTCTTGAAAAAAATGGCTCCATTTTTTTTTCAAAATGGAGTTCCAGTCCAGATAAGACTCATCCTTCGCCTGAGTTAAGGGCGTCTTACCTTAAAACCGAATTACAAGACCTCACAAAAAAAATAGATCTTTTTCGTATAGGCTCGCGTCTTTATCAACTTGGAAAATATGATGATGCCCTTTCTTTTATAATGGCATTTCAAAAATATTTTCCTTCCAGAGAAGTCTTCAATGTTCTGGGACTGATTTTTTATCAACAAGCCATAAATTCTTTATTAATGTATCAACCTGAAAGGGTATCAAGATTTTACCTGTCAACGATTCTTGATGCTGAAACACGAATGACATCATATGAGATCAAAAGATCAGACCCAACTGAATTTGTTGATAATATTCAAAAGGCAATTTTTAATTTCAAAGCTGCAATTCAAAAAGACCCAATGTATTTACCCGCTAAGGTTAATCTTTCTTCTGCCTATATTATGAATAAAGAATACTATAACGCATTGGCTGTTTTAAGCAAAGCATTGGAGATTTCAAATGACAACCCAGAGGCTTTAAATAATGAAGCCATTGCTTTGTACTTACAAAGTCCTCAATTACAAGTTGATTTATTTCAACAGGCCTTAAACAAATTGAAAAGCATTATTCAAAACAAACCAGATTTTTCAATTGTTTATTACAATATTGGTCGTTTAATGCTAGAACGTGACAGAAATGTCTCTGCTAAAGAATATTTTACATCTTTCCTTAAACATGACTCCTATGGACTTTATTCAAAAAAAGCCAGTAATCTGATAAACAAAAAATACTCAATAAATGATTCAGGGCAATCATGTTTTCATCAAATAAAATCATTATGCCCTATTAAGCTTGGTAGAATGAATAATCAGATGAGAAAAAAAATCAAACAATTAAAATTAAACAAACATGATTTACCCATTAGTACTGCAATAGGAGAGTATTACAGTGGGAATGGCTACCTTTTCCTGGTATTAGAAAATGTAGTTGAATTAATTGAAATTGATATTCCTGAACGTAAAGCAATTCTGTTATCAAATATCCCAGACAAATGCCCGCCAATTCGTTTTTATGGTGGATATCCAGATGTTAACAAAACATTTATTTATCGGAACTTTGCTGTAGATCTTAAAAATCAAAAACTTGAAAGGATCGCGTATTATGGAAAGAATTTTTTTAAGGATCATTAATGGTTTTATTTTTTCTCTTGTTTGTTGTCTTCTTTTTTCTGCTAAATCATATTCAATGGATGATGGCCATCCACATGGAATTACGACAAGTGGCTTAAACACAGTTGTTAATCAGCAAGATAATCAATTTACAATTACAGGTGGTACTCAAAAAGGGAATAATCTATTTCATAGCTTTGAAAATTTTAATGTTCATTCTGGTGAAAGTACAATGTTTAATGACAGTGGTATTCAAAATACCATTGGTCGTATTACTGGACATCATTATTCCTGGATAAATGGGACCATTTCATCTCAAGCAGAAAATTTATATTTAATGAATCCAAATGGTTTTATTTTCGGTGAAAATGCTAACCTTGATGTGATGGGTTCACTTCATGTCACCACTGCGGATTATTTGACAATGGAAGATGGTAATCGATTTTATGCTGATCCTGGTGAAGATTCGGTTTTAACTGTTGATAATGTTGAATCGTTTGGATTCATAGATAATGATATTGGAAACATAAGAATTAATGGTGCAAAGCTTGAACTAAATAATAACAATTCTTTTTCTATTGTTAGTGGAGATATTCAAATTGAAAATGCAGATGTAAACCTACAAGAAGGCTCTTTGAACATGTTTGCAATAAAGTCACCCATTGATGTGGAAGAATACAAAATAATTGAAGATCAACCTGACCTTGAATTTGGAAATATCAATTTATATAGTTCAAAGATAACAATAAATGGCAATGGTGGTATTTATATTCAAGGTGAAAAGGTTGAACTTGAAACAAGTAAGATTGATACACTCGTATCTGGTAGTGAAAACTCTGATAATATTTATATATCAACAAAAAAGTTTCAAATGAATAATCAATCAATGATACAAAGCGTTACAAATGGCAGTGGTGATGCGAGTAGTATTTTCATCAAATCAAAAGAAGCCATTAACATTTCTGACAGTTTAATTTACTTAAAAGCTAATAGTGAACTTGATAACGCAGGAAGTGCAGGGGATATTTTATTAGAAACATATGACTTCACTTTAACTACAACTCCTGAAAACAAAGGTGCAATCATTTGGTCAACAACAAAAGGTTCAGGTCATTCTGGTAATATTTCAATTAAAGCATCTAATTCTGTGATTGTCTCAGGTATTAGTAGTGAGGGAAGGGGGGCTAATATTCTTTCTTTTTCTCATGGCATAAATGTTAATAGTGGAAATTCTGGTAACATAATAATTGAAACTAACAAATTATATATTAAAGATGGAGCACAATTGTATTCAAATACATTAGGTGGTGGTGCAGGAGGAAATATAAATCTAAAAGCAAACGAATTAATATCTATTTCCGGTCGAGCACAATACGAATCACGACAATGCTATATTGCTTCAGCATCTGTAGGAACTATACCTGGATCTGGAAAATCAGGAGATATCTCTATTCAAACAAAACAACTAGATCTTTTAGATGGTGCAACTATTAACAGTCAAACAAAAGGAGGAGGAAATGCTGGAGATATATCCATATTTTCATCTGAACAAATAGTAATTTCAAATGAAGCAACTTTAAACAGTGAAACACAAGATATAGGAAATGCAGGAAATATATTCATATTTTCATCTGGACAAATAAAAATTTCAAATGGATTATTAACAGCAGTATCCACCAACGAAAATGAAAATGCAGGAGCTGCAGGGAATATAATAATAAATACAGGAGATTTGTTTTTAAGAGGTGCACAAATTAACACTGAAACATTTGGATTTGGTGATGCAGGTAAAATTATCATTCATGCCTCAGGTACAATTAATCAATCAGGTTTTTCATTTATGCCAAATTTTTTTTTTAGCCCCAGTATCATTAATACAAGAACAAATTATAATTTGGATGATAAAAATATACGCCCAGGCAATGCGGGTGATATTAATATTTATGCAAAATATCTCAATTTAAATGATGGCGCACAAATTACTTCTAATAGCAAAGGCAATGGTAATTCGGGAAATATTTTAATAGATGTATCTGAAACAGTCAATTTAAGTGGTATACAATTAGATGGAACATGCAGTTATATATTATCAAATTCAACAGATAAAAACATTAATTCTGGAAATGCTGGAAAAATTACAATTAATGCAAAAAATATTGTTCTTAATGATGGAGCAAATGTTCAAACTGTAACCTATGGAGGTGGAGATGGTGGTGATATTGATATAGTTGTTTCTGATATAATTGAAATGAGTGGAAAAGACTTAAATGGCAATTTTAGTATGTTTAGTTCTAATACAGTTTATAATAAAGGAAAAGCAGGTGATATAAGTATTAAGACGGGATCTTTGTTAATGAATGTCGCCCAAATAAGTTCAGCTACTTATGGAATAGGTAATGCCGGTGTTATTGATATTAATGCAGATGAATCAATTATACTAAAAGGATATGATACTGAAATAGGCAAGCATAGTGGAATATCTTCAAGATCAAAAAGCGAAAATTCAGATATAAATGAAGCAGGTAATTCAGGTAATATTTCTTTAAAATCAGAAAACATCCATATGTTAGATTATGCTTTTCTTATCAGTTCAACTCGTGGAGCTGGTGATGCTGGTATAATTGAAATTCAAACAAAAAATTTATTTTTAAAAGATGGATCAGTTATTCACTCTTTTACAGATGGAACTGGACAAGGAGGAGATATTATTATTAAAGATTCTGATTTTGTTTTACTTTCAGGAATGGATTCTGATGGTTATGGTTGTGAAATTATGTCTTCAACCTCAGATATAGGATTAAATGGTGGTTCTGCCGGGAAAATATCCATGTATTCTAATAATTTAATAATGGATAGTGGGGCCATAATGAGTGCAGAAACAACTGGCAGTGGTTATGGTGGTGATATATCTCTAATCATAAAAGATCAAATTTTACTATCTGGCCAGAATAATCATGATTTTTCTAGTGGAATTGAATCGTCAGCATATGGAAAGTCAGAATCAGCAGGAAATGCTGGAAAAATAGAAATTGCTACAGATTATTTAAAAATAATTGATAATTGTAGAATTTCAACAAAAGCCGAGGACTCAGGCGGCGGAAAAATAAATATCCAAAGCCACAAAAAAATACATTTATTTAATGCAAACATAACCAGCAGCGTTGAAAATGGTATTAAAAATGGCGGCGATATTTCAATAGATACCAATGAAATATTATTAAACAACAGCAATATTATAGCCAATGCGTATCAAGGTAATGGTGGAAATATCAATATTCAGTCAAATGTGCTGGTTCAATCCACAAGTAGCATTATAGATGCGTCATCTAAACTGGGAATTGATGGTAATGTTGAACTTATAGCGCCAAATGAAGATTTTTCTAAAAGCCTTAATACATTACCACCAGATTTTTTGAATGCTTCAGCCTGGGTTAAAACTCCCTGTAAATTAAGAACAGGAGAATCTGCCAGTCATTTTATAATGAAATCCCGCGATGCCATGCCACTTTCGCCAGATGATTTCCAGCCCAGTCCTTTCAGATACCTACTTGATCATAAGTTATTCTCTATTTCCAACAGCCAAATCATCAAGCAGAATTTTATTACAGGAAATTATCAAAAGGGGATTATAAGCCTTGAAAAAGAAATAAATAACAATCACTTTTCAAATGATTCCTTTATTTTGGGAAAGATTATTTTAGCAACTGAATATCAAAGCCTGGGCTTATATCAAAAGGCCAGATTATACTTAAACCAACTGTCTCCCCTTGTTTCTCTTTCTGAATCCTTGATCATAAAATCTATTTATCAAAGCGTTATGGGAGATATAGCGCTGGCAGCAAATAAACCAGCTTCGGCAAATGACTATTATACAAATAGCCTTAAATTTGAAGATAAGAATGAATATAATGTAATACAGGCAATGCTTTTAAATAATATGGGAAATTTTTATGCTATTTATGGTATTTATGAGCAGGCAAAAAAAACATACAAAAAAGGATTAAAATTATTAGATAAAGGAACTTTACCCTGTGAAGAAATAAAATCAATCTTACTTACAAATATGCTACGTCTGTGTGTTGAAAAAGGAGATCAAGATATATTAAAAATAGTTGACATACTTGAAACCGCCATTCATCAACTCAAAACACAACAAGATTCATATGATAAAGCCTTTTTACTTCTTTCTGTTGCTACTTTAAATGATTCTTTATGTAATGCTTATCCAGAATACGAACTGACAATCCAAAAACTAATGGCCAATATACTCAATGAAACATTGCGCATTTCACAAGACTTAAACCATTCCAAATTACTCTCCAATACATATGGCTTATTGGGAAGATTATATATCAAAAGCAAACAATGGAATGATGCCAGATTCTTAACTCAAAAAGCTCTTTTCTATTCAAATAAAGATGATTTGAAAGAATTGTCTTATGTTTGGCACTGGCAGCTGGCCAGTTTATTTAAGGCAATGAAAAAAACGCAACAATCAATAGATCATTATCAAAAAGCAATATCAATCATTGATCCTATTCGTTTTCAATTTTTTCAAGGTGTTCGAAAAGCGCAAAATACATTTGATCAACAGGTTAAAACTGTTTATCTGGAATTAACTGGTGAGTTTCTCAAGCATGATGAGCATTCTCAGATAACTAAGGCCATCAATACTATGGAAGAATTAAAAATAGCAGAATTGCAGGATTTTTATAAAGATGAATGTTTAGTTATAAAAGCAGAAGAATCAAAAGGCGCAGTAACATCAACAATACCAGAAAATATGGCCATAATCTATCCTGTCTCTTTTGCAAATCACCTCAGTATTTTGGTTAAAACCAGTCAGTACATCAAGCATTTTAAATCAGATATTCAGAGAAAAAAATTATCCCAAATGGCAAAAAAATTTCAAATACGTTTGCAAAGTATTGAAAAAAGTGATCGAAGTCTCTATCTGGCCAGCCAGTTATATTCCTTCTTGATTGCTCCCATTGAATCGTTTTTAAGTGATAATGACATAGATACCCTTGTGTTTATTCCAGATGGCGCTTTAAGATTAATACCATTTTCAGCACTAAAAGATGAAACAAGTGAACAATTTTTAATTGAAAAATATTCCCTGATTACCCTGCCTTCTTTAAACATGGCCTCTTTTTATAATCAATCAATAAAAAAATATTCTCCTTTAATTGCTGGTCTTTCACTGGCAAAAGATGGAGTTTTACCATTGCCCCATGTTCCAGAAGAATTGGATAAGATACAGTCACTTATTGGCGGAAAAGTACTTCAAGATGAAAACTTTACAACTAACAAATTACGATCTGAATTTAAACTTCATGAATATAACCTTTTGCATATTGCCACTCATGGTCATTTTGGAAAATCCAAGGAAGACACATATCTTCAGACCTTTGATCATAAACTAACCCCTGATGAACTCTTTGACTTCATCAAGATTGGCAGATACAGAGAAAATGTTGATTTATTAACTCTGAGTGCCTGTGAAACCGCCCTTGGCGATGAACGTGCCGCACTTGGCCTTGCAGGTATTTCTGTACAGGCAGGTGTTAAAAGTGCTATTGCAACTTTATGGCGTGTGAGTGATAGGGCATCGGTGTACTTCACAGAAACCTTCTACCAAAATTTAATTGAGCATAACAATGACAAAGCTAAAGCACTTCGGGAAACTCAATTGAAAATGCTTCATCATCCTGAGTTTGAACATTCAGTTTATTGGGCGCCTTATCTGTTAATTGGAATATGATTTAAATCCTAAACTCATAAGATAATTAGTTAAAAAAAATAGCTATATTATATCGTAATTTTTTACGCATTATAAGGTTACGACATTTTCTTTTTGGGGGAATAATATTTCATTTTCCCATTAACCTTGACAAAACTCAAGTATTTATATATTTTAAGTCTGATAATGATAAATACTAACTATATAGTTATTGTTCTGTTACAAATT
>Ga0272440_1004136_pt1 | contig 10528 bp, 8 predicted proteins | sample SSMMMBAug17_FD_192440 | JGI IMG/M metagenome (GOLD analysis project Ga0272440, IMG submission 192440) | Marine sediment archaeal communities from Little Sippewissett salt marsh, Falmouth, MA, United States - SSM-MMB-Aug17 | ecosystem: Environmental > Aquatic > Marine > Wetlands > Sediment ... | reverse complement strand
TGGCCATTGAATATAGTGAGGAAGCTTTTAAAAGTATTGTTGTAGGCACTGTAAATTTGTTAGAAATTATCAGAGATACTGACTATTTAGAAAAATTTATCTATATTTCATCCAGTATGGTATATGGCGATTTTGAAAAATTTCCTGTTTTAGAGGAAAGTAAAAAAGAACCTAAAGAAATATATGGTGGGATGAAACTTGCCGGAGAGTACATGCTTAAAGTCTATTCTCAACGTTACCAATTTCCTTTCGCCATTATCCGTCCTTCAGCTATTTATGGCCCCACTGACAACAACAAAAGAGTTGTTAGTATATTTTTAACAAATGCAATTCTTAATAAAGAAATAGAAGTTAAAAATGCAGATACAACGATGTTGGATTTTACATATGTCGATGACGTTGTTGATGGTATTTTTAAAGTTTCCTTGTTAAAATCAGCAACCAACGAAATTTTTAATATAACACGTAGTAATGGAAGATCACTTCAAGATCTCGTCCAAATAATTTCTAACCTGTACCCAAAAGTAAAAATTTTATATCATAAAGGAGACTCATTCAGGCCTAATCGAGGTACTTTAGATATTGAAAAAGCAAAAAAGATAGTAGGTTATGATCCAAAAATTGATCTTGAAGAAGGTATTCCAAAATATTCTGAATTTTTAGAAAATGCAATTCGTAGTATAAATGGATAAAACGATACAAATATTGTTAAATAATGATATTCCAAAAATTGTATATGCCGGTCATAATATGAGAGGTATTCGTTGTCTTGAAGCTATTTCATCAAACGAACAAATTTCTGTTGTAGCTTCAATTTCTCAACCAGTAGATAAATCTGAGAATGGATATTATAGTTCCATTCAGAAAACTTCTGAAAATTTAAAAATACCTGTATATTGCCCCAACAATATCAATAAACAAGAATTTATAGACTATATCATTGATACATATAATCCGGATCTTTGCTTATTAGTTGGTTATCCACAAATAATAAAAAATAATTTTTTCAATAAATTTTCATACGGATGCATAAACTGTCATGCAAGTCCATTGCCCTTCTATAGAGGTGCTGCTCCATTAAACTGGGCTCTTATAAGAGGGGAAAAACAATGGGGAATTTCGATTATTAAAATTGACCAGGGGATTGATACAGGTGATATTCTGGCTCAGGATTTTTTTACAATTTCTAAAAATGATACGATTAAGACTTTGACGGAAAAAGTTAACGCTCTCTATCCGCCCCTAATCATAAAAACAATTATGGGAATGGTTAAAGGACATTTGAATGTAATAAAGCAAGACACTTTATCTGGAAGTTTTTGTACGAAAAGATTTCCTGATGATGGGCGTATTCAATGGAAAACAATGAATTCCATTGAAATACACAATCTTGTAAGGGCGTTAACAGAGCCTTATCCGGGTGCATTCACCTTTTATAAAGGGGAGAAATTAAAAATATGGGAAACTGCGTTAGTACAAGAAGAATATATCGGTATCCCTGGACGAATTGCTGGACTGAGAGATGATGGTGTTATAGTAATTGCAAAAGATCGAGGTTTATTAGTAAAAAAGATATCACCTTATAATGGTTCAACAAATCCTCGTAATGTTTTAAATAAAATTGGCTCTGATTTAATATAATACAGGATGATCTATGCAAAAAATAAAATTTTTAAAAACATTAGACCACTTAGTCACTAATGAATGTATTGCAATTTATGGTTCCGGAGATACTGGTGTTAAGTTGAAAAGCATGATTGAAAAAAATCGAAAAGATATATCCATTTCTTTTTTTATAGACTCTAATGATGATGGCAAAATCGAAAAGATTCCAATTTATCGATTGAAGAATATCCATGATTACATAAAAGATATTAATCAGATAATTATAGCTTCAATATTCTGGCATGATATAGAAAGACAATTATTAATAGAAGGCATCAATTGTAAATACCTTATCATTTCGAACTATATTTTATATCAAATGAGTGATATAAGAAATATTAATAATTTTTATTTTTCAAAAGAAGAGTTCTTAAAAGGGAAACAAAATAAATTAGAACAAACCAAAAAATTATTCAAAAAAGAGAGAGACATAAAACTTTTTTCATGTTTGATTGATTTCAGAATAAAAAAAATTGCAAATAAATACAACACATGGTTCCTTGATAATGTTTCCAAAAGAAATAATATGTATTTTGATTATTTAAAAAAAGATTTTATACAAACTATTTTTGAAGGTGGTGTTTATGACGGCTCAGATACCTATCAGTTTGTGCAAAAATTTCACAACAAAAAATGTATTATTGGTTTCGAACCTGACTATAATTTTTTTTGTAAAAGCCCTTTTTATAAATTGCTACAGAAAGACAACATAAAGATATATCCATATCAATTGTCTGATAAAACATTTAAAAATAAGGAAAATAACAATAATAATGAGAATCCACATTTTTCTAAAATAACAGGAGACGATTTTGTTAAAAATTTCCATATTGAAAAAGTGGATTATATTAAAATGGATATAGAAGGAGACGAGTTAAAAGCTTTAAAAGGTTTCAAAAAAACTATTCAATCTCATAGACCTCAATTAGCAATCAGTATTTATCATGATAAAGATCATTTGTATAGCATACCACTATATCTTACAAGTATTGTTGACAATTACTCTTTGTATTTGAATGCTTATAGTGATTCTTTTATTGATAGTGTATTGTATGCTATTCCTCATGAATTAGAAGGGTAGTGAATATGCAACCATATTTACTTTTAACTGTCGATTGCGATTTAAGAATGGCAAGTATTTTTACACGTACAAAGGCTTTAGATACATTAATTAATTTGTTCGAACAATTCAATATACAGGGAAAAGCAACATGGTTTTTAAATGAAAATCATTTTTTTATCACTGAAAATCATGAACTTTTTTTACATAAAATAGCACAACGCAGAGACACAATTGGCATTCATGATCATGTTGACCTTCTCGATAACAAAGATAATGAAATAGCTAATTATGAATTTTGTAAAAGATCTTTAAATAAAGTAAATATTTGGTTGAAAAAAAATTTTTATACCAACTCAATAAACTGTCATAGAATGGGATGTTTATATCAAAGAGAAGTCTGTTATAAGGCATTATCAAGATTAGGATATACTATTATTTCAGATGCAGTGCCTGGTGATATTAGCTTAAGCGACCATGTCGGTGACTTTGTTTACGATAACAGATATATGCCGGATGCTTTGTTGCCTTTTTTTCATGATTACAATAATTATTGCGACCATTCATCAACAGTAGGTCATTTTTTAAACTTTCCAATTTTTCATATGTCAATAGTCAATTTTAATTTTAAAAGACTTGAAAAATGGATTCAGATAAGTAAAGAAAAGAATTACGATCTGCTCCCGATTGTTTGGTTATTTCATCCATATGAAATATGTTCAGGTGAAGGTCGAAATTATTTAGATGAAATAAAAATTACCCTTTTACAGCAAGATATTGAGCGTTTAATATCACACTACCAATTAACCCCAATTGGCATAAATGAATGTTCAACCTTTTTTTATAACACAAAATAGAGGCTCATATGATTCCTTTCTTTGGTTTAGGCAGAGAATATGAAAAAAATAAAAATTCTTATACAAAAATAATTCAAAAAGTTCTTTCACATGGTAAAGTTTTACAAGGAGAGGAAGTCCAATTCTTCGAGAATGAAGTCGCTGAACGATCTCAAAGGAAATATGCCATTGCAGTAAATTCATGTACTGATTCATTATTTTTTTCATTAAAAGCTTCAGGAGTAAAAAGAGGTGATGAAGTTCTCGTCACTGATTTTTCTTTTATTGCTTCTGCTTCATGCATCAAAAGACTTTCCGCTGTTCCTGTTTTTGTAGATATAAAATCTGATTACCATATGGACTTGTCAAAAGCTCAAAAACTTATCTCAGAAAAAACAAAAGCGATTATATGCGTCCATCTTTTTGGTGATATGATTTGCCCTGATGAAATAGAAAAATTTGCTTATGATAATAAATTAATACTAATAGAAGACGCTGCTCAATCATTTGGAGCATCATATGGGGATAGAAAAGCTGGCTCTATTGGTCTTATGTCATGTTTTAGTTTTGATCCAACAAAAACAATAGGCTCTCCAGGCAGTGGTGGGATGATTTTAACAGATGATTTTGAAACATATCAGACAGTGAAACAATTAAGGTACCATGGGCGAGATCATAATAATATATTTAGCATTATTGGATACAATTCTCAAATGTCTAGTCTTGTTGCTGCAATTCTAACCTGCAAATTACAATACAGTGAAGAATGGTTTTTCAAAAGAACCAAAATAGCAAATTTTTATTTAGAGAATATTGATCGAAACAAATATGGATTACCTAAATTAAAAAAGTTGATTACTCATTCATTCCACAAGTTTGTAATCCAGTCTGAAAAAAGAGACTTTGTAATAAAAAGATTAGAAGCAAATGACATACAATCTTTAATTCATTATCCAACACCTTTACATTCTCATAAATGTTTTCAGCCGAGAGCTTCATTCTACCAGAACGACACAGTTGATTGTTTAACAAAAAAAGTATTCTCTTTACCCATTCATCCATATTTAACAGATTTAGAAATTGAAAAAATAGTTAGGGTTCTAAATCAGTTCTAATACTATTAACTATATGTCCAATAATTGAAAATGAAAGTAGCATTTTTACAGAAACATAGCATAGAAAAATTAAGTTATCATTATTTAGCAGGGGCTCTTAGATATTGTAAAATAAGATACCAAATTTTTATTGAAAACTTAGAAAATAATTTTTTAGACCAAATAAAAGTATATAGACCTGAATATATAGTTTATAGCCTCTGTATTGGTGAAGAAATACATGCCTTTAGAATTCTATCGTCTGTTAAAAAAATTTTACCAGAAGTTGTCACTTTAGTTGGAGGGCCTTTTGCAATGACATTTCCTGAAATTTATCTAAAGGATGAAATTGATTTTCTGTTTCAAGGGGATGGTGAAATAGTATTGCCTGAATTCATCAAATGTCATAGTGCAAGAAAAAATATAAATCATATTGAAGGAGTTTATCATAAAAGTTGGAAAAATATATCTGAGAAAAATAAAGTACTCCCTCTGACAGACTTACAAAAAATTCAAATGCCAGATAGAGATTTATATTACAAATATTCATATTTGAAAAACCAGCCTAAAAAAGATTTTATAGCTTCAAGAGGGTGTCCATACAAATGCACTTTCTGTTATAATTCAACTTTTTCAAGTTTTTATAAAAATCGATCCTATTGGCGACTTCGAGATATTCATTCTGTAATAGATGAAATCAGTTATGTAGATAATAAATATGGTATGAAATGGGTTCATTTTCAAGATGCCACATTCAATGTCAATAAAAAATGGTTAAAACAATTTTTAATTGCATATAAAAATTCTAATTTAAAACAATTTTTATGCAATCTTAGGCCAGAAAACGTTGATGAGGAAATAGTTTCATTACTAAAAGAAGCTGGCTGTAATAGAATAACAATTGGACTACAATCAGGAAACCAACAAATTAAAAAACTTGCAGGAAGAGATACTGATGAGTTAACCATTTTGTCCGCAGTCAATTTATTTAAAAAATATAGAATTCGGTTTGGCATTGATATAATTTTTGGTTGGCCAGGAGAGACTTTAAGTCAAGCAATGGATACAATAAAATTTTGCCGAAAAATTGAAACCAACAATATTCATTCCAACGTTTTGATTATGTGGCCAGGACTTCCGATAACACAATATGCATATGAAAATAAATATATAAATAAACTACCCACTATTGCGGACGCTCATATGCTTCACCCAAATACAAGCCTCTTAGATTCGTCTCAAAAAAATTTCTTAATTAACATGGATAAACTTTTTTATTATTTTATTAGGTTTCCAAAACTAGAAAAACTACTATTGATATTGCTAAAATTACCCCCTAATCGATTTTTTCTTTTAATAAAAAATCTCCATTTACTTTTACGTAGTCTGAAATATGATGATTCGAATAGTAAATTTGTTCTTATCGCTAAGTATTTATTGAAAAACATAAAGAAATGAAGGAGATTAATAATGGAAGATTGTATAAAGCACTGTCCAGTATGTTATGACACATCAATTATTTCTATTATAAAAAAAAAACATATACAATATAAATTTACAGATTACAAACAAATCGAAACACCTCTTTCTTATCCGCTAAATCTTTTAATGTGTAACAATTGTACTCATCTTTTTTTGGAAAAGAATATTATTAATACAGAAAAGAATTTGACTAATAGTTTGTATAAACATGGTAAAACAGTTCTTACAGAAAAAGATAGTAAGCAAAATATACTCATTGTAGATACTTTGAAAAGTATAATACAAACGGGAAAAGTATTAGAGATTGGATCAGGTTATGGATGTTTACTATATTTACTATATAAAAATGGTTTTGATGCAGAAGGAGTAGAACCCGGAAATGCATATTTTTCATCTATAGAAAGATATCCAGTAATCAAAGTCAGTCATAAACTTTTTAATGTCAAAGACTATCCTTGTAATAGCTTTGACATAGTCATTGTACAAAACACCCTTGCTTTTATGCCGAATATCCAGGAAGCGCTAAAAAACATATGGGACTTACTAAAAACAAGTGGTATTCTTTTAATTTATGATATAAATATAGAATATACACTAGATAATGGACTCTATCAAAATATTTGTCTTGAAAGACTCCACTATTTTAACTATCAAACTTTGAGTATATTATTGAAAAGAAATGGTTTCTCTCTCACCAGTCATAAATTTGTTAATGAAGAACGAAATCAGTTGATTGTTGCATATAAAGATAAAGATGTTATCCCAAAAAAAATAATCATGAGTGTGTTCAATAAGTTCAATAACAAAAAAAATATGCTTTTAAAATGTGACCTGTTTGCAAAAAAATATAAGAAGTATCAACAATATATAGAAAAATTTATTAATAGAGTAACAATGAGCGATAAAAAGTTAGCTATCTATGGAGCAGGAAAGTCATTGATGGATAGTTTTTTATTATCGGATAATGGTCAATTGTTTTTACAACGCATCTCTTATCTTATTGATGGCTCGAAAGATAAACAAGGTCATTATCTTCCATTTGTAACATCACCTATAATTTCTTTAAATGAATTTATCATTAAAAACTATAACTATGATAATATTGTTTTTGTTATATGTGCAGAGCAGTACTATAATGAAATTGTATCTTTACTTGTAGAAAAAACAAAAAAAAACTTTGAAGAGTTGACTATTTTTTCTTTATGCAATAGTACTTTAGATGATTGATGATAAGAATAGAAAATAACAACAGCTTAATTAATGATAACACAGAAAAATTTATTTATGAATTCAGAAATTCAGAAAGTTCTATTGGTAAAAAAATTAAATTTTCTTATCTATCAATCCTTAGAATTAAAAAGAAGATACCATCGTTACTTTATAAAAAATACATTAAAAAAGGACCAGAATAAATGATCGCTGCTATTATCCAAGCAAGAACAGGTTCTGTTCGACTCCCCAATAAGGTATTAAAAAAAATAAAAGGTAATCCTGTCTTGTGGTATGTTATTAAACGAGTCCAACAGTCAAAAAAAATTCAAGACATAGTTGTTGCAACAACTTCAAACAAAAATGATGATATTATTTGCGATCTATGTAATTTATGGAATATTAAATATTTTCAGGGTAGTGAAAATGACGTTCTTGATCGTTATTATCAAACAGCAAAATTTTTTAATGTCGATATTATTGTTAGAATAACGGCTGACTGTCCATTAATTGATTTTAGAGTTATTGATGATGTAATTTCCTTGTTAACAGATAATTCATTGGATTTTGCTTCAAATTGCTTATTACCAAGTTTTCCTGATGGTATGGATGTTTCTGTCTTCTCATTTAAGAGTCTTGAAATAGCTTGGAAAAATGCATCATTATGTTTTGAAAGAGAACATGTAACTCCTTTTATTCAAAACAATTCTTCATATTATAACAAAAGCTTGTTTAAAGCAGAAAACTATTCATTTAAAACGAATTTTTCTCATATTAGATTGACCCTTGATGAAAAAGAAGATTTTGATGTTATTCAATTTTTGATAGAAAGAACAGAATTGGATACTTCCTGGCTAACCTATGTCGCTTTATTGACTAAATATCCTGAAGTTTTGAATATGAATGCGATATATACAAGAGATGAGGGGTATCAATCTTCTTTACTCGAAGATAAATATACTTCAAAAAATGACAATAGGCTGTCCAACAACAACAAAAGAATGCAGGATAGAGCAAAAAAGATAATACCTGGTATGACACAATTACTTTCAAAACGTCCTGATCAATTTTCATATGGCGTTTGGCCAACATATTATAGCAAAGCTAAAGGTTCATATATTTGGGATCTCGAAAAAAAATGCTATTTGGATATGAGTATTGGAGGTATAGGGGCAAATATACTTGGTTACGCTGATGAAGACGTTGATAAAGCAGTTAAAACCGCAATAAGTTTAGGAACAAGTTCTTCATTGAATTGCCCTGAAGAAATTGAATTGGCAGAATTGTTGTGTGATATTCACCCATGGGCTGATCAAGTCCGATATGCAAGGACTGGTGGTGAAGCAATGGCAATTGCAGTCCGAATTGCTCGAGCATTAACCGAAAAAGATAAAATAGCTTTTTGTGGTTATCATGGATGGCATGATTGGTATCTTTCTGCAAATCTAAACAGAATAAACAATTTAAGTAAACACTTATTACCAGAACTTAACCCTTTAGGTGTACCTAAAAATTTATCGGACACAGTTTTTCCTTTTAGATACAATCAAATTGATGACTTAATTAAAATTGTTAATAATTACTCTTCTGAACTTGCAGCTATTGTTATGGAACCAATACGAAATGAAAAACCAAAAGATTTTTTTTTACAGGATGTAAAAAAAATAGCGAGAAAGCACCATTTAGTTTTAATTTTCGATGAAATAACTTCAGGTTTTAGAATGAACTCAGGAGGAGCGCATTTATTGCTTGATGTTATTCCTGATATTGCTGTTTTCTCCAAAGCGTTAGGAAATGGATATCCTATCTCTGCAATTATTGGCAAAAAGAATGTCATGGAAGTTGTTCAAAAAACATTTATTAGTAGTACAAATTGGACTGAAAGAATTGGTCCAACTGCTGCCCTTGCGACAATAAAAAAATTTATTAAAATTGATGCTGGAAAACATTTGATGGCTATCGGAGATAAAATTCAAAGGAATTGGAAATCAATAGCAAAACAAAATGAAATTCCAATCAAAGTGAATTTTGGTATTCCTTCGATTGGCCAGTTTAGCTTTCAGGTTGATAATGCTATGTCTTTAAAAGCATTATTTGTACAGTTAATGCTTCATAAAAACATTTTAGCTTCAAACGTTTTCTATGCAATGGCCGCTCATTCCTTTAATAATGTTGATCACTATCTTTCTAACTTTGAAGATACGTTTTGTGAACTATACAAAGCTATTTCAATTGATTGTGTAGATAAGCTCTTAATAGGACAACCATCGAATATTGGATTGAATCGCTTAAATTAATTAAGATATCTATCTATTGAAAAATAAGTAACCATTCATAAATTTTCGTGTATATATAAGTAAAACATGACGATGTTAATATATTAGCACTATTTAGCTTATTTAGCATGAAATCCAGTTGCTTACAATCAATCAGTAAGATTGATTCAGTAATTGAATTTATTACTATCATCTACCCGAAAACTTATGATTGGTTACTTATTATTAAGCATCTTAGCATCGGTCTATATAAAGGCTTATAAAAAAAAAGAAAAAAATCGCATAGGTCTACAAGTTTTGGTATTTTGAAAAAATCAGGTATAACTATCTGAAAAATCAATAAAATTTTAAACGTGTTGTCTCTCCTTGAAACAATGTAATTTCAGGTTGTTATTGAAAATTGCCAAAACATATAGACCTATGCTGAATTACATTTGATGAAAAAGGTGTTTGCAGTGGTTGTCGTGTACATGAGAAAAAAGATAGAATTAATTATGAAGATAGATTGTCTATCTTGAAAGGTATTGTAGAAAAATATCGTTCACATGATAACTCTAACTATGATAGTATTATAGGAGTTAGTGGTGGAAAGGACAGTCACTTTATGATAAATCACAAGGAGAAAACCAACATTGAACTCTAAGAAAACAATAGTTATGGTGCTAAATGTTCCTGATCGTGAGAATAAAATAATTAATAAAATCATTGCTGAAATAAAAAAACTGAATCCGCAAATCAATATATACATAGTTGAATTCCGTGATCCAAACTTTTTTTTAAAAGTTTACAGTTTTCAGCCAAATCTTATTTTTACATTCCCATTTACAGCAATTTCAACATCTAAACTCTACCATATTATTAAGTTTTTGTTTAATTGCTCTATTATAACTTTTAGAACAGAAGGGA
>Ga0272440_1004135_pt1 | contig 10530 bp, 4 predicted proteins | sample SSMMMBAug17_FD_192440 | JGI IMG/M metagenome (GOLD analysis project Ga0272440, IMG submission 192440) | Marine sediment archaeal communities from Little Sippewissett salt marsh, Falmouth, MA, United States - SSM-MMB-Aug17 | ecosystem: Environmental > Aquatic > Marine > Wetlands > Sediment ... | reverse complement strand
ACATCAAGAAAAAAAATTGTTAATAATACAATAGCAGAATTTGATAAAACTAGAAAGTAGCAATCAGAAAAAGTACGATTTTACATTGCACATAATTTTCGTTTTTGATATGGCCGCATCACATATGATGTTATCAAGTTTCTTGTTAATATCCCAAAATTCATGTTTGAACGCAAAAAAAAAACTATATAATCCCTGGTTATACTCGTAAACTTGTGGCGCAGAGAACAGTTACAAAATATATTTATTGATATTATGTTTGTTTTACAATATTTTTGAAAAGGGACTGAAACTGAGTATCCAAGCACTGGTAATTGGATGTAATCACAATGAAGAAGAACTCTGATTCATCTAATGCAAATGATGTACTATGATGCGGCAGTTTACTGAGCCTCAACGCAACCGGTTAAATATCAGGCTTTAATAAAAGTGCGTTAGGCCAAACACTGAGCAAGAACAGAATCGGCAAAATTTCTGAAATCAACCCAAGTTCCTTTTAGCATGACGCTGAGCAATGATGAAATCGATTAAATTTCAGAGGGTTACCTAAGAACGCCGAGACAGAATGCAGTGCAATTACGCAATCGGCTTTAGTTTTGAAACCCAAGTGCGGAGTCAAAGGCTGAGCAAGCACGCAACCGGTATAAAGCTTGAAAAAGTCCCTAAGTGCTTAGAGACAGGGCTGTGCATGCATGGAGTCCAAGGCTGAGCAATAATGCACCGGGTTTAAAGTCGGCCATTCATTGAAGCACGTTGTGTCATATATTGATCGGCCCATACAGTTATTAATAATTTTTCCGTTTAAAATATTTGTAAATACAATCAGTTATAGTCTTCTTTGATTTTGTTAATAAATTATTAATGTTTTATTGTACAGTTTGTTTGATATTTTGATATAATGTATGTACAAAAATTTTAGTAAATTTTTAATTTTTAATTCATTCATTTTAAATTAATTTAATTGGTTAATTAAATTTAAACATATTTGGAGCATTATTGTAGTATGGATTCAAATTTTTTAGCTATATGTAAAAACTGTGGAAATGCTGAGCAGTATTTTTTTCCAAATGAGATTTCGTCTTGGAAAGATGAAAAAGATGGTAAGGTTTACAAAATGGATGATAATTTTAGTATTCAACCTCACATTAATGGTATCAGACTTAATGAATATGATAGTGTAGATAAATCAATTGAATCAAAGTGCCAATATGATTTGTCAAAAGCTTTTAGAGCGATACAAGAATTAAGAAAAAATTCGGATTTTAAAACACTTATTTTATCAAATGACTTTGTAAAAGGCAAACAGAATGAGGATGGTAAGGGCCGAAGAATTAGGCTGGGTTTGTTCATTTCAAAAGATGGCAAATTTGCTGAAGATACTACTGCTGCAAAGGCTTGCTATAAACAAATCAAAAAAGTTATCAAAAAGTCAGGATTCCATATTGAGGAGTCAAAAGATTTTAATAATTCAGATGGGATGGATGGACTCTGTGAATGGGCATCTACATTAAAATTAAAAAGAAAAAATAACTTGTGGCTTATATTTTTATTTTTTTTGTTGCTTTTGTTTTTTATATTACCAATAAGCTCAGATAACATAATGTTTAATATGCCAATAAACACAAATTCGTATATATTTATTATAGATACAAGTATGAGTATGACACAAACCATTAAAGATGCCCGTAGCGAAGTTAAGCGAAATTTAGATGAACTGTTAGAAATTCAAAAATTTTTTTCAACGTACTACGTAGATATTATATCATATACTGATACTCCTAATAGTGCTTTAAAAGAAATGACGAAGCTAAATAATAATAATGCTGGAAAATTAAATGAATATATGGATGATCTTGAAACTAAAATACGGAGTGGGAATACTCTAAAAAATGCAATAAAGCTTGCAGCCGATGAAGTTAAGAAACATAATTATCCAACAACACTACTAATTATAACCGATGCAGAACAAGATGATACTATTCAGTATATGATAAATAATATTTCAGACGTTAAAGACTGGTTTGGTGATACTGAATTTTATGTAAGTTCAGCTACTCCAAGAGCGTTACGTCATTTAAAAAACAGTCCTGATAAAACGTACAAACTAAGTGAAGAAGAATCAAATTTGGAAAAATTATCGCAAGGACTAAATGGAAATTTTATAATCAACAATTAGGTGAAATAAAATGAATACAAAATCTTTTATGAAAGAACTAAATGCAATAAGAGAATCACTGTTAGAATCACTTGACAATTTAGATAGCTTATCAAGTTTTACTAATGTTATGCAACACTCTAATTTAAAAGAGAATTATGAACGTTTATCACATGATCGAATTGTGATTAATAAACCTTTTGAATATAAATTTGTTTCAGCTATAGTAGGTTCAAGTTCACATGGAAAAACAACAATTCTGGATGAGATCTTTCCTAATCTATCAAAAAGAGATTGGCTTGTGACTGCTAATAATGATACGACTTCTCAGGCATTGAGGATCGAATACGCTTCACAATCAAGCGAATCAATAGAAGATGTAGTCGTTCATTCATGGAATATTGATCAAATGAAAAACATATTTGATTCTGAGTATGTAAAAAAACAAAACGAAAAAGATAATATTAAGGTAATATATGGTGACACTGCAATAAAAGTTGATGGAACTGAATCTTCATTTAAAGAAAAAAAAGAAACAACCAAATTTCCGCTAACACTATCACTTTCTCCTTTTTCCCAACCATATAAAGTTCTACCTGATCAGTTTTCAGATAAATCATTTATAGAAGCTCTTACGACTAAACCAATAATTAGTAAAATTCGGACGGATTCTATACTAACGAATAGCGGTATACCTTACAATGCATTACAGCTAAGAGCTGTTGTCAAAGATATATGTTTAAAAGATAGTTTTGAAGAAATTAAAAACTGGACAAAAGATCTTTCTGAAGATGAAATTTCAAACCTTGTTTTTATTGATACTCCAGGATTAGCCACTAGTGGAAGTGAAAAAGATGGTGTCTTAAGACATCCCTTGGCTGTTAAAAGCAATCAGATCGTTTTGGAGTTGATGAAGAATGATGAATTGGATATCATTATACATTTAGTTCTTTGTGGCAAACAGTCAGATTTTTCCATATTATGGGAAGCTCTTGAAAAAAATTGTGGAAACATTGAAATGGAGGATTTATCAGAAAGACTAATTCTTGCCATCAATGGCACAAACGAATATTTTACAGGGAAAGATATGATAAGACATGTAGCTCAACAAGAACATTTTGAAATATCTTTAGATGACAATATTTTGTTGAAAATGTCACCTCGAGGTACAATAAGACCTGCTAAGATTTGCTTTTTGGATTCTAAAAAATATATAGAAACATTAACAGGTAGCTTTCTGGGTTCATTGAAGAAGTCTTTTAAAAAAGATAAAGAAAATTTATATGAAATGTTTTACAAGAAAAACAAAGAGAGAATGCTTAGCTGGCTTGAGCCAAATACCAAGTCTCATATGTTTCTGGACAACCTCAACATGCTTGAAACTTTTAGAGAGAATATTGAAGCGATTTGTGACCCATATGATAGAGGCCAAGGTTTTTTAATTCGAAAAGTAGTGGAACTAATAAAAGAAAAAGGGCATATTTTATTAATAAAAAAATACTTGTTCAGATCAAATTTACTGGATAATTGTCAGAAACTGCTTAACATACTTTTGACTTATTACAATAGCAATGGTGAACTTAACTATGAAGCAACTAAAGAAGCAATGAAAGATTGTTTCAGCTTTCTTGATGATAAGAATTTTTATAGCATTGAAGAGTTTTGTGTCGCTAAAATTGATAAAGATATTGATAAAATAGTTAACTCTGTAAATGAGTCAAATCAAGATTGGATAGAAAAATGTTTTTCTGAAACTTGTGAGATACTTTTTAATAGAATCATAGAATCATCAAATGTAAATAATGAAACAACCAGAATTTTTAGTAAATTTTTTCACCGTCAGCTAAAAAAATGGATTGAAGATTGGGGGTATTCTATTTCAACGATGCCCTTAAATGAAAGAACAAAAATATTATTAAATCACAGTATAAAGATTCATGTTAGAGAAATAGTGTTTCAATGTATGACAAGTCAATCTTTATTTGAAGGTTTGGAATCCTTATCTCAAACAAATGAAGATAAAGGTCAAATTAAAAATATCATTAAAAAATTACAATATGCTATCAAACTAGGAAATGATTTATGTCATAAAAATGGAGTAAACAAAAATGAATATATTTAATATGTTTCGTAGTAAACTTAATAATAGTTTTCAATTTATAGTATTACCAAATACAGGAATACAGATATGTAGAAATTTTACCCTGCCTAAGGAAATAGATTTAAAAAATGGTGATATATGGAAACTTGCCGAAAAAACAGCAGGGAAATTTAAGGATAATATTACGATTCAAATCTTATCTGAATATATTGCTGTTAATAAAGATATTAAAGCAACTGGATGGATCCCTTGTGATATAGAAAATGATGAATCTTCTTATTTCAGATTAACAAATCCCGAAACTGACATTTATTATCTTGACTTAGTTATTGATACCAAAGAAGGTGCAGGAAAAGTGCCTACAAATAAGATCGACTGTTTATTAAAAAAAAGAACACTTAAAAGATGTGGGTTCAAAAAAAAATATTCTTTAGCAAACTTTTTTATTGAAAAGTCTAAAGAAGCATCCGGTGAACGAGGTAGCTTAATAATTGACTTTGGGAATTCAGGAATTTCGGCAATATTTGCACCATCAGGTAAAGGAGCAGACTCGAATGTTGCGTGTATATGTGACCCTTTTGATCCAAGTTATAAAAAAAGATCTGAGGATGAAAAGAGAATTTTGAAATCAAGTATGGCCTTACTAAGAGTTCCAGAAATCCCGAAAAAGAATCCATGGATAGTTATGGGTGAAAGTGCAGAAGAATTAATTAGGAAGGAACCTTTATGTACTTATCTATTTGCTCCCAAAAAATATGTTAGATACTGGCCAGATTACATGAAAGCACTTGAACCTTCGACTTCTTATGAAGGGATAAATGCCCAGAAAGATGGTCTTCATTCTATGATATCATTTGTACAATTGAGTATTGTACATTTATTGAATACTATTATTTCAGGGATAGTAAATCCTGCGTTCATGTCCCCTAAACCTGAAAAATACCCACTTATAGAAAGAATTATATTGACTTACCCTTTAACATGGAGAGAATCAGATAGAAAAGTGTTCAAAAATCTGTTCAACGAAGTTGTAAAATATTATTTAACTTTTGATAAAGATTTAAAATATAAAAATAAACAAACTGAAACTGACGATAAAAAGGAAAAAACTGAAATAGAAATTGAGCTTATATGTAGCGAACCAGTTGCGGTAGCAGCTTATCTTATATGGGAAAGTATCTTTCATTATGGTGTTAATGCACTTAGTTTAATGAATAGCACATTAGGAAATATTTCTGGTGAACCAAATTTAAGGTTGCTAATTATAGATATTGGAGGAGGGTCAACAGATATTGCTGTGGTTGAAATCCATTGGAATAAATCACAAGATGATGATATTGACGTTAAATTTCAAATGATAGAATCAATGAGATTCAACCGCGCTGGTGACAGACTTTCACATATAATTGTTACGTATCTATTTAATTATATGAGAGAAAAATATAACATAACAGAAGATTTAGATTTTAATAAAGAACCTGAGAATTATCCTGGATTTTCAAGAAAATTCAAAAGAGAGGCTATCTCAAAATTAAACAAACTAGCTGAATCTGCAAAAGAAGTTTTATCTCAACAAAAAATTTCAAGGAGTTTATCTGAAGATATTGAAAACAAACCTTGGGAGTTAAGTAAAGATGATGAAGAAAAGTTAAAAGAATACTTTAATTTAATTTTAGGTGAAACTCAAAAAAATGTTCAAGAGTGTAAAATTTCTCTCCAGGATTTAGAAAAATGGATCAGAAATGACAGACAATCAGAAAAGACAAAAGGGGAACCGGGATTTATGGATATATTTTTATTTCTCAAAGAACTCAAACGAAATCTTGATCTTCGAAATAGGCCTCCCCATGCCGTTGTACTTAGTGGAAGGACGACAAGGCTTTCAATTATTAAGCAATTAACTATGGAATATTTAAATATGCCACCTCATAAAGTTAGGAACTTAAAAGATCTTTTGCCAATATCAAAAAAGCAAGTTGATTATGAAAATGCAGATAAGATATCTGTTGTTAGAGGTGCTCATAGATTTAGATTCGGTGACAATGTTAGATTTATACCACTACCTGAAAGAAAAATTTTTAACAGGTATATTGGAACAGTATATGAAACGCCTGATGGGTTAAAGCTGAACAGAAATAGAATATACTGCAAGCCTTTGGATAAACCACCTAAGTCTATTTCAATTGAAATCCAGCCAAGTACTGACCTAAGAATAGGTCACTGCTTCAGAGAAGATGGTGTTGCTGAAGTAATAGCTGTATTATCAAACAAATCTACTGAAAAAAAACAAACAGCTACCATTGACATAAATGATGACTATACAGTGGAAATGAACAATAGTCATGAAGATATTATACTTGCTGAATGGGTGCCTGGAGGTAGTGACATCATTGTCGATAATTTTAATGACACTGGAAAAATAGATTCAAATCCAAAAGATTTCATTCTTGAAAATGTTATTAAAAATTGATTTTTGAATATTTGAATAGGGTCGGACCAAGTAAAATCTTTTAATCGTCTGTTTTTATGAGAATAATTTTGTTGGATTGGCTAAAAAAGGCTCTTAGATGCCCCATTTTCATAGCGAAATGGGCGTTTTAAGAGGAAATTTTGGCCAAATTAACGATAGGCTGGGAAATTGGGGAAACTGGGGGGCCTGACCAAGTGTGCCATTCTAACTTGTTTATAATAAAACTATTTGTTTGGAGATTTTATTTTTGACTCTTAGAGGTATCATTTTGATGGCAAAATGGCCCTTCCATGACAAATGTGCTGCAAAATGAAATTGGGGTCAAATATTGAGTAGATAACCAGCCTTCGAGCGGATTCCGATATCGCTTCACTGCTCAACTGATTGTTAATTTGCTATAAAATTTCGTTGAGATTGAGATCTTCGATTGGCTGACATCGGGTAAAGCACGTATGTAATAACCAGTCGGTTCATCGGATTCGCTGACGCTCACCGCTGACCTTGTTGTTATACTCGTAAAATTGGGACATGGAAGACTGAAACAAAACGTATTTATTGCTATTATGTTTGTTTTACAATATTTTTCAAATGGGACTGAAATTGATATCCACGCATCCGGTAATTGAATAAAATTACTATGAAGAAGAACTATGATTCGTCTGATGCAAATGATTTACTATGATGGGCCAGCACGCTGAGCCTCCACGCAACCGTTTAAATATAAGACTTTAACAAAAGTGCGTTGGGGTCAAACGCTGAACAAGATTAGAATCGGCAAAATTACTGAAATCTACCCAAGTGCGTTTAGTAAGTAAAGAGGCAAGATTGCAATCAATAAAATTTCTGAAATCGACCAAAAATAGTTTTATACTTGTTATACAATATGAGTGAATTATTCATATATGAATGTTATATCAATTATATATAAAAAAATCGATTTAGTATTTACTAAAATTTTTCAATTTATTGTGTGGTTTTTATGGGATTTTACAAATATTCGATTTTTATTATCCAAAATTTGGAAAACAATTCGCCCTCCAATAAATCCTGAAACAGGCAAGAGACCACCTTCTACTTTTTTTATTTGGTTATCTGGCACTATTTCAATTTATATTCTTATTTTTGGTGTTGCATCACAAAGATATGAAAATAAACTTGATATTATAGAAAATAGAGCTAATTCAATTTTCTCTCAATTAAGTATTAAAGAAAAACGTAAAGATATATTAAGCAGAATTACACAAATTCAAAATATGAAATGCCCGCATAAGCCGCAAATATTTAATCCAATTACTGTGTTAAAATCGTTATTTTTTAAAGAAAAACCGAAAAGTTATCATAGCATCGTAGAACTGATGAAAGACACATTAGTAATTTGGAAAGAATCTTTAGATGGTGTTGATATAAAATATGCAAATCTTGCAGGAGCGGATCTCAGTTATGCAAATCTTTCTTCCGCCGAACTCAGTTATTCAAATCTCACTAAAACAAATCTTTCATTTGCAAATCTCTCAAAAGCTGAGTTATATAGTGTCGATTTATCACAAACCAGAATAGAAAATGTAAACTTTAAAGATGCAAGAGGGTTGCCAGAATGGGTAAGACAAGGACTCGATATAAATGGAATATACACACAAAAAACTTTGTTAGTATCAATCAAAAATGGTTTCAAAAATCTCGAAAGATCAAACCTTATGTTCGCTAATTTTGAATCATTTAATCTTGAAAATGTAAATTTTGAATATTCAAACCTAAGAGAAGGAATATTTAAAGGAGCTGTCTTAAAAGAAGCTAATTTGGCCAATACTACTCTTAGATGTGCAAATTTTTGCAATGCCAATCTTGTTAAAGCAAACCTTCAATATGCTGACCTTACTGGAGCCAAATTTTTAAATGCAAATTGTTCTCATTCAAATTTACAATGTAGCAATTTATTTAACACTTTTTTTGGATTCACAAACTTATATTGCGCTAATTTCGGATACGCAGAAAATTTACCAGAATGGATAAAGGCAGGATTGAAAGAAGGTATATATTCACAAGATCAATTAGTTAAATCAATAGAAAATGGATTTAATAATCTTGAAGGTTCAAGTATTATATCAGCCAATCTCAGTAATATAACAATAAATGAAGCCAATTTTACGTTAAGCAAACTTAAAGAAGTTGATTTCTCAAATTCTGTTTTAAAAGAAATAAATTTTGAATACACTGACATATCTACTTGCAACTTTGAAGGAACTAAATTTAAGTCACCAAAATTTTTGCCCAAATGGATTGAAAAGGGACTAAGTAAAAATGGTATATTTTCACAGTCAATACTAATTGACAATATAAAAAATGGGATCAATGATCTTAAAGGGGCTAACTTAATGGGAGTGAATCTTTCGCATGTGGATTTAACATCATCCAATCTTGAAGGTGCGAATCTGAAAGATGCTAATCTGTCACATACCAAACTAAAATTTGCACATATCTTTTCTGCTAATCTTGAAGGTGCAAATTTAACAAATGCCAATCTAAAATCTACACAAATACTTTCTGCTAATTTCAAAGATGCAAAAGGGATACCAGATCTGATTAAAATTGGTATAGACAAGAATGGTGTTTATACTGGAATAAAAATAGTTGAATCAATTAAAAAAGGATTGAAAAATCTTGAAGGGGCATATTTAAGTTATTTAAACCTTTCAAATGTTGATCTTTCATATGCTAATTTGAAGAATGCAAATTTAACACGCGCTAATTTAAAAATATCTGATCTTTCATATGCTAATTTGAAGAATGCAAATTTAACACGCGCTAATTTAGAAATATCTGATCTTTCTCACGCAAATTTAGAGAATACAATCCTGCTTCGTGCTAATTTAAAAGATGCAATGCTTTATAATGCAAATCTCAAAGGTGCAAATTTAACAGAAGCAAATTTAAAAAATACTTTTTGTTTATTTGAAACTACTAATTCAGTAGATGGTGCTATTTTTTATAATGTAAAATTTTTGCCAAAATGGATAAAAAAAGGACTCAATAATAAAGGGGTATACAAAAATAAACAATAACTTATGTAGAAATCTCTCTGAATTTAGAAAAATCAATGGTTTGCAGAAGTTTCGGGCTATTTTTGAAAATTATTAAAAATACAATATGTTATAATGTTGAATGCTATTTAGAAATAAAAAAAACTAACTCTGAACAGGAAATAGGGAAATTTTTTGGGCATAATTCTTCTCTGAGTAGCTGAGCAACAACGCAAACTGTTAATTTTTCATACTTCGACACAAGTGCGTTGATTATGTACTGAGCAGGTACACAACTTGCTTTAGTTTGGAAACATATCCAATCTCAAAACGAATATATACCGGTAATTTCAGCATAATTTTATTTGCTAATTTCTAATAACCAAACAATCAAGCGGGCTGACGCCGCTGATTTTGTCGTTATACCGCGTAAACTTGGGACGTAGGGTGATGTAACTTTATTTAATTATTGCTACCAACTTTGTTTTACAATATTTATCAAATAGCTTGAAAGCTCCACGCAACCGGTTATTTGTTGCAAATGCAATAAACCATGAAAAAAGAACTATGATTCGTCTGATTTAAATGATTCCTATTATGGGGTTGATTCGCAGAGCAACTAACAATTGGTTAAATTAATTATAGACAGCGACCTAAGCTTATTAGGTTCAGCGCTGAACAAGCCCGCAATCGGTTCAGATTTCGTACATTCATTAAAGTGCGAGGAGTGAAATGCTTAGCCCTGCTGATCCCCCACGCAATCGGTTTATTGTCGGTCTTTGTCCCA
>Ga0272440_1004134_pt1 | contig 10531 bp, 8 predicted proteins | sample SSMMMBAug17_FD_192440 | JGI IMG/M metagenome (GOLD analysis project Ga0272440, IMG submission 192440) | Marine sediment archaeal communities from Little Sippewissett salt marsh, Falmouth, MA, United States - SSM-MMB-Aug17 | ecosystem: Environmental > Aquatic > Marine > Wetlands > Sediment ... | reverse complement strand
TCGGTCATTATTTTTGGGGAAAAATGGCTTATAGCCTGATAAAGATATAAAGACTCGGATTTTTCGAAATGTAAATGGCAACGATAATCTGTCGAGGTACACGAATAAAATAAGCTTTAGCGATTCATATAACTTATCTATCAAGAAATTATTGACATTTTTAGTGACCCCATAATATATTTGTTTATCGTATATATGGATCAATTATAAACTAAACATTTAAAGGAGTTGTTATGCAAGTCATAACTACGCATCGAAATACAGATTTTGATGCCTTGGCTTCTGTTGTCGCAGCCATGTCTTTGTTTCCTGATGCAGAGGTTGTTTTACCTAGAAGTATCAACCCCAACGTCAAAGCGTTTTTATCCATTCATAAAGATTTATATGGTTTTCGGCATAAACAAAAAGTTAATCTCGACGATATAACTGAACTAATCGTCGTTGATACCAATCAATGGTCAAGAATTCCGCGACGTCTCCAGCCATTGAAACACAGAACCGATTTGAAATTGTATGTATGGGATCATCATGAGCTAAAAGGAGATATTCAGGCACATTTTAATTGTCAGGAACCACTGGGTGCAAACATTTCTTTAATTCTCAGGAAAATGCGAAAAGATAAATATCCATTAACGCCAATGAACTCAACACTCATGCTCATTGCATTGTATGAAGACACCGGACATCTCACCTATCCTTCCACAACCCCTGAGGATGCATACACAGCAGCATATCTTCTAGAACAATGCGCCGACTTGAATATTTTGGGTACGTTTCTGAGTCCTGCTTATGGTGAAAAGCAAAAAGAAATTCTTTTTGAAATGCTGAAAAAACCAAAAAAACAAAAGGTGAAAGATTTTAGCATCAGTTTTAGTGTACAACAAATATCCGGTCATGTGGATCGTTTGAGCCTTGTTGTTCAATTATTCAGAGAAATTGTTAATGTGGATGCCGCATTTGGTATATTTATCCGCGATGAGAACCGGTGTATTGTTATTGGTAGAAGTAATCGTGAAGAGCTCAATATTGGTTCAATAATGAAAAGCATTGGTGGCGGGGGTCATCCTGGTGCGGGATCAGCAATGCTTACATCAACAAATCCAGATACCGTTCAATCAATGATCCTTGAATTGATCGAGGGAAATCAACAGTCTTCGGTGATTATTGCGGACCTCATGTCTTTTCCGGTTTTTTCAATTCCATCAAGTACCAAAATGGACGAAGTTGCTAAAATTCTCGAAGAAAAAGAGTGCAAGGGATTGCCAATTATTGATGACGACGAAATGGTGGGCATCATTTCTCGTCGGGATTTTGTTAAACTAAAGAAAAAGTCCCAATGGAAAGCGCCTGTAAAAGCGTTTATGAGTCGAGATATAAAAACGATTGCTCCAAACAGCAGTCCGCTTCAAGCAGCAAAAATTATGGTTAAATATGATATCGGTCGACTCCCGGTGGTTGATCATCATGGACATACGATCGGTATTGTCAGCAGGTCTGATGCCATGATGTATTTTTATGATTTGTTACCTGAGTAATATTATCGTACAACGTTGGTTTTTCCAAACGCGTGATATGGGTGTTCGTGTTCGTCAGTGAATGTTCGCCTGAATTGGAAATCCAAAAGTGTACGATAATAAATACAAAAGAAGTAGATATATTATGGGGACGTTCATTTTCGAGCATTTCTCGTTTTTTTTATCCAAATCCAAAAATTATTCATAGCTGATATTCCTACCGACATAATCGGTTTGATTTTTTTTAATTTTATGTTATAAAAAAATCTTATTTACATTCGTAAACGTGCAATTGCCCGTCTGGCCCTATTTAGTCAAAATCCAGACAATATAAAAGCATGCTCAAAAAATTTTATTCCAAACAAAAAGGTTTTCTTTATCCAAATGGGTAAGTAATTTTCGAGTATACCTGAATGTCTAAGGAGTCATAATTAATATGGACAATTTTTTAGATAAATTGGCACAAGATCATGAAATCCAAACCATATTGGACGATCAAAGCATTGAAGCCAAAGAGCGTAATGCATTCAATCCGCCATTGTGCGATGTGTTTCGCAAGCCTTCAACACAACTCCAGGATGGGAATCATCCTTTTTTTATTGATCCAGAAGCCAAAAAACAATTACCCGACATAATTGATAATAAAGTTCAATATATAATAGAAGGTGATGCCAACAATACAGAAGCCATTTCACAATTCAGAAAAAAACAACGTATCGGTATCGCATTTTCTGGTGGTCCTTCACCTGGTGGACATAATGTCATTGCCGGTATATTTGATGCTGCCAAAAAAGCCAACCCTGAATCAGTCATTATTGGTTTTTTAATGGGACTTGATGGTGTAATGGAAAATGAATACATCGAACTGACTAAAGAAGGAGTGGATTATTATCGAAATATCGGCGGATTTACATTAATCAAAACCGGTCGTGCAAAAATTGATTCTTCCAAAAAAGTTGAAAAAGCACGGCAAACGTGTAAAGATCTTCATCTTGACGCTCTTGTCATTGTGGGTGGAGATGATTCAAACACCAATGCCGCCTTTCTTGCACAGGAGTTACGCAAAGATGGCGTAAAAGTAATAGGTGTTCCCAAAACAATTGATGGTGACGTTCAAGTTCGAGATGACAATGGAGATGTTTTATGTGCGATATCCTTTGGATTCCATTCTGCGGCACGTTTTTACGCTCAGGAAATTAGTCACCTGGGCTCTGATGGCAGTTCTGATGTCAAATACTGGCATGTGTGTAAGGTTATGGGTCGAGTTGCCAGCCACATTGCTCTGGAAGCGGCATTACAAACACATGCCAACATGACGTTGATTGGGGAAGATTTGATTGATTATGTGGATAAAGAACGTCTGGCAATCAGTCAGAGCAAGAATGAAATCGACTTTGATGCGTATGGTGTTAATCTTGAAAAATTATGTGGAATTGTCAGTCAGGCGGTTGTTCGTCGCGCACGCTTTGGTAAAAATCATGGCATTTTGATTATTCCTGAAGGTATTTTGGAATTTATAAATGAGATACAAACACTTATCATAAAGTTAAATATTGTTATTGCCCATTACAACATACATCATAACATAAGCTTTCATTCAGATTTGCCATCCTTGGATGATAAACTAGCTTATTTAAACCAGATTTCACAAAAAGGAGGTCGATATACAATATGGCGGCCTCAGGATAATGAATTATTTAATACAATACCGGCCTTTTTTCGTGAAGACTTACTGATGGAACGTGATAATCATGGCAATTTTCCTTTTTCACTCGTTGAAACAGAAAGAGTTCTTATGGGTCTTGTTGAAGATTATCTCAATAAATTGTTTGAAAAAGGTGAGTATAAAATAGGAATCAAACGTGCCTATTTTGAAAAAATAATGCATAAGGGGGGATTATCCCCGCAAATATTTGGCCCAATTCTTTTTCAAAATTACAACGATACCCAAAAACCATTATTAATGAAAAAGAATATTATTTCTGAAGATTCTCTTCGCCAATCATTGATTCAGGCCGGTAAACTGACAGACACAGAAACCATTTCACCTTCACTTATAAAAATTCTAAAAAAATCCATTCCCAATTTTAAAACCCGACTCCATTTTTATGGCTATGACGGCCGTGGCAGCAACCCCACACGTTTTGATTGTATGTATGCATTTAACCTTGGATTTGCTGTTTTTAGTCTCATTGCAAATGGTTCTACTGGACAAATGGCAGCGATCAAAAATCTTGAAAAAGGATTTAAACATTGGAAACCAATTGGAATTCCATTGGCACCTTTAATGCATCTTGAGGAACGAAAAGGGATGCTCAGCCTTGTCATGGAAAAAAGTGTTGTAGATACTGCATCACCTGCTTTTCAAGTTGTCAAACATTTGCGCGAAAAATGGTTGGCAGCCAATGAAGCACCTGAATGCTATCGGAAACCTGCACCTATTCGGTTTACTGGCGATACTGAAGAAGATCGTCCCATGACCTTATTACTGAATGGTTCAGATTATCTGAAATCAATTCTTGATCAATCATAAAATAAAAAAAATGAATTCAATTTATTTTTTTGCTGCATGTATATTTACAAGCTATTTTTTCTGTGGTACATAAACTTAATGTAATGTTTTTCTTAACGAAACGAACATAATGATGCCGATTGAATGGAGGGTGTCAAATGCCTTTAAAAAAAATTGGGCTTAAAACCAAAATGATGATTGGTTCCTGCGCACCTCTCATACTTGTAATTATATTAGGTTTTGCATGTATGTGGAGTATCCGGTTACTACTGGAAACAAGTGCCAATGTGGATTATAGTCATCGCGTAATGGGAAGTGCACAAGAAATTGAAAAACTAATTGGAGACCTGGAAATCGGTGAACGCGGCTTTCTCATTGCTGGAAAAGACGAGTTTCTTACCCCATATATTAAAGGTAAAAAAGAATTATCCTCTCAAATTGAAAAAACGAGAAAAATGGTTCAATCGGACACATCTCAAGTAGATCGATTAACAAAAATCAAAGACCTTGTTGGTAAATGGTATGAGCAGGCAGCAACACCTGAAATAGTTGAAAGACGTAAGGTTGAAGAAGGTCTAAAAAGATTGGAATACCTAAAGGGGGTTTTGGCCAGGGGGATTGGTAAAGAAAAATTAACAGAGCTAAAATCCATATTGGAAGGTATGGAAATTGACTTTTTGAATTCAGAAAACATGGCAGCCAATAATTTGGTGCTTGCCATATCCAAAGACCTTGCTGATATGAAAAGCGGTGTTCGCGGTTTCTTAATTACAGGTAAAGATGAGTTTTTATATCCTTACACAAGCGGTCATGAGGCGCTTCAGCGACATCTTAAATTTATCCGACAAAATGTTGCTGCCACTTACAATCGTGACGATATGTCTGAAAATGTGGGGAAAATTGAAGAGCTTGTAAACACATGGCAGGAAGAATTCGGAGAAAGCCTCATTCAACTGAGAGAGCAATTGAATGATGAGGATATTGAGTTTGAAGATATGGTTGAGTCATACATTGAGAATTCAGGCGCTGAAACGATTGAAGAATTAACACAAGCGATAGAGACGGTCATTGCGGATTTTGATAAGGAAATGAACGAACGAGCCATGCGAATTGTTACAAGTATCGCAAAAAATATGTCAGATATTCAAATGAGCATTCGCGGATATCTGCTTTCTGGTGAAGAAGATTCTTTAATTCCATATCAAACAGCAAAAGAGAAACTGGGTTTTCAATTGATGGATTTATCAGATCTTGTTTTTAATGCCTTTGATGTTTCTTTTATGAATCAAAATATTGACAAAGTTGAAAGCATCTCTGCCAAATGGATCAAAGAAGATGCCCAACCTCTCATAGATTATCGTGTTCAAACGAATAAAAATATGGCGACAATGTCAGATGTTACAGCATTGATTCAGGCGGGTACTGGCAAGAAATATATGGATGCTGTTCGGAAAGAATTGGCGGGGTTTATCGAACGAGAAACAACCATTATGAATTCTCGTCAGGCGCTTGCCAAAAAAACAGCCAATTCAACCAAAAATTTGATCATTCTGGGTACATTGATGACTATTCTAGTTGCCTTGTTAATTTCCTATTTCCTAACCAAATCCATTACACGTCCTTTTAAGGAAATTTTTCAAGGGCTGGAATCATTTAGTCTTGTTGAATTAAACGATGTTCAAACGCAGTTTGGCGAAATAACAGAAAGTCTGATTCAAAGTGGAACGCTTGTAAATGAAGCCAGTCAGGAGATTGCGGATGGCGCTAATGTTCAGGCTGCCAGCCTGGAAGAAACAGCATCCTCTATGGAAGAAATATCTTCCATGACGCGCATGAACAATACAAATGCCAATGAAGCAAACCAGCTAATGAAACATGCTGAACTCCTGGTTCAAAAAACCAATGAAGCCATGAAAGATCTCACTGATTCCATGAAAGCCATCTCTGATGCCAGCGATGAAACTGTCAAGATTGTTAAAAATATTGATGAAATTGCTTTTCAAACCAATTTATTATCACTCAATGCATCTATTGAAGCTGCCAATGCGGGTGAACATGGGGCTGGGTTTGCTGTTGTCGCAGGAGAGGTTCGAAGTCTAGCCATGCGCTCTGCTGAAGCGGCAAATTCAACCAACAAACTCATTGAAGGCAATGTCAGTAAAATTAGACATGGTAGTGATCTCGTTCGTAAAGCTGATGAAGAGTTTTCTCAGGTGGCAGAAATTGCATCAATGGTTGCCAAACTTGTCTATGAAATTTCAGCCGCATCTGATGAACAAACACAAGGAATTGAACAAATCAATAAATCTCTTACTGAAATGGAAGATGTCACGCAACAAAATGCCAGTTCAACGCAAGATCTTTCTGAACAAGCTGCGCGATTGAATGCACAGGTTCAAATTATGCTCACCATCCTTGAAGGAAGGGAAAATGAAGAAGGTGATGACGACGAAGATGATTCTGAATATGAAGCGGAAGAAACTTCTGAGTTCATGGATGAGAGCGAATCGTCTGACTCGCACTCTGATGATCAATATTCCTATGTCGATTCAGATAGTTATGGAGATTTTATTGATAAAGGAAAATTGGACTTTTAAATTGTAATAATGACTAAAACAGCCGCAATCTTGATATCCAGACAGGGGCTCCATCCATGCAAAACAACGCCATGGATTGTTCAGTTAAAAAAAGTGATTGAGTGGTTACAGGCAAATCCATATTGCTTATATACATCATTGGGCCAGCAAACTTGGGAGTTGCAAATTTTTTTGGCCCAACAGTCAAAGCTAGATCAAAAGATCGTTATTCCTGTCAATCATACCATAAATTTTAAAAATTTCAGACAAACTGTCATACAACAATTTTGTTTGAATAAAAACCACGTTCAATTTGAAAAAATCCATGCAACCAATGCAAACTCATTGCTATATCAAAGGGATGAGAGAATTATTGCACACAGTGATATCCTATTTCCGCTTTCCATACGAAAGAAAGGACATATGGCATCACTGATCAGCAAAGCGCCTGCCAGGAATCGGTTAATGAATGATTTTAACATTGATTACCATCCGCAAAAAGCAAACATTGCCTATATAATTGATAAAAATAAATTATCAAAAGAATTGTTTTCATTTGCATCAAACTATCTCATTCATTGGACACGAGCCAGTAATGGCCCCTGGCCAACAGAGATAAAATATAGTTACTACCAGGCAATTACAAACAGCATTTCATATCCGCGAAGTGCATTTGCAGGTCTTGAGAACATGTTAACTCATGCTCAGATAAAGGCCTCATCACGCCATATGCCCCAAAACACGCCAACAGTCTCTTTTTCAGGATTGCCGCCACAAGAAGCAGTCTCATTGATGTACTGGCGGTCAAGATATTGTCAAATGTCTTTCGAGCCTTATGGAATTGGCATAGAAAAAGAATATGCACGATCAATAGGAATTCAAGCAGTGCAATACTATAAAGCCAAATGTAAACCAACGAATGTTGCCCCCTGGCTGTGTCAATCTATTGGTAAGAAATCGGATTGGCGGCTTGAAGATGAGTATCGATTTTTGGGTGATTTGGATCTTTCTCGCATCCCCAATGAAAAAATAATATGCTTTTGCTATCAGCCAAATGAAGCAAGAGATATTCAGAAATGTTTTGGGATTCAAAGTATTGCGATGATTGATCCTTAGGAATGCTAGAAAAATAAATTCACCATTTCAAAATGCTTAATTAAAAATTAAACATTAATCATATGCGTACCAAACTGTTCATTTACGTTTTTTGAACCATGATTACACTGAAGAAGATGAATAAGATGAAATAAAACACTTTTAATTCATCTTTTTCATCTTCTTCAGTGTAATCATGGTTCAAAAACGAAAATGAACAATTTTAAATGAGGAATTTATTTTTCGCGCATTCCTTAATTATTTTATTTCAAAAAATCTGTATGTTTGATACCTAAACTTTGCAACATACTTTGCCCCTTATAAATCGTTTCATTGTATTCATTCTCAGGTACTGAATCATAAACAATCCCACCACCCACACGGAATGTCATTTGATTGTCTTTTATTGTCATTGTACGAATGGCAATGTTTGAGTCAAAATAGTTCCCATAACTATGAAAAAAAATGGACCCGGTATAAATGCCGCGCGTTTCTTGTTCAATCTCTGAGATTATTTCCATGGAACGAATTTTAGGGCAGCCTGTAATGGAGCCACCAGGAAAAACTGCTTTGATCACATCAATGGGCATAATCGATGGTTCCAATAATGCATCGACTATGGCAATGAGATGGTATACATTATTGTAGGGTTCCACTCGTTTGAATTGTCTCACCTTAACCGAACTCGGGCATGAGATCTTTCCAAGATCATTGCGAAGTAAGTCTACAATCATTGCAAGTTCGGCGGAGTCCTTTGCAGAATTTAATAAGATTTTTCGGTTCAGGAGATCTTCATCCGGGGTTTGACCTCGAGAAATTGTACCTTTAATGGGCCGGGTTTCAATAAAGTTATCATTGCATGAAATAAATCGTTCAGGTGATGATGATATGATCTCCATTCCCACCATATTGAGATACGCAAAAAATGGCGCCGGATTGATCGAAAACAATCGTTTGAACAGGCTGAAGCCATCAAATACGCCATGAATTGTAAATTTATGCGAAATATTGGCCTGATAAATATCGCCCTCTCGAATGTAGTCGATGACACGTTTCAATTTGTCGAGATAATCAGAGCGATGAATATGCTGATGAATGGATGAAATACGCGTTTTTTGTTTTTCAGTTGAATAATTATTTTTAAACGGTTGCAGCCAGGTTTCAAACTCATAACGCGTTAACATCTGATTGGAAATATGATAATCAAAAAAAGTAGCGTAACAGCAAACAACAATATCATCAATGTTTTCATTATCAATACACTTGGGCAGAGTTTCGATATAATGCCCGCATTCATAAGAAAAATATCCAATTGCGCCGGCATACTTTAAATTAAGATTCTGATAGGTTTGAAACAACTGTTTCAAAAATTGAAATACATTCATTTCTAATTGCGTGACGCTTTCTGTTGTATGAAGAGAAATACAGTTGTTTTTTATCCGAACAATTAAAAATGGGTTTATCCCCCAAAAAACCCGGTTGGCACAATCCAATTGTGTTCCACTTAACAAACAGGCAAAAGAGTGACAGGATGAATGTTCATTCATGATCGTCATCATGGCATCCCAGTTCAGCTTTTGATTATTTGTATGAACATTATTGATTTTGGGAATCATGCTAGTCAACATAAATAATTTCAATATTTGAATAGTAATTATCCATTTCTTGAATGAGTGATGCAGCGTCATCAATATTATTTGCTTTGACGGCATTATTAACTTGCGCTGCCAAATTGCCAAGATCTGTAAAACCAAATGGCTTGCCATACCCTTTAATACTATGAGAGATTCGTTCCAGTTCATACAGATTCTTATCAAAAACAGCTTGTTTTAATTGAGCAATATCTTTTGTGGCATTTTCCATAAATTGAGGCATATATTTTTTTATTTTACTTTTCACTGAAATTTTATGTTTCATAACTTTTATCCTTCAGTTTGCGATTGGCATCAACCAAATCCGCTACTGTGTTTACATTGTAAAAAGATAGTAAATTGGGATCTTTTTTACGCAATGTAGACTCATTAATTGTGTCTGTTTTTAAACTTTTTAAACTTTTAGTTATCTTATATCTGCCTATTTGTAAATGATTTTTAAAACAATTCAAACATCGTTTGGAGTATATTGCAAACAGAGGTTCGTTTCCTTTTTCAGTTTGGGGATAATACACATCACAGTTTTTTTTATATGATTCACACATATATATGATCAGCTCTTTTGATATAAAAGGGGTGTCACAGGCAACAACAAAGGCTTGAGGGTGAATGGCATATTGTAGTCCTGAATATATTCCATTTAGAGAGCAATGGGCTTGATAAACATCCGGGACAATTATTATATCCCAGCTCAGGAAGTGTTCTGGAACCCTTGTGACAACGATTAAGTCATCAAAAAAAGAACTCATGACCGAATAGATACGTTCAAAAATGGATTGGGTTCCCACCTTAAAATACGCTTTATTAGAACCATTTACCCTTGAGTTTTCTCCTCCAGCCAAAATGATACCTGAAATTGGATATTTTTTTTGCATGTCTATCTTTCCTTATAATTACACCTTGCATTTTGTTTCTTGTTATGTATATATTAAAACTTTTTTAAGGTTTGTCTACAAGCATAATATCCCGAATCGAATCGTAACAATCGTAATCGCTTCAATCAAAAAAATGGCGTTTTTTAGAAATATGCGGGTTCATCATTACGAGAAAATTGAGCCTTGATCATCATTTCGGCCACAATGTAGGGGCGAACCTTGTGTTCGCCCTCGAACAATTGTTCGCAAACGTTTTTAGTTCGAGGGCGAACACAAGGTTCGCCCCTACATTGGGTACACCGCAACG
>Ga0272440_1004132_pt1 | contig 10533 bp, 4 predicted proteins | sample SSMMMBAug17_FD_192440 | JGI IMG/M metagenome (GOLD analysis project Ga0272440, IMG submission 192440) | Marine sediment archaeal communities from Little Sippewissett salt marsh, Falmouth, MA, United States - SSM-MMB-Aug17 | ecosystem: Environmental > Aquatic > Marine > Wetlands > Sediment ... | reverse complement strand
AGGATTGTTATGGTGATCATCGTATTTTCCGAAGATGCCTGCTCATCTGATGCTTTTACTGTAAATGTGATATCACCATTTTCATTTACTGCTGGTGTGTAGATAAAATTGCCGGTTGCATTCAATGTTAGTGTGCCAGATTGGGGATTTTGAACCACTTCGAAAGTAATTTCATTTCCTTCTGGATCACTGGCTTCCAATGTTCCAGACAAAGGCGTGTCCTCGTTTGTTTCAAAGCTCATGGGATTCATCACTGGCGGATCATTGACCGGGTTGACTGTCATTCTAATCAACGCATCTTCTGAAAAAAGCTGTCCATCTGAGGCTTTTACTGTGAATGTCACCATACCACTTGCATTTAGAGCCGGCGTATAGACAAAGCTGCCTGTGGCGTTTAATGTCAGAGTTCCCTTGTTCGGCTGCTGAACAATTTCAAAGGTGATTTCATCATTGTCATCTGGATCATCGGCTTCCAGTGTGTCAGACAAGGGGAGGTCCTCATCAGTCGTAAACCGGCTGGAAGTCACCTCTGGTGGATCGTTGATTGGTTGAATATTTATGGTGATTGTTGTGTCTTCTGAATATGTGTTGTCGCGATCTTTGGCTTTGACCTGGAATGTATCCACGCCATTTATATTGTGATTGGGTGTGTATTGAAAGATGCCTTTGGCATTTAATGTCAATGTGCCATTTTCGGGTTGTTGAACAATTTCAAAGGTGATTTCATCGTTTTCATCGGGATCACTTGCCACAAGTGTATCTTCAAGCATTTCGTCTTCATTGGTTCCAAAAGTCATGGGGTCCATCACCGGCGGATCATTTGCTGGTTGAACAGTAACAGATATCTGTGTTTCTGCTGAGGATGCGATGGTATCGCTTACTGTCACTTTGAATATATCCACTCCATTGAAATCTTTTGCAGGACTATAGGTAAAACTGCCATCTGGATTTATTTCTACCTCACCTTGGGTTTCATCTGAAGGAACCAGCACAAATGAAAATTGTGTACTTCCATCTATATCAGTTGCTGTGAGGGTGGCTGAAAGGGGTTCATCCTCAAGTGTAGAGAAGCTTGTTGATGTTACCATCGGCGGATCATTTTCCGATGAAACAACAAGATAAATAGTTGTGGGGCTTGACACAGCGCCATTTGTATCTGTTGCCTGAATCTTAAAGGTATCTGTACCTGCGTAGTCGGTATTCGGAGAATATTCACATTTGCCATTAATTGAATTTAACGTCAGGTTTCCATTTTCGGGTTCCTGGATGAGTGAGAATTCAAACAGGTCATTTTCCGGATCGACAGCCTTGAGATCGAATGTTACTTGTGTGTCCTCAGCAGTGGTGACTGTGAATGATTCCGGCACAGGTGCATCATTTATCGGAAGAACCATAATATCGACAGTTGCCGGATCTGACTGCTCAATGCCATCATCAACAACGTATGTAAAAGAATCTGCACCAAAATAATGTTCATTGTTTTGATACATGCAGACGCCATCGTAAGGATCCACAATTGCGACACCATTGGATGGTCTTTGTTGAATTTTGAAAATCAACGTATCATCCGGGTCTGCCGGGTCATCGGCAGACAGTTGAATGGATTTGGGTATATCTTCTAAAACAGTCAATGACTGTGGAAAAGCAATGGGTTTATCATTGGTGGGAAGAATAGTAATACTGATTGTTGCCGGCTTTGAATAATCTTTGCCATCATAGGATTGAAATTGAAATTCATCTGCGCCATAAGCATTGGGGTGAGTTGCAAATATACATTTTCCAGTATCTGCATCCACAAGTGTCAGGTTGCCTTTTTCCGGATAGGTCAAAATAGTGTAGGACAGCGGGCCATCCATATCAATATCATAACCAATTAGCTGATATTCAATGCTTTTGTCTTCATCAATAATCAGGTAGCCATCGTAGGCAAAGGGAAGTTCATTGATCAGCAAGCGAATTTTGGTACTGATGCCATCATCCAGCTGAAATCCACCCAGCACACGATTTTCATTACAGGTGAGTTTGGTGATTTCCAGAAGCGTAATATCGCCTTCATTTCCAAGAACATTGAACAGAATATAGGCAATCACTCCTTTTCCTGTGATTGCAGCGCCTTGTGCGGAAATTGGAAATGATGCAAATCCATCACTGCCAATTTGTGTATTAAAAGCATAATTGGCTGTTTCCAGGATTGTGTTTTCCAGTGTCATACCGATGATTTCCAGCTTTGCCGGGTCGCACTGAACCTGGATATTCAGGGAAGAAATGCTTTTTACTTCGTTCAAAATAACCGGCACAGCTAAAATATCCTGTTTGGGAACCACAGTTTCGGGCATGGACTGGATATTCAGGGTGATATATGCGGGATCAGAATTTACAATGCCATCATTAACAAAGTAGGCAATGCGATCCATGCCCATTGCATTGAGGAAGGGTTCGTAAACAACAGCGCCAGTGGTATCATCCACAAAGGAGAAAGTCCCTTTTGTCGGTTCCTGAAATAGGCTGTAAGTGAGTGGATCATCATTTTTATCTGTTGCATCCAAAGTAAAATATGCGGCGATGCCTTCAGTCACAGTTAACTGCATGGGATTGGCAACCGGTTGAAAATTATCGGGTGGATTGATTGAAATGTCGATGGTGGCTTCTTCTGAAAAGAGTTTGCCATCAGTGACCTTGAATATAATTGTATCTGGCCCCTGTGCGGTTTCAAATGCTGTGATTTGAATCATACCGGTCTGGGCATCAAGCAATAAAAATTCTCCTTTTTCAGGTTCCTGAACAATAACAAAGGTGATTGGATCCGCTTCAGCATCGCTTGCATTGAGGAGCAATTCTTTTGTTTCGCCGGCATTAACCATGACCATTGTGTCATTAGCTTTGGGCGCATCGTTGACCGGATCGATATTGATTGTCACTGGCTGTGGATCAGAATAGGCCAAGCCATCAAACACCTGAAACAAGAATAAATCCATGCCATTGGCATTAAGATATGGCGTATAAACAAAATTCCCCTGGCCCTGACCGCTTTCACTGATGACCAATTTTCCTTTTTTGGGGGATTGATAAATGCTGAAAATCAAGTCATCTTCATCAACATCACTGGCTGTTACCTGACCGGAAAGGGTTTGATCCTCAATCATTTCAAATTCCTGAGAAACACCAACCGGTGTGTCATTCACTGCGTAAATTGATAGTTGAATCTGTGCTTCTTCTGCATAGGCTTCACCATCAAACACCCGGTAGGAAAAAGAATCCTCACCAAATGCATTGGTATTTGGCGAATACAGACAGGCACCTGTGGCGGCATCCAGGAGTTGAACTGTTCCCATTGTGGGCATCTGAGTGATTTCAAATGTCAGTGGATCGTTTTCTATATCCATTCCTGTGAGAGTAATTTCTAACTCAGTATCTTCGGGTAATTCAAATGATGCTGGTGAGACTTCCGGTGGGTCATTGACCGGTTGAATATTCAGAGTAATAGCGGTTTCAGAACTGCACAGGGTCTGGTCACATACGATGAAATTGAAAATATCCATACCCGAGTAGTTTGATGATGGCTGATAGGTGAATGCACCGGTTTTATTATCAAAATCTGTCAACCAGCCATATTCGGGCTGGGTGACAATGGTTAGCGTAAAGTCTGTGCTATCTGGATCTGTTTTTTCCAGAATGCCTTCCACTGTGGTATCTTCAAGCAGTGAATAGGATTGCGCAATGGCCTGTGGTGGATCATTGATTGGTAAAATGGTTAAAGAAATGGTTGCGGGTTCGGATGGGATGCTTTCATCCGATGCTTGAAAGGTAAATGTATCCATACCGGAAAAATCTTGTTCCGGCGTGTACAAACAGATCCCATTCACTGAGTCAGTCAACTCCAGCGTACCAGTGGGCTGTGTAATAATTTCAAATCCAGACAGCATGTTTTCAACATCAGTGGCCGCCAGCGTAATGACAATGGCTTCATCTTCCACCAGTGTAATGCTCTGAGGTTCTGCCACAGGGGCATCATTGACAGACTGAATAATAAATGTCATGGCTGCCGGGCCGGAGCAGGCAACATAATCACAGGCCTCGAAGAGAATATAATCCTCACCAAAATAGTTTTCTGCGGGCGTGTAGGTGAATGCGCCAGTGGTGCGGTCAGTAATGGTTAACACGCCATTGTTGGGTGGTGTATAAACTGTAATTGTCAACATGTCGTAATCTGGATCATCAAAGCTGAGATTGTCTGATAATACAGCATCTTCATCCAGCGTAAATGTTCTGGCATAGCCGATGGGCAAATCATTCACCGGATGCACTATAATTGTGATAACTGCGGGTTCGGCTGAAGAAGCGTCATCAAGGGCAGTAAAGGTAAATGTATCGGTGCCAAAAAAATCTTCTTCTGGCGTATAGGTAATCCATCCTTTTTGGGGATCATCCATGACCACTTCACCATGCGCTGCCTGTTGGACAATTTGGTATTCAATAATTTGTGGAGAGTCTTCATCAAAAGCAATGAGGGAATAAGACACTGCGCTATCCTCATTGACAGAAATTGTGGCAGATTCCAGAAATGGCGGATCGTTAATCAACAATACATTAATATTTACCACCGCACTGCTGGATTTGATAAAACCATCAAAGACCTCGAAAGTAAACTGGTCAGTGCCATAATAATCGGTGAATGGCTTGTATTGAATGATTGCGGTTTCAGGATCGTAGTTCATTAACTCACCATTGGTGGGTGGTGACAGAATTGTGATTGTCAGGGGATCGCCATCAACATCGGATGCATTTAATTGAATGTCCTCAATCTGATCCTCATTCACTGTGATACTCATGGATTCAGCAACCGGTGGGTCATTGACCTGTATGACATTAATTGTAATAAAACCGGGCTCTGATGACAGTTCTCCATCACTGGCCACAAATGAAAAAACATCCGGGCCAAAAAAATCGGTTACAGGTGTGTACTGGCAGACGCCTGTGGATGCATCCAGGAGCGTGATCTCGCCACCTGGCAAAGCATCGAGGGTAAAACTTTCAATGTCTGAATCAATGTCAATGGCGGTCAAGGTCAACAAAAGCGGGGTTTCTTCCTGAGTTTCCAGGAATTGTGTTTCTGCAATGGGCGGATCGTTGACCGGATCGACAATCAAAGTAATAACCGCTGGTATGGATGTGGCCTGATCATCCAGCGCGTTAAATGTGAATGTCAACTGTCCGGAAAATTCTGATGCCGGCGTATACAAACACTCTCCAGATTGTGCGTTTAGTGAAAGTGTACCTTGGTCAGGCGGGGTTGCAATGGCATAGGTAAGCGTCAAACTGTCAATATCGCTGGATTGCAGTTGGAATGTTTGGGGTGTATCCTCAAATAATTGAATGCTTTGTGGTATGCCTATTGGGGCATCATTAACAGCGACAATTGTTAACTGAACACTTGCGGGTAACGATGTATTAAATCCATCGCTGACTGTGAATGTGAAAGCATCGTTGCCAAAAAAATCAGGTGTTGGCGTGAAGATCAGACTTCCGGTTTTTTCATCAATGATTTCAATACTGCCATTTGATGGCAAATCCTGAATTTGATAGGTCAATGTGCCGGAATCAATATCTGTTGCCTGAAGTTGGAATTCAAAGGGGGTATCTTCATTCAGGGTCTGTGATGATTGAATCGCTATGGGTCGATCATTTATAGGAGAAATAATCAATGTTATTTGAGCAGGTTCGGATGATCCCAATTGATCTGATGCAGAAAAAGTGAAATAATACTGCCCAAAGTCATCTTTTTCGGGTGTATATTGGCATGCGCCTGTATTTTCATTGATTAATACCAGGGTGCCCTTTTCAGGCAGGGTTTCCAGGCTATAGATGATGGAATCACCTTCCGGGTCAATGGCTGTCAGGTTAAAATCGATTGCTACGTCTTCCTGAGTGGTAATGGATGATTGCTGTGGTAATGGAATATCATTGCCCGAAAGAATCTCAATGGTAATTTGCCCTGGGGATGAAAATCCAACACCATCATAAACCATGTAGGTAAAAGAGTCTGTACCTGAAATATCTAAATCTGGCGTATAGACCAGGCGACCGGTTGTTTCCGAAAGCACAACACTTCCAATTGTGGGCTGGGAGGCCAATGTATAGGATAAGGTATCTGAAACATCTGGATCCTCACCGGTCAGTGTCAGCGTAATCGGCTCGTCTTCCATTGTTTCAAGGGATTGATCAAATGCAGATGGCAACGAATTCACTACGATGTCTACATCGGTTGAAAAGGCATTGTCTACCCAAAAGCCGCCGGATGCATCGGTTTCATTGCATCGAAACCGGCTTAACTCAAGCAAGGCTGAATCTCCAGGGTCGCCGAGTGGTTGTAATTCAACATACAGAACGATTCCTGAGCCTGTTAACAAAGTTCCGGATGAATAAATTGGAAAACGCGCTTCACCAGTTAATCCAACATTTTGAATCAGTTGATAACCACGACCGTCCAGAATGGTACGATCAAGGGTCGCTCCAATCGCTTTTAACTGGCTGGCATCAAATTTGATTCGGATATCCACCGAGTAAATCTGTTGAGATGTATCCAGATGAACAGGTACAAAAAATGATGATGAAGGATTGGCTTTCATTTCAGCAGCAAGCACTGATTGGCCGCACACAAGCATGATGGCCATGAAAGCAATTACAAAGACGCTACTTTTGGGTTGGTTTGATTCCATAATCCATTACCTCTTTATAAGGATTATTTAGAAAATTCAGGAAATTCAAAATAGATTCAAATAGTTATTTTGTTAAATAAATATCTGAACGTCGATTTTGAAGAAAAACACGATCATATTTTTTATGGGCTTGATCGAACCATTCATAAGCCAGGTTAGAGCAATCGGAACATGCTTTTCTGGGAATATGAATACACAATATTTTTCCACCCCGATCTGTGTATGAGTCGATTTTCAATGCACCGCTACATGAGTGACACACTTGAATGGTTTCCTCCTGAACTTCCAGCAAACTATCTGTATCATAAAAAATATTTCTGGAACGAGAATCTGATTTTTTTTGATTGCAATTATCAGCAATTCGTTGCGGGCCCATTTCCCAGACATTCATCACCTGATCCCTCAGGTTTTTAATATAATCGGATACTTTTGTTGTCTGGCGAATCTGTTCAGGATGATAATCCGGTTCTTTTACATGTGAAAAATCCATGCCAGCCATCGCTAAAATAATTCCAGCATTAACATAGGGTAATGCACCCTCAATGGAATATCCGCCCTCAAGGACAGCAATATCCGGTTTTAAACGTTTATTCAATTCTGCATATCCCTGTGCAGAAAAATTCATGTTGGCTAAAGGATCGGTGTAGTGATTGTCCTGTCCAGCGGAGTTAATGATCAGATCGGGTTTGAAATCCTGAATAATGGGCAAAACGATTTCATCAATGGTATAAAGAAAACCTTCCTCAGATGTTTCCGGTGGCAAGGGGATATTGAGTGTTGTTCCTGCAGCTGTCGGACCGCCAAACTCATTGGTGAACCCTGAACCCGGGTACAGGGTTCTGCCATCTTGATGCATTGATATAAACAGCGTGTCTGGATCGTGCCAGTAGATATCCTGGGTACCATCACCATGATGGGTGTCTGTATCAACAATGGCGACACGATCAACATTGTATTTTGAACGTAAATACTCAACCATAACCGCTTCATTATTCACATTGCAAAAGCCACGACATCCATGAACCACCCGCATGGCATGATGTCCTGGGGGACGAACCAAAGCAAAACCACTTTCTACCTGTTTCTTCATCACAGCATCGGCGATTGTGATTGCGCCACCGGCACTGATAAAATGAGATTCAGTCATTACGTGGTGTTCATCGGGCGTACAAAAATGAGCGCGTTGAATATCGGCCACTTCTGCCTGACCGGGTTTAAGCTCAATAATGCCATCAATGTCCAGAATCCCTTCCTCAAATACCTGATCCTGAGTGTATAAAAGTCTTTCTTCACGTTCCGGGTGGGTTGCACTGATTGCCCAGTCAAAAGCCGGAAAAAAAACCAGTCCCATTTTTCGGGGAGCTTTAAGCATAAAGACCTCCTTTGGTCACTTGGTTGATTAAATTGTTTTTCCAGATATCATTATCAAAGCATCGGCCCAGGCACAAGCATTAATCTTTTTGACCCATCAAATGCATATGCAGATGAAAAATTACCTGTCCGCCACCTTTTTCAACATTGAATAGCAAATTATAGCCTGTTTTGGCAATGTCTTCTTTTTCTGCCATCTTTTTGGCTACAGTACACATTTTGCCAACAAGTGCTTCATCGGATGGTTCCAGATCGTTGATACTTCGAATATGCTTTTTGGGAACAATCAATAAATGCACAGGCGCCTGTGGGTTGATATCCTTGAAGACAACAATGGCATCATCTTCGTACAAAAATTGGGTATCCATTTGTTTATGCGCTATTTTGCAAAAAAGACAATCGTTTTCCATGATATTCCTCTCTTTGGTTACTGATGATACATCAGTACGATATTATTATCATTATTTTTATAAAAAAATGTTATCTTAAAATGATTAAAATGGCAACGACAAATTTTCAACCCATCTAATCCTGTATGTAAATTTGATGAAATGCTCCCTTGGCAAGGCGGCGCAAGTATGATAGAATATGCTATCTTTCCGGTAAAGATCCTAAAGTTAAAAAAAGGAGTGCAAGAAATGCAAGTCAAAAAGATCCCCTATGGCGACTCAGATTATGGAAAAATCATTGAGCAAAACAAATTTTATGTAGACAAAACGCGATTTATTCACGAACTGGAATCCCTGCCCGACTATGTATTTCTCATTCGCCCCAGGCGTTTTGGCAAATCATTGTGGATCAACCTGCTTCAGTATTATTACGATTGTAACAGAAAAGATCAGTTTGATACCTTGTTCAAAGATACGTTTATTGGACAGAATCCCACACCTATCAAAAATAGATATATGACCCTTGCCTTTAACTTTGCAATGGTTGATCCGAAAAATGATGGCATTCAGGATGCCTTACAAAGGTATATTGATAATATTATTGATGATTTTCTTAATAGATATCCGCAACATTTCGACAACCAACTATCTTCAGAAATTAAATCCCTTCCATTTATAGATCAAAAGCTTCAAAAGCTTTTCTTATATTGCGCCCGGAAACAACTCAAAGTGTATATGTTCATCGATGAATATGACAATTTCACCAATACAATACTCACAACATCAGGCACAAAAAAGTACCTCGAACTTACACAAGGAGAAGGAGCATTCCGGTATTTTTTTAATCTGTTGAAAGGGTTGACATCAATGCCAGACTCCGGTCTGGACAAACTGTTTATTACTGGTGTTTCACCGGTTACGATGGATGATGTTACCAGTGGTTTTAATATTGGAACCAATGTCAGCTTAGATACCAATATCAATGAGTTTATGGGGTTTACTGAAAGTGAAACGATGGCAATGTTGCGTTATTATTATCAGGCAAAAAAAATATCTCTGTCGCCGGATTATTGTATGGATATTATGAAACAGTGGTATAATAATTACTGTTTTGCGCCAGATACCCAGACTGTTTTATTTAATACAGACATGGTATTGTATTTTGTGCAGCAGGCCATGAAAGGAACAAAATTTCCCAAGAAACTGATTGATCAGAATGTCAGGTTCACTACAATAAACTTCGCTATTTAATCACGATTGATAAGCGATTAAATGGCAATTTCAGCCGGTTGAAAGGTATTATCTTTGATCAGGGAGTCATATCAAATATAGAAGATAGCTTCCCTGTTTCTGACCTGGTCAAACAAGAAAACTTCGTATCCTTGTTGTACTATTTTGGACTGTTGTCTATTCAGGGAGAAAAACGTGGAAAATATCTGTTGAAAATTCCAAACCTGACCATTCTGAATTTGATGTATGGTTATATTCGCAGTGGCTTTGAAGATGTCGATATCTTTAAAATAGATATGTGGAAACTATCTGATATGATAACCAATATGGCTTATGATGGTGTTTGGAAACCTTTTTTTCTGTATCTTTCCGAACAAATTGAAAAGCAGACTGCCATTCGAGATTACTTAAATGGCGAAAAAGTTGTTCAAGGCTTTCTTTTGGCTTATCTCAATGTTGTAGATTACTATATCACACAATCTGAGGCTGAGTTGAACAAAGGATACTCAGATATTTACATGGAACCATTTGTTTCAAAATATCCGGACTTACAATATGCCTATTACAGCAAGGCAGAAATAATGCCCTGGTTTTTAAAATCGTTATAAAATTATCGTATTCGACAAATCCACGACCGCCTGGGGTTGAAACCCCAGGCTATTTCATGTCGTCCCTGCGGGACTCAAATAGTTTTTATTATTTCATAATTGCATTTTAAGCATGTCAGGTGATAATTCGAAATATTTTAAAATATTTCTCATAAAATTTGTGTCGAACTATTAAATACAACTAACTGAGTCCCGAAGGGACGGCATGAAATAGCCTGG
>Ga0272440_1004131_pt1 | contig 10533 bp, 2 predicted proteins | sample SSMMMBAug17_FD_192440 | JGI IMG/M metagenome (GOLD analysis project Ga0272440, IMG submission 192440) | Marine sediment archaeal communities from Little Sippewissett salt marsh, Falmouth, MA, United States - SSM-MMB-Aug17 | ecosystem: Environmental > Aquatic > Marine > Wetlands > Sediment ... | reverse complement strand
CCTTGTGTTCGCCCATCGTACATAGGAACGAAAGCGTTATTAGTTCGAGGGCGAACATAAGGTTCGCCCCTACATCGGGCTGGCACATAAGTAAATGGGGAACTTATTTTTCGAGTTTTCCTTAGAATTATTAAAAGAATATGATGATAATTTAAAATATATCGTTGCATGTCGTTCTTCAGAAGATTTTATAATTTCTCAAAAATAGCGTTATTTTCTTTTACTTCAATGTAATTTGAATAGGATACAATTTATCTTTATAATTCATAATTCAAGGTTTGACACCATTCCAGGCATAGGATAGTGCGTATTAATATATTCAATTAAAGCATGAAACTGTGATGACAATTCTGACACCAAAAGGGGGATATTATCTGTCAGTTTTTGTTTTATCGCAATTTCTAACTGATAGCCAGCATTCCTTAATTTGTGGGCATAAACAGAACTGGCCATGCTTTTGATACTATGCGCATGCAACAGAATTTCTTGAAAATTATCATCTTTTACTGCTGTAAGAATATGATTTATTCGTTCTTTTGAATCCTTGAGAATATCAGATAAAAGGCTCTCGATAAATTCTTTATCATCATCATATGATTCAACAATTTTATTAAAATCAATAGTTTGTTGATCATCATCAGTATCCTTTTTGTCCATATTATTATCGATGATGTTTGATTCTTTTTTTGGCGCAAAAACCCTTTTTCTATCTTGAATATTTCTTTGCAAGGCTTTAATCAGTTCAATTTCCTGAAAAGGTTTTGACACATAATCATTCATTCCAATTTCAATGAAATGCTCTTTATCACCTTTCATGGCATGGGCTGTCATTGCAATGATTGGAATATCTTTCTGAATCTGATTATTATTGGATGCGCGAATGATTTTTGTCGCTTCAATGCCATCCATTTCAGGCATTTGAACATCCATTAATACAATATCGTATATGTCGGTTTCCAGCATTTCCAATGCTTCTTTTCCACTGGCAGCAACATCAGTATGGCATCCATATTTATTGAGGTATCTGAGTGCGACTTTTTGATTGGCGATCACATCTTCAACCAAAAGAATTTTTAGATGATTAAAATAATTGATATCACATGCGACAGGTTTCTTTTTTGAAATTGTTGCCAATGATTCGATCTCAGTTTCATTACATTTTTCAAAGATCAAAGAAAACCAGAATTCTGTGCCCTGTCCTTTTTCACTTTTGACATTGACATTTCCGCCCATCATTTGAATAAGCTGTCGGGATATTACCAGTCCCAGTCCAGTCCCCCCATATTTTCTGGAAATACTGCTATCTGTCTGAGAAAATGACTTGAATAGTTTGTTTTGATTTTCTTTTGATATGCCTATTCCAGTATCCATAACACTAAATTTTAAGGTCGCATGGGTTTCATTTTCTTCAATTAACGTCACTGTAATGCTGATATATCCATGATCTGTAAATTTGATTGCATTTCCTGTAATGTTCGTTAAAATTTGACGCAGCCTACCGGGATCACTTTTCAAATAATGGGGTATATTTTCATGCACATGGCAAATCAGATCAAGTCCTTTCTTTTTCGCATTAAAGGCAAACATCTCTCGAATATTATTGATTGTTTTCCGAAAATCAAAGGCAATATTTTCCAGTTCAATCTTTCCGGCTTCAATTTTAGAAAAATCAAGAATATCATTAATAATGGTCAACAAAGAATCCGCACTTTGATTGGCTGTTTCAAGACATTCTCTGTTCTTTGCATCTATGTCAGAATCCAACACGATGTTGATCATTCCTAGAATACCATTCATGGGTGTTCTTATTTCATGACTCATATTCGCTAAAAAAGTACTCTTGGCATGACTGGCAGCTTTGGCCTGTTCTTCAGCTTCTTTTCTAATAATGATTTCTTTTTGAAGATGTTCGTTAACCACTTTTAATTCTTTAGTACGATCTACAACCCTTTTTTCAAGGGTTTCATTTGAAACTCTCAGTGAATCTTCCGCCTGTTTTTGTTTTTGATAGAAGTTAAAAAGGCTGTTATTCATTGAATTAAAAGCATTTGCCAGATGACCGATTTCATCATTTGATTTGATGGTTATTTGTTGATCAAAGCGATGTTCTTTTGTGATAAAATTAACATGATTAAACAGCTTGATGATTGGCTTTGAAAGGGATGAAGAAACAATAATTGAGGCAAAAACAGCGACAATAAAGACGATAACCATCCACATCAGAAAATTAGTTTTCATGCGTTGGACAATCATGTAAGCATCTGCTTCTTTTTGTTCGAGAAAAACGATCATCTGAATATTTTGCGGAATGCCATAAGCCAACAGCATTTTTTCGCCATCAGAGCGAATCGCCGGCGCAACACCAATATTACTATTTTTTGAAATCAACATATTGACAGCTTCTTTTACAATTTCATAAGAAGTCATGTCTGGCATTGACTGAACAAATAATTTACATCCCTTGTTATTTAAAATGCTTATTTCAATGGATTTAGAAAAATACGTTTTTGTTATCAGTTGATACAATTCATTCATATCGAGAATGGCAGTTAAATATGCGCGTCTCTTGATATTTTTGAGATCCAGATTGAACGTAAGGGGCGTAATCCATAAATTAAGTTGAGAAATGTTTGAAATTTTTGTTTTTTTTTCATATTGATGAAGCAGTGAAGATGGGTCGATGCGCATTTGTTTTATTTTTGATGAAATATCTTCTCTGATGGCAAACAAGGGAGAATCAATGCCTTCAACTGATATTCTTAAGGCAATAATTGATGAAACATTATGAATCGCAGCTTTTAGAAGCGACATGATTTCATCAGGGCCAAGGTTTTCATTTTCGATGGACTTTCTGATAAGTAAAACTGGCGTGGAAACACATTCGATATATCCCTCGATTTGTTTGACCATCTGCTGCACAGTTGTCACCAGATGATCATTGGCAGTGCTTCTCAACTCGGTAGATATGGTTCGAATTGAAATAATTCCTGCAAGACCCAGTGGAATAATTGATAAGAATATTGAAATAATGAGAAATTTATATTTGAGTTTCACATTTCGTCTCTCTTTCTTATTTCAAGCTGTTTCTTTTGCCAGGAATAAGAGGATGAAAGCCCGGTGCCATCATCAACCTTAAGTTTGATATCATAAGTACCTGGTTTTGTGAATCCATATTTCACAATTTTTCCTTCAACCGCATCATTATTTCCAAAATACCAATGATATATCAATGGGTCTTTGTCAGGATCATAGGATTTGGAGGCATCAAATATAATCTGATCATGTGCACCGCCTGTCAATAATTCGTGCCTGAATGCCATGACAGCGACCGGCGGATGATTCACACGCACCACAAGACAATCTTTACTGGTATTACATGTCGTATGACTATCATCAATAACAGATAAACACACTTTATATCGGTCTGGTTTTGCAAATATGTGAGATACTTTTTTTCCTTTTATAGTGACATCATCACTAAAATCCCATATATAGTGAACAATTTGTCCATCCGGATCAAACGCGCCGGAACCATCAAATAGGATTTCATCTGCTGCAGAAACAATCCGATCATGGCCGGCATCTGAAACAGGCGGATGATTGATTACTAAGAATCCGGCACATTGTGATTTGCTGTTATTAACATGACTGCCATCATCCACAACAAGATTGACAATATATTTGCCCGGCGATTTGTATTGATGAATGAATGCTTTACCTGTCCCTGAAGATCCATCGCCAAATATCCAGGAATATTGTGCGATATGACCTTCAGTATCAGTTGATTTAGCGCCTGAAAAATTAATTTTTTCATTAATACAAAATGTTCCCAAAAAATTTTTTTCTGTATTGACTGGAGTGGCAGATTTTTTTGAAAGAATTGAGATAACTGGAACAGGTGGATGATTGATCGTGATTGTCAATTGATCTGAGTCTGAATTATTTTTCAGGTCTGTATTGTCTTGAACCCATAATTCCACCTGATATTCACCTGGGCGTTGATACTGATGGCTTATTGTCAGACCATTACCCTTTGTTCCATCACCCAAATCCCATTTATACTGTGTGATGGCGCCATCCGGATCATGTGAATGTGATCCATCCAAAATAATGACCTGATTGACGCCAGCGATTATATTCTCCCCTGCAATGGCTTTTGGTTGGGCATTAATATGAATTGATTTTTTGGAAACAGTTTTGTTGCATGCGGTTTGTGAATCTGTCGTCACAGTTAATGTGATAATGTGCGTACCTGCTTTTAAAAAGGTATGTGATGGTTTTTCTAATGTACTTGATGTGCCATTCCCAAAATTCCATTCCCATTTAGTAATGTTTGCGCCATTTCCAGAGGATTTTGATGCATCAAAATGAACAGTTTCACCCAAAGGAAAATGATCCGGGCATGTAAAATGAGATACCGGTGCTTCGTGAACAGTCACAAGCATGGTATCAGAATCAGTATAGTCACAATTACCGGTTTGATCGCCGGTAATTCTAAGTGTCACCCGATATTGTCCGGCCTTTTCATATACATGTGATGGCGTTGGCCCACCGCCAGTGCTGCCATCGCCAAAGTCCCATTCATAACTATTGACTAATCCATCAATATCAGTCGAGTTTGTGCCATCAAAGTAAATCATGTGACCTGCACATACAATTTGATCTTTACCTGCATTTGCAACCGGAGATTCAATAACATGAATGATGATTTGATCTTTATCTGAATTGCCGCCTTCAAGATTCGAATCATCAGTAACAGTGAGAATGGCTGAAAAGGTACCGCCTTTTTCAAATACTCTTGCAATATTGACACCCGACATCACTTTGGCATCACTAAACTGCCACTGATATTTCATCCGACCATTTTCCGGATCCCGGGATGCACTGGCATCAAAAATAATTAAATTTCCTGCGCAGACAGTCTTATCTTCTCCGGCATTGGCTTCAGGTCTTTCATTTATCATAATTTTGACAGTTTCTTTTGATATTGAATTTGCAAGCCCTCTGTTGTCATCAACAGTCAGAATCGCAGGATATACCCCACCTCTGGCATAGGTATGCATTACTTTCATGCCGACCAAATCATCACTGCCATCACCCAGATTCCATATATATTTGAGATGATCGCCATCAGCATCTATGGAAGAACTGGCATCCAGCAAAATCCTTCTTTGATTGGTATGGATTATTTCTTGTGCTTTTGCGATGGGCTGATGATTCACATGAATGACAAGGGAATCTGTGGCGGTTGAATTTTTCACTTTACTATTGTCAACAACTGTCAGATTTGCTGTGAAAATACCTGATTCCTTAAATTTTCTTTGGACCGCTTTTCCATTTTGGGTCATACCATCACTAAATTTCCATATATACTTTGATATGTTACCATCAGCATCATATGACTTACCTGCATCAAAAGAAACAGTTTCAAGCGGCGCTGCAACAATATCATTTCCGGCATGGGCCACTGGAGTGTAATTGATTGTTATTTTGACATCATCAAAGTTCAATGCCCTGTCATGATTGGAATGATCGAATACAGTCAGTAAGGCATGATAGACACCCGATTTTTGATAGGCATGCGATACCTGTTTTCCATTTAATTTGTGACCATCACCCATATCCCATTCCCACTTGATAATTTCCCCATCCGGATCCACAGAAGATGAACCATCAAGCACAATCATTTCATCGGGGGCGGCCAGAATATCTGGACCGGCATCCGCAATGGGGATATGATTGATATTGAGTTTCATTTCATCCCTTGCGGTATTTGTTGATGTGTTTGAATCATCAACAACTGTCAATTTCACAGTATAAATTCCAGGAGAATGATACACATGGCTTAAAACAGGCCCAAAAGCCTTCATACCATCCCCAAACTCCCAGATATATTTTATAATTTCACCATCTTTATCGCTGGATTTTTGCGCATTAAAATGAATTTCACTTTGTGTTTTCCATTGGTCGGGTCCGGCATTTGCCACAGGGGGATGGTTGATTATGACGATTGCGGTATCTGTATTTGTATCAGATGTTGATCGCGAATTATCCCTGACGAATAATGTCGCAGTGTAGACACCGGGTTGCTCATAGCTGTGTTTAACTTTCTTTCCTTTTAAAATGGTTCCATCTCCCAAATTCCATTCATAAAAAATGATTTTGCCATCAGAATCTTTTGACCCTGACGCATCAAACAAAGTGATCTGATTTGCCGAAATACGTTTATCTTTACCGGCATTGGCAATGGGTCTGTCATTGACAAAAACTTCCAATGTATCGAAAGCCTGACTGTTTTCAACATTTGCATCATCAGCAACTGTAAGCGTGACTTGATATGTACCCGGCTTTTCATAGGCATGCGTTGGGTTCCTTTCTGCTGACTGATTTGTGTCACCAAAGTCCCAGTGATATGATACAATTTTTCCATCACTATCCTTGCTATTATTGCCACTAAAGTTAATTTGTTGTTGGGGGGAGGCAATGATATTGTTTCCTATTTCCAGTACTGGGGGTGCATTGATCCAAACTTCACAAGTATCTGAGGCGCTATTGCATGGGGAATCCGAATCATCTTTTACCCGGAGTGTTACCTTATATCGATCAGGCTGCCAGAATGAATTATGGGTAATTTTGCCTGACGCTCTGTTGCCATCACCAAAATTCCAAAAATATTTAACAATTTTTCCATCCTTATCCACAGATTGAGAACCATCAAACGTTATCTCTGTATTTGGTGTTGAAACGATATCAGGGCCGGCATCTGCAACAGGCTGTTTGTTGACTGTCACATTGAACTGCGTTTTTTTGCTATTATACACCTGGCCTGAAAAATCTGTAACAATCAGTTGTGCCTGATATTTTCCAGGGGTATCATATTGATGCGTTGTTTTTGCACCACTGCCTTTTTTACCATCACCAAACGCCCAAAAGAACGTCATTTCATCCCCTTCCGGATCATGTGTTTGTGATGCATCAAAAAAGACCGAACGACAATCTGCCAGATATTCAAGTCTGAATTTTACCTGAGGACGAAGGTTCTTTTTTTGAATGTAAATAGGTAAAATGATTGGTAAAAGATGCCCATTATGATCGGTGATAAAAAAAGTGCCATCATTGGGCATTTCCCTGCCCCCTTTAAAGCGAATGCCACAATATTGATCTGTTTCATCCGGAAGAATTTCAATATTGCTTTTCATCCATTCATTCTGACCTGATGACTTGACAGGCAAATCGGTTCTAAATTTTGTCACAACATGAATATAGGCGCTGTACAAATCAAAATTATGGACAGTGATATAATTCGTTTTTTGTGGGACAAAAACCCGCATTTCAGAAAATACGTCACGACTGGGCAGATGCAAGGTGGTTGAATACATGACAAGATCAACAGAATCCGGTGGTATATTTCTTCGTTGATGTGTACTTGCGGTGACCATGAATATATTCCCATCATCCCCTTCAACTCCAGAAACAATCAGTTTAAAATATCTATATTTGTTTATTGATTCCCCCTCTTTTGGAGAGATCTCTTTAAAATTATACCATTGATTGTCTTTAAATGGATCGATGCCATAAGTCTGGTCGTTTAACAAGGTACCAGAAAAAATATTCTCTTTAACAGGTGCGCCCTGCGTTAGATTATATGTTGAATAGGCTTTTTTTCCGCCAAATAATTGAAACCTTGTTTTTGTATTCCATTTGCCATGATAACGTGAATCGTTTGCGCCACCGCAATCTGCATCAAAAATTCTGATATATAGTTTTTTTGTAAAGGTATCCGAGATGCGAATAAAAATGACTTGCACAAAATCGTCATCACCTTCCTCGGTGCCGGCATCTTTGCCATAGGTGATGAGAAAGGCATTTTCTTTTCCAAAGGCATGGAATCCTGATAATAAACTAATGATCGTTACGACGAATATCATATTTGATAATAATGTTCTTAATTTCATATTAATCCTTAATAGCAAAACACAGGACGCAAAGCGTCCAGGATGCATTTCCACGCAGAGCGTGGGAGCGAGCAGCTTTTATTTCAAACCACTCCCTGGTTAATTAAAAATGATATTTCTTCCGATTTCCCAGATAATCCGAAAGCTCTACTGAAATCATATTAACATTCCCTTTAGTAGGTCCCGGGGCTGAAAAAAATGTTTCATATTTCCCCTTCTTTTTAGAAAACAATAAATATCCAGAGTAAATATGAGAATCAATCTTGAGTGCATATGGCGCCGCCCTGGTCAGTGTTGTTTCATCATTGACAAAGAGTTCAATGTACACTTTTTCACCCTGTTTTATTATTTTAGGTGGAGATATTTTTATCCCGGTAATCTGAGGCGCTTTCTGATCGAGAAAAACGTTCTTTTCAATAACAGATATATTGCCAGCAAGGTCTTGAGCTTCAAAACGTAAAAGATTGCTGCCTGGTTTAAGATTCACATAGGCATTAAATTGATCTTTTTTCAACTGGACCTCTTTTTCATTGATTTTGAAAGAAACAGCAGTTTTCGCCATTCCCTGTAGACTGATCTTTGATTTGTTTGTTATCGATTTTATTGGCGGTTTAAATAATATGGTTGGTCGGGTATTATCAACCAGCACATTTAAACAATCCCGCCGAGTTTCTCCGGAAAGGGATTTTATGGATAATGCAAAACCATTGTGTTGGTGCGGTGCGTTGATATTCATGCTGAAATGCCCTGATGCATCCGCAATCGTATGCATTGAATTTTCCAGATCGCTTTTTAATGAAGATAACATTTTATTTGAACAATCCTGACTTTCCAGTATTGTCAGTGTCACCAGAGCATCAGGCAGTGTTTTTCCGGATAGTGAAAATCTTTTATTTCGGGTAACAAATTTTAAAGGTTGAACTTGCGGAATTGAATCATCAAAAGATAAGGAAATTTTATCATTGATGATACAAATAATATTTCTTTCTATTTTAGTTTCATTTCCTGCTTTATCAACAGCTTTTACAATTATTTTTTGTTTTCCTTCACGCAAATGATAGTAATATGAGAAATTCCCTTTTTGATCGACATTTACTTGATTATCGTCAATGGTCAGAGCAATACCATGTTCTGTGGTTCCGGAAATGACAACGCTATTTGAGGTCACTGTTTTTGAATTTTCAGGTGTATGTAAAACAAGGTAGGGCGGGTACTTATCTTCAATTATGCTGAATGACCATGTATCAGTAAACATCCCCATAAGCTCCTCTTTTGAGATTGAAGCAATCCGCCAGAAATACAAATTATTTTCAAGTTTTTTTGGGATATCAAAAAATGTGGTTTTTATTGTTTTGGCGACAATAATATGGGAGAACTTTTTATCCAATGCGAGTTCAAGTTTATAGGCAATGGCAGACTTTACTTTTTCCCAACGCAGACGAATATCAGTAGTGAAATGTTCAGATGCGTTTGTTGGAAAAATTAAATGCGGGCTTTGAATGAGTTTTGTAGGTGGAGCGGGTTTTTTATTCAGCGGGACAACTGTTCCTTCATTTTTATTTAACAATACATGACTGCCACCTGACGACACTTTCAACATGCCATCATAATTGGCAAAACGCGATTTTTTCTTATCTTTTTTGACCCAAAATTGTTTCGAATGAATTCTTGTTTCAACGCCCGGTGTGTCAATATGAAAAGAACCACGTGATGTTCCAGTTAAAAAAGCCAGCACTTCACCTTTTAAAACGCTTACATCACATTTTTGGGTGTTATTTAAAAGATTGTTTCGAATTTTTCTGATAAGGGTTTGCGCATTTTCTTTTAACTGAATGCGGCTATCATCTGTGAAAAGTATTTCAGCATAAGACTGCGCGAGCGTTCTTATTTTGTCACCTTCCATTAATAAGTCGTAAAGGGCAATGGATTTCCAGTCATTATCAGAAATTTTTCTGCGATGCACATCCCCTTTAAGATAGTCAAGCACAGCTTCAGCAGGGAGATCTTGTTTTGAAATACAAATTTTCAGCGATTCTTCAGCTTTCTTAATTGATTTTTTGGCAACTGCAATACATTTTTTCCATTCACCCAGATTTCGCTGCTTGATTGATTTATCTCTAAAATCAATGGCTTCTTTGATCAATTTTGGTGTAAATATTCTTGCCCCGGCTTTTGCAGCTTCCCTTATCATAGCTTGAGACGTGTTTAATTGTTCATTTGCCTGTGAAATATCATAAATCGGAATATCAAGGATCATTCCTGGTTTGATATCATGAGCTGCTTGAATGTTGTTTGCCCGAAGAATATCTTCCCACAGATCAGGAGTGTTTAAATATTTTTTGGATATTTCTCGAATGCTTTGATTTTTTGCTACTTTGACCTGTATGATCTTTTTTGTGTCTTTGGCGATGCCTTTTGTTGATATTCCCCAAAATAATAAGATCAAGATAATCGAAAAATATATGGGTTTGAAATTGGTTTTATTCATTATTTTGAATCTCCAATAATTTATTAAGGAATTCTCTGAAAATAAGTTCCTCATTTTCTTATTTGCCAGCCCGATGTAGGGGCGAACCTT
>Ga0272440_1004130_pt1 | contig 10534 bp, 7 predicted proteins | sample SSMMMBAug17_FD_192440 | JGI IMG/M metagenome (GOLD analysis project Ga0272440, IMG submission 192440) | Marine sediment archaeal communities from Little Sippewissett salt marsh, Falmouth, MA, United States - SSM-MMB-Aug17 | ecosystem: Environmental > Aquatic > Marine > Wetlands > Sediment ... | reverse complement strand
GTAGATGAATATAAGAAACCGGTTATTATTAATAATTTTGAGAATGAAAGAACCACTCCATCCATAGTTTTTTTTGATGATGATGAAGTAGTTGTTGGCAATACTGCAAAAAGTCAATCTTCAGCATTTCCAGGCCAAGCTGTTTATATGATAAAAAGGAGCATGGGTGATGAAAATTATATCTTTCAACATAAAGATTCTACGTATCGTCCAGAAGAGATATCTGCTTATATTTTAAAAAAACTTGTTAATGATACAAAAAAAACGAAGGGTATTGAAGTTAAAGATGTTGTTATAACAGTCCCTGCATATTTTGGAATAAATGAAAGAGAAGCAACTAAAAAAGCAGGGGAGTTAGCTAATCTAAATGTGAGAACTCTTATCAACGAACCAACTGCAGCTGCAATTTCATATGGGATAGAAAAAAGTGAGAAAGATCAAGTTTTTTTAGTTTATGATCTGGGAGGTGGAACATTTGATATAACGATGTTGGAAACAAAAGAAAAAGAAATTAAAGTTATCTGTACTGGTGGAGATCATAAGCTTGGTGGCAAAGATTGGGATAATGAAGTTGTAAACTACATAGCTTCACAGATTGAGAAAGAAACGGGTGATTCTTTAGATAATGTGCTTGATAATAAGGAAACAGAAATTGATCTGAATATAAAAGCAGAAGAAATTAAAAAAACGTTGACAACAAAAGAAAAAGCCCTATTTTCCTTTAATCATGAAGGAATAAAAATTAAAGGTAAAATAGACAGAGACGATTTTTACTCTTTAACAGAGCATCTTTTAGAAAGGACAATATCGTTAACAAAAGATATGTTGAAAGATGCTTCAGAGAAAGGATACAATTCTTTTGATAAAATCCTTCTTGTTGGAGGTTCTACGAGAATGCCTCAAGTATTTGATAAATTAAAAGAATCTTTTTCTGTTGAGATAGAATTTCATGAACCAGATGAGTCAGTAGCACATGGTGCAGCATTGTTCGGGTATAAAATTGCACTAGATGATGAGGTTAAGAAGAAAATAAAAGAGAACTCAGAAAAAGATTATAACAATTTAGATGCAGTTCCAACAGATGAAAAAGAAAAAGCCGAAGAAGAAGTCTCTAAAGAGCAAGGCATGAGTCTTAGTGAAGTTAAATCCAAAACTGAAACAAAAATTATAGACGTTACTAGCAAAGGTTTTGGTGTAGTAGCAAAAAATAAAAATGATAAAAAAGATTATGTTGTCAATCTGATATCTAGGAATGACCCTGTACCTGTTGATAGGAAAAGAAGTTTTGGAACCGAGAAAAATAATCAGGAAACTGCATCAGTGATTATTATGGAACATAAAAGTAGCAAAGATGGTGAATATATTGACCTTGAGATGTGTACAGAAATAGGAAATGCCGTTTTGAATTTGCCATCTGGTTTAAAAGAAGATTCGCCAATAGAAATTTCTTTTTCCCTTGCAGAAGATGGTAGGTTAATTGTGAAAGCTGTTGAGAAAAATGAAGGTAAAAATGTTGAAATTATTGTTGAAACTCAGTCGGTTATGAAAGAAAAAGAATTTCAAGATGCAAAAAAGAGAGTTGATTCAATAACAGTTTCATGAAATTGATCTATAAGTTCGGGCAGCTTTTGGTTTTTACTGGCGCGAAACATGCCTATTTGATAAAAATCAATTAAAACACATTTTTTTGAGTTAAACTCTCCGCGCAATCGGGCGTATCCAATATTTACAAGAACAGCTTTACCCCCCCCATCCATTGAATACGCCCGAACCATGAATGCGAAAATATGTGTTTATTAAACAAGGTGAAACAATATACATATATGGGGATGGCAGAAATGTGTAAATTTAATTATAGAAAGAATTCATCAGGCAATTTTCCTTCAAATGACAGACATGATGACATTGCACCAAAAAATTTGTCTGATGAACATATAAAAAACAAACCCGATGAAGTTTTTACACCAAATAACTTGTTTGAGAGACTTGCAAATGAAAAGTTGGAATTTAATAAATTGAATTCCACTAAAAAAATTAATATTGTTGAACGTAATAATCTTGATACGATTAAGTTTTCACAGCCAGATATTTTACGAACTATTAATCAATATCAATTTATCAAAATTAATGGGAATTACTTTTCAAAATCTGAAAATCAAACAAATGCCACATTAGGTTTTAATAACCAGCACAGTACATCCCTTTATGCATCAAGAATTCCCATACTTTACGCAATCACTTCCAATAAGTGGCATAAAGGGATTTATGTCGGAACAGATAAGGATAAACTAAACGCATTAAACAGCATTTTTGAAAGCATTGTAAACCCGGAATTTATTGAAAAAGGACATCGTCCTGCTCTTGAGTTACCTGTATATGGTGCTTTAACTGGTATACCGACATCAACTAAAAAACAAACGAAAAATTTACTATTACATGGTATTGATCTGTTAATAAATGCTTTTAACAAAAAAAATTGGGCGTATATTGTATTATGTTTTCCATTGGAATTTGAATTAGTTGATAAATATTTTCATCAAAGTGCAGAAGAACTTAAGCAAATTACCTCAACAATACATTCTGTTGATTCTAAACAAAAGGAATGGATTAAATACCACTACATGAAATGTATAGAAAATTTGGTAAAACGAACTCGAAAAGGTCGATCAGAAGGTATGTGGGAAACAGTTGTCTATTTTACAGGTGATGATGAGAACGTTGTGAAAAATGGATTATCTCTGTTACAGTCAATTTTCACATCAGAACAATTTGTCCCTGATCCACTTCGATGCCATCTATGTTCAGACCAAGCTGGTCTAAATAATTCTGATTCTCCCCCTGATAAGACATTACTCACGTCCAAAGAGATATCTTCATTCATTTGTTTACCTCAAAAAGAATACTTGGGCTTTGCCTTAAAAGAGTGGGTTGATTTTGATGTAGACTTTATCGGAACCAAAGATCAAAGTATTTCTATTGGCCCTATTATCAGTTATGGGGTTAAGACAGACCAGCCAATCTCCATTCCACTAAAAGATTTAACAAAACATGGATTGGTTTCAGGAACCACTGGTAGTGGAAAATCCAATACCCTTTTTTACATCCTTTCACAAATTTGGGAGAAGTATCACATTGCTTTTTTAGTTATCGAGCCAACAAAATCTGAATATCGCAATTTATTTCACCTTTTTCGCGAAGATTTTCAAATTTTTACATTGGGTGATGAAACACCTGGGCGCTCTTTACCATTTCGATTAAATCCATTTGAGTTTCCTAAAGGGTCTTCTTTATTAACCCATATCGACTATTTGAAAGCTTTATTTAATGCTGCCTTTGTCATGTATGGCGCCATGCCTCATATATTGGAAGAGTGCCTTTATGAAATCTATAAAGATAAAGGATGGCTGATTGTATCATCAATAAATGAAAGAGGACAGGGTAATGGCGCTTTTCCTACATTGACAGATCTATATAATAAAATAGATTCAGTTGTAGAGCGTATTGGTTACGAAGAAAATTTGACCATGAATTTTAAATCTGCCCTCAAGACAAGAATCAACAATTTACGAATTGGTGGTAAAGGAAAAATGTTGGATACCCAACAATCTATTCCATTTTCAGAAATTATGAAAAAACCAACAGTTCTTGAATTAAAATATATGGGAAGTGATGATGAAAAAACGTTTGTGATGGGATTAATTCTTATTAAGCTATACCAACATTATGAATCAAACCGAGCCTTTCAAAAAACAGACACAATGTTAAACCATGTGACTTTAATTGAAGAAGCACATCGGTTATTGAAAAATGTTCCAACTGAAAAGGCCGGTGAAGAACAATCAAATATGAAAGGTATTGCTATTGAATTCTTTTGTAACCTGTTATCTGAAATTCGCGCATATAAAGAGGGCATTTTGGTTGCTGAACAAATACCAACCAAACTGGCACCAGATATAATGAAAAATACCAATATGAAAATTATGCATCGAATGGTCTCCAAAGAAGAGAGAAACTCATTGGGACAGACTATGAACTTGTCCAAACAACAAATGAGTTATGCATCAACACTGGTTCAGGGTGAATCTATCTTTTTTAGAGAAGGCCTGGATCGTCCAGTATTAATTCAAGTTCCCAAAGCAAGTGTGAACACAGGTGACTTTTTGGATAGTGCTGAAATCTACAGGCACATGAAAAAAAACTTTTTTTCAAATTTTCAGTCATATTTGAATCGTACCCCTAAATGTATATCTTGCAAATTACTTTCAGGAAACCAATGTGAAAGCGTTACCAATACTATTGATAGTTTTTTACATTTTCCAAATGTAGAAATTGAAGTTGTCAAAAGCATACTGCGATGGATGTTTAACAATGCAGAAGAATTATCACAAGTAATTCCAAATCATTTAGTTGAAATCGATGATGAATACACAAGACAATGTCTTGCTTCTCATTTGCTGTCAAAATATATTAACGATAGAGGGAGTTATTATCGCTGGTCATTTGAGGAAATTGATCGTATTCAAAATGCTGTTTCCATAAATGAAAAAGAAACTTTTAAAAAAGAGATTTTTCAAAGAAAACATGTGGATTTCCGCACTCCAGAGTGTAAAAGATTATGTAGTAACATATGTCCTTATGGTTATGAAATGCATGTTTGTTTTCAATATTTTCGACAACAACAAGATCAATGTGAAAATATGGATGAAGCAATGATTCAGTCAAATCTGTTAAAATTGATAGATTTAAGAGATAATGACGTATTAAATATTATGACAAACTGTATTTTATTTCATCAACAAGATGGATAAATACTTGACGACAAAGGTTTAGCATGGGAAAAAGATACATAAAACAATATTCTCCGCATATTAACAAGACCTGTGAACATAAATCACAGCAATCCATTGAACATAATGCTAAAAAACAAAGTGAATCGAATTCTCAGGAAAAAAATGCCATTCATCAGAATAGAATGGATTTAAACAAAGAAATGGTTCAGGTACAGTTAGGGAATAAGGGCAAATCTATTGAAAAAAAGAATATGAACAAACAGAAGTCTGTTTCGGGTGAAGATTACAAAAATTCAGTTACAGAAAATCATAATAATTACCAGGAACTTAAAAACAAAGATCAGTTATGGGTTGTTGGTAATGACAAAACAACCCATTACGCTGTTTTGAAAACTGATGACTTTGAAAGCAAAATAGACATTTCCAGACAAGCAACTGAATATCTATGCAACAATGAGTCATTACAAGAAAAAATTCGACAGCAATACGTAAAAGATGGCTCTGTATTATATCAAAATAAACAAGGGCAACTTTTCACCGACAAAGAATGTACTGATCAAAAACTATCTGACATCAAGGGAAACAAACATTTTGTGCTATCATTGGATCAGGACAACAAACCTTCTCATGCCTATGTTTTACACAAAAATGGAAAAGAAGAAAGGCTTCTATGGTGCAACAATCCTTCATACGATAATATGATTGACTTAAAATCAGAAATAACTGTTAACCTTGAAAACATCAGTCAACGTGCTGAATCAAAAATGCAACAAAAAGTAATAGCAATGAATGGTAAATTTAAAGAAACAGAACAACTTCTTAACAATTTAATATCACAAGAAAGCTTTCAATTTCTCAAGGATATAGAACTTAATAAAGGAATTGGAACAAATGACGCCATTATTAAAAACATTAATTCCAAACTCAAAGAAAAGGGACATAAGTTGGTGTTTAACCAAAAATGGTATGTCAGACGAGATTCAGTTTATGATAAAAACAATAATTTGAATATTAGAGTGACAATTAAGAAATTGGAACACGGTAATTTTTGTTTTGCAGTTACTGATGAACATAAGCAGAGTAACAGAATATCTAAACCAGGACAATTAGATAAAAATATGAATGACTCGATTAATAAAAAGATACCTGCTGATAATAATAAAGTGCTGAAAGACCATAAACCCCTTGATCATGAGGCGCATCATCTGATCCCAGATGCTGTTGCTCAAAATCATCCATTGATAAAAGCGGCAATGGACAATAACGCTTTTAATATTGATCACGCTTCAAATGGTATCTGGTTACCCAATAATGAAATGGCGAAAGAAAAATATACATATTCAAAAGAAAATAATTTGCCTATACATGATGGCAGCCATCGAAGATGGAATGAAAAAGTTGAATTTTTGTTAAATGTTGAAAAACATAAACTAGAAATAAAACATAAGAAGAAAATCAGCCAGATTGATGTAAAAGAAATTTCAAAAGCTATAGAAAGTGCTGAACAATTATTAAGAGAAAATATTACCACCAAACAACAATTGGTAACAGAAGGAGGTTACTTAAAATGATAGAAGATGCTATATCTGATGTATTTGTTTTAATGTTCAATTTTTCTCATCTTCACCCTGAAGATGAGGTGGATGCCATATTAAATAAATTTAAAGGCTATGAGGACCTGACTTTTGAACTTATAAAACCAGAAAAGTTAGCTAAAAAACCTGTTTTTACATCACGATTAGAGTATCTTGAAGAAACAGATTTTCCATTTTGTTTGCCATCATGGCCAATCATGTCCAATAAAATGTTGAAAGCGCTTTTGGATATCCATCCTTTCCCGCATCAGCCATTTCCAGTTGTCATGGAAGATTATTCAGGTCAACGATCAAATTATGATTATAGCGTGATTCAATTAAAGGAGCATTATGATGGTCTGGATGAATTAAATTCAATCATAGAAACAGATAAAGACTTGAAATGGTTTATTACAGGCATAAAAAAACTGGTTCTTAAGCAACCACCAAAAATGGGTTATCCTTCAATCTTTCGTTTATATCAGCATCCTGGCCGACTAATGGTTTCAAACCATACTCGAAAGGTGTTAATTGAAAAAGGCATAAACGGTATTGATTACGTTCCTATAGACGAGTATACATTCCCTTAATTCCATCAGGGGCTATCACCCGCATTCGAGTTAAAAAAGGAAAACAATCCATTAGCCACGTAAAGTATCTCATTGAATATACTGTTCAAATTCTTAATAATATTAAATATAACTGTCAGATAAATAATTTCTAAACTTATTCTTCGAAAACTTGATCCCAACCATCATATCTCACATATGGTTGATCATCAATATCAGGTATGTCTTCAGTTGTATAATTGTCATATTCATCATGAATTCTATTATTGAGATATCTTTTATAAAACATAAACATCAATAAAATACTAAAGAAAACAAATATGCCAATTAAATAATAGAAAAAGTTATTATTAATGGAATAGTCATCTACTACCCATAAACAACAAAGATATAACAGAAAAGAGAACACAAACATTCTAATTATAACAGTTCGTCTCATTTGTAACCTCATGTTTCTTGATTAGTTGTTATAGTGCCTGTCTCAAAAGTCCTTTCATTAAAACAGTGCTTTTAAAAGGACTTATATAATGGGTTTTAAATTATCCTATAATTTGAATTAAACCATTGGTCAATGTACGCTTACCCCTCAAAAGTTGATTAGCTATCCACCCACAAACTCAGTCGTTACAAAATGTAGGTTTTAAGGAAAAAGTGTTTTGAGATAGGAAATTAGTTATGAATATATAAGTATAATTTTTCTCGCAGCCCTAAAAAAAACTTTGTATTTTAATAATGATTCTATTGAAGATATAAGTATAGTCCATTTTATATGAAATATAAGTTGATACGATAAAAGTGAAAAAACCTATTCTCAAAAAAAACAGAATCATATCTTCTGGCATATTCATTAAAACATTAAAAAAACCACTTGTAATGCTAAAAAGTATTATTATGGGTGTAAAAAAAAATACTATTTTAGAAATTTTTAAAAATAGACCATACACTATTCCTAAGAATAGAGCTATAAGCTGGTTTTGAAAGAATAAAAAATCTGGCATAAAAGATCCTTATAAATTAATAATAAATTAGTGAGTACTAACTTAATCATCGAAACGCACCTTTTTTGGACCATCTCAGAAAGTGAAATGTATTAGAATATGAGCAACAATTAATTTTGACAGGATTACTACCTGTTCTGATAAATATTTCATCAGACATTTTTTGAATATTATTTGCCTTCATTAAAGACTCTGTTGACACAACAATTCCTGTACAGAAATTTTTCTTAATTACTTCTCCAAGTAACTTTTCAATCAATTCAGCTGTTTCAAGATCTATCTTTGAATAAATAAGCTTTGAATTCATACTGTTCCAAATTGTTTCGGCAGTAGAGCTATTGAATTTTTCCTTAAGTTGATTATAACTTTGCAAGATAGCCGAAATAGAAACTCTGTAACCGCCAATCACAGAAAGTGTTTTTTCAAGGTCTGGTATAGATAAATTACAAAATCCATCAATAAAAAAATAGATTGGTAAACCAGATTTTTTTTTCCGTTCATCCTTTTCAATCAAAAAATCAAACAATTGCGTATAAAATAAATCAAAAATAAATCTATACTGTTCAGAAAGGGGTTGACGTAAGTATACAATTGTTTTTTTTGAATTTATATCTTCAAATGAAAAAGAGCTTGAAGATAATAATTGTTCTACTGGAAAATCAACTGTGATATCAAGCACACCTCTGATAATATCTTTTGCATGACTAATTGCATCATTCGACATGTTTTTAAAGACATTCCAGTCTGATTCAGTTCTGTTATCAGGTGCATATTTTTTTATCAGGGGGTCAATACTAGTACCATCATTTTTAAATCTTTTTAGAATTTCATAAACCTCAACTAGATTATTCAATTTATCATCTTTATTATTTAAACATTTTGAAATTATACGAATTAATTCTTTTCCAGCCATAGAATACATAGAAGGGTTGTTATCAGCTTTTTTATTAAGTGAACTTTTTCCTTGCTCCAATAGTATATTTGTTAATTTTTCGATTTTTGTTGAAGTGTCCGCTATCTTAAGGGGGTTATATTTAGCACTTATACTATTATTATTTGGGTCAATGCACAATATATTAAAACCTTTTTGAAACATATATTGTGATGTTAATTGATATACTTCACCGCTAGGATCATTTACGATGATAGAACATTTATTTTTTGATAGATTAAAAATGTTAGGTATAACATATTCTTCTGTTTTACTAGTTGGGGAAATAAGGGCTAAATGCTCAAAACTATCTTTTTCAGAAATTCTATATTTGTTACCATCTATTAACAATCCTTTATTTCTATCTGAAAAATAAATATTCGGATTATCAAATTTTGTACTTTTCTCCTTGTCTATTATATTACACAGCCCTATAAAGACGTTAAATAAATCTGCTAATCCAATTAATTTCCATAAACTCATAGTTACCATTTTCTCCTATTGAATGTTTTTCAAATAGCTTAATACTATTATTGCTAATTGTTAAATGGTGTTACAACGCAAACACATTAGTTACAAAAGTTCAGTGTTTAAAATGATTAAAAATTTCGGTAACAATTCATAAAACCATATTGACGATATTTAGTATTACTAACTTTTCACACAAATTCACAAAATATGATTCACCTGTATTAAACTATACCATTTAATTCTTCTGCGATATTTACGTAATACAGAGAATATAGTGCCCTTCGGGCAATTGTTTAGAAAAGCCTAACTTTTAAGTCATATATATTTATTTATTAGGCTGGGTCTATAAAATTTTTGTTTTTCCGATACATCATAAAATAATAATAAACTTTTTCGTTCAAAATAATTTATAAAACTAAAATAATATTATCGTCATTAATCAAGTATTCTTAAATATTAAAAGATTTATTTAGAAATTTTCATGTATAGTTTACTATGACCGCAAATGTTAGTTGGCATTATTATTGCCTTTACCTCTTGCCAGATAATTTTCAACTCTAACCAAATCAACAGAACCCTATGCTTGTTGACTTTGAAACTTTTTTTTTCTACAATTCATTATCAATAAACTATTTTAAGAAAACAGAGTTTTTTTTACTAAACAATCAGATAAAAACTGCAAGCGTTAATCATTGCAAATGCGTGGTGACAGACGATGAGCAATTTAGCAATTGGTGTTATGTATTTTTGAAAATTACCAAAATGCGTGGTGGCAGAAGCTGAGCAATAACGCAACCGGCTTTACTTTGGATATTCAACATAGTTCAAAAGTCAATCACACCAGCAAATTCAGCATAACTATAATTTCAAATTTGCAATAACCAAACAATCAAGCGGACTGACGCTCGCTTATTTTAGCGTTATTCGCCTTAAGTTCATTCTTGCTCATTGGCAAATGAGCAAGTCGCCAGCAATAAAATGTGTAACAAAAAAATAATCAGGAGTTGAAAGCTGGATAATGAAAAACGTTGCTAGTTGATTGTTTTTACATGGTTTAATACTTTTACTCTTGGTTAGAACGTCAGAACGTCAGTCAGTAAGATCGTATGAGTCAAGAGCCAGGAAAGGTTAAAGTTAGCGTCGGCAAAATGTGCGCCAGCTACAAGGCTGTAAGTTATCGATATAAATCAAATTCATTCAT
>Ga0272440_1004129_pt1 | contig 10536 bp, 5 predicted proteins | sample SSMMMBAug17_FD_192440 | JGI IMG/M metagenome (GOLD analysis project Ga0272440, IMG submission 192440) | Marine sediment archaeal communities from Little Sippewissett salt marsh, Falmouth, MA, United States - SSM-MMB-Aug17 | ecosystem: Environmental > Aquatic > Marine > Wetlands > Sediment ... | reverse complement strand
ATAAGCAACACTTAATAAAGGATCTTCCACTACATAAACAGAAATCTCTGTCTCTTCACAGAGATGTTTATCTAGTCCATATAATAAAGAGCCACCTCCAGCCATTACAATACCTTTATCCATAATATCTGATGACAATTCCGGTGGAGTAGATTCTAAAGTCATCCTTACCGCACTAACAATAGATGAAACTGGCTCCGATAAAGCCTCTCTTATTTCTGTAGATGTTAAAGATTGATTTCTAGGTAAACCCGTAACCAAATCTCTACCTCTAATCTCATAGGTTCTTTCCTCAGGGAAAGGAAAGGCAGAGCCTATTTCTATCTTTATCTCTTCTGCTGTACGCTCTCCTATTAAAAGATGGTATTTCTTGCGACAATGAGCTATTATAGCTTCATCCATCTCGTCTCCTGCAACCCTAATAGATTTGTTTACCACAATCCCACCCAAAGATACAACCGCAACCTCAGTAGTCCCACCACCAATATCGATAACCATACTTCCAGAAGGATCAGACACATTAAGCCCACAGCCAATTGCAGCAGCCATAGGTTCTTCTATCAAATGAACATCTCTTGCTCCTGCCTGAGATGCAGCATCAATAACGGCTCTTTTTTCAACGCCAGTGATACCGGAAGGAACTCCTATTACCATCCTAGGATGAATAAAAGCCGTTCTCTGATGAACTCTTTGAATAAAATAACGAAGCATCATTTCTGTTATCTCAAAATCTGCTATCACACCATCTCTCAAAGGTCTAACAGCTACAACATTGCCAGGAGTTCTTCCTAACATTCTCTTAGCATCAGAACCAACAGCAAGAACTTTATTCGTTTCTTTGTCTATGGCTACTACTGATGGTTCTCTCAATACAATACCCTTATCACTAGCAAAAACAACTGTGTTGGCAGTACCCAAATCTATACCCAAATCATGAGCAAATTTACCTAAAATTAAATCTTTTAAATTACGTAGCTTGAACATCTTTCTTCTCCATTCTATAAATTTTCAACACATTTTTATACAAAAAACCCAAAACCATACTATACTATATAGGAAAAACCATATATATTTGGTGCAAGTCATCTAAAAATGGTAAACCCTTAAAAAAACTATTAATTACAAATTTACTGTTAAATATTATTATATATGCTAGTTTTTTTGCAAGGTATTATTAGTAAAAGAGGATCACAATGAATATCGCTTTAAATAAAAAAGCTTTTTATAATTACGACATATTAGAAAAACTAGAAGCAGGGCTTGTTCTTGCAGGGATGGAAGTAAAATCAATCAGACAGCGCCAAGTAGACATCAAAGATGCCTACGCTATTATCAATAACAAACAAGAAGCCTGGATTGTAAACATGAAAATAAGTACTTATAAATTTGATGGTCGAGCAGAAATTGATACTAATCGTTCAAGAAAATTATTGTTAAAAAAGAAAGAAATAAAAAAACTGTTTGGGAAACTACAAGAAAAGGGGTTAACTTTAGTCCCCTTAAAACTTTATTTATCTAGAGGTCTAGTAAAAGTACAATTAGGACTTGGTAAAGCTAAAAAATTATTCGATAAAAGAGAAACAAAAAAAAGAAAAGATATAAACAGAGAAATGGAACGAGCACTTTCTGATAGATTTTAAAACATCTGCCCTAAACTAAAATGCAAAACCCCATCAGATTCCAGCCAGGCATAATCAAATCTGATCGTCAAACCTGATAATCTAAAGCGAATACCTAAACCTTTGCTAATCCTAAACTTGCAATTGTCTAAAAGCCCTTTTCCTGCGTCAAAGGCATCAGCAATATCAGTAAAAATCACACTTTGAAAAAACTCATTAAAAGCATGCCTATACTCTATATTAAAGACAATCATACGTGTACCTTTATGGACTAGGGAAGTATTTTCCACAATACCTCTTAAAGTATTACTACCTCCTACAGAGTACAAATCACTTTCCAAGGTATCTATCTGAGAATTATCTAATTTATAAGCGCCTGCTATTAATCTCATAGCCAAGATGTCATACAAAGATAATAATTGCAAATAATGGCTTATGTTCACCTTATAACGCTCAAACTTTACACCACCCATATCAATAAAGCCTAAGGATTTTCCACCCTGTTCCATACTTGCATTAAAAATACTTCCTCTAACAACGTATTTAAAATTATCATATTCAAACTTTTTGTAGTCTAATTGCAGACAAAGACTATTGTTATAGTAGTCAAACTTTGACATATCAGGGCCTAAATCATCATATGTTTGAATACGCTCTGTCTTGCCAGTAAGAGACAGTTGTAAATTATCAGTAAAAGGATACATAAACCGCCCCAAAAGACCATGTCTGACTATTTGGATATCCTCGTTATTGTATTCTTCGTCTCCTATGGTTTTCCAAAGTCTACTAGTAAAAACCGTTGGACTTCTAAACATCCAAGGATGCTGGTACTGAAAACTATAAGTTTGTTTATCCTTAGCATTTTGTCTACTATACTGCGTTTTTATATCAATTTTTTCTCCTGTTCTAAAAGGATTTTTAAATCCTAAATTAATAAAGAAAAAATACTCCTCAGAAGCACTAGATCCAGTACCAAAGTTTAGCAAGTTCACTTTTTGTTCCTTTACACGAATAATTACTTTTATTTTATCTATGCTAGTACCTCTAACAAGCTTAGGCGCGTAAACATCAGAAAAATATCCAAGACTGATAATCTTATTACGATCTACACGCAAAATATTGCTATTGTAGACATCCTTTCTTCTAAGCCTCATTTCCCTACGAATAACATCTTCATTTGTCCATATATTTCCAGTAATTATTATTTCTTCTATCTTTGTTTCTAATATTTTTATAGTTAACACATGATTCACTTGATCGAAATTAACAGCATCTACATGTGATAAATCATAATGAGCTTTTTCATATAAGGAATCTATTATTTTTATATCTTCTTTTAATTTTTTGAAATTTAATAAAGCTCCTTTTTGGGTTTTTATTTTTTCTAATATTTTTTTATCAGAAAATATAATATTATTTTGAATATCAATTTTTTTTATCTTGGGATTTTCTTTTAATACAAAAATAAGCTTTATTCCACGATACAACTCTTCAACCTGCAACTCTACCATATCAAAATAACCTAAAGCATATATAGACTTTAAATCTGTCTCTACCTTAACAAGGTCCGTATAACTATTTATTTTAGTTAGTAAATCAACATTTTCAAAAACATATTTTTCTGAAATATCTTGGTTCCCTGATACCTCGATAGATAAAACTATCTTTTGCAAATGTCTCTCAGAAAAAGCTTTTTCCCCTGCTGACACTTTTACACAAAGTGCAACCAAAATAAGCATTAAGAAGCAAAAAGAAACTTTTATTTTCATATTCATAACAATTTTATGCCTATACTAAAACCAATGACTAGCTTCTATTGATAAGCTTTGCTTAACCGAACTTTCATCTGTTACATTATTTTCAAAATTTATAGAGATATCATCCATTATAAAGTCTTTAAATAATAATACTGTTAATTTATAAGATCCTATCACCCATTTAAGACCTCTTTGTTTTTCTTGTGTTACTTCTGTATTTAAAGTTAAGAAAATACGATTTGCTATCAATTCTTCTACTATATCCAAACCAAAAAGATATTCCTGTTCTTGTATAGTTGTACTTTCAGACTCACTAGAACTGTCACTTTCAGTAGATAATATTTCTTCCTCTTTTTTATCTAATCCAACTAATCTATTAAAATCACGACCAAAATTACGTTTAATTTTTAAATCATACAATCCAATATTTTTGGCAATATTCTTTTCGTGAGGTCTCAATATACTATGAAAAATAACGTCTGCCTGATTCTCAGCATAATCAGCAAATAGCTCCTGAGAAGTATTACTTTCTAAATCACCTTGTATAAGACGTTTTAAAAAACTAGGCATTAGTGATTCATACAATTCATTCAATTGTTCTTGATTGATTTTTTCATTGTCCTCACCTACAAGGCGATACTCTTTTTCTAAAACCGGAAGTGTTGTTTCTTCTGAAGCTTTTTGATATTTCAAAAAATAGATAGATTGCAAATCTTCTACATCTTGGAAATTGGTAATAGCACCATCTATAACGATTAAAAATATTTTTGTATTTTGTGTGGTAGAATTGTCTTCGGTGTGTGCAACTATTTTAAATATAGGCTTTATCTTGCGTTTAACTTTTTCTTCTAACCTTTGGGTCATATCAAAAATTACAATATTATCCTGAACCTTCTCTATGTCCTTAAAATATTTCTTTTTCTCTTCTTTTGACAATAAATCAAACTTCTTAAAAAATGAAAACATGCTCCCTTCTTCAATACCTAGTTGCCCTTTTATAACGGGGGTGTTAATACTTCCCTTTATCTGTAAAGGCTCATAAGTTTTTTGCAATTCAAAATCAAAATTACCAATGATATTTTTTCCTAGAACGTTGATAAAATCTCCACTTTCATTTAATAATTGCCCCCTGGAAAAAAATACATCCTCACCAATATCCGCTATCAAATCTAAATGAACACCTGGCTTAACCGTTGAGGGACTATTTTCAGGCATAAAAATACGACCGTTAGAAAAAATAACCTTACCAAATAACAAAGGCCCTTTTTCTTGTTCTAAAGTAACATTTTCTACAAATTTAGCTTTTTCTTCCTCAGATATTGGAACAACTAAATCTCCCTTAAAATACAAATCTTTTAATTTTACTTCACCATTACATATCTTGGGAAAGTTAACAAAAAGGCTCGTATCTCCTATAGACAAATCAATATCTAAAACGAGTTTATCAGGATTAACAAAGGTAATTTCTTTAAAAGCGACCTTGCCTTTAATAGCAAATTTATTTAATTGATTAAAAGTGTTTTCGCCTTTCCAGTGAACATCTAAACTCTTAATATCTAGAACATTTTTATTGAGACTGATATCTGCATATTCTATTTTTAGAGGAGTTTCGATAATCGTAGTACGAGGATTAAAAAAGACCGTTGCGTTTTTTAGATCTAGGACTTCAGCACTTATAATAGGATTTCTCAAAGGACCTTTTATGGAAAGTTCTATTTCCCCTTCGTTAGTGATCTTATCGATATTCGAATCAAAAAAAGTAAAGAAGTTTATATTGTTCTTTTTGGCACGAACTTTTATATCCATTTCTTTTTCTAACAGGTTATCATCCCAAATAGCAGATAAAGGAATTTCACCTCTCAAGATGTCTTTTTGACTATTTTCTTGAGCAGAAACATCAAATTTATTGACTTGTAACCAACCATCATGAGTATAAACAAAATTACTCTTTAATGAGTCGAAATCCCCTCCAGCTAACAAACCTTTATCAATTATACAACTAATAGAAATCCCTTTTTTTACGGTATTAATCTTAATAGACATAAGATCAAAAGAAAGCCCTGACAAGCTACCACTAGCAATTTCAATAAAAGAAGAAGCATATAATCGCCCCCTAATCCTTGAAATATTTATATTCCCAGAAATGTTGCCACTGACCTGAGAAACAAATTTTAACTTCGCAGGATGATAAAATGTTTTTATTTCTTTTTCTATTTCTTCAATAAAATCTAAAGCAGTATTTTGTCCTTTTTGGGATCTATATATTTTGGTATACAAAGGATCTACTATCGATCCAAATTTTATTACAGTTTTTCTCTTTAAAGTCCTTTTATCTATTTTTTCTTTATTTTTCACTTCTTGGTTTCTATGCTGATACCTATGAAGCTCTTGCAAAAAATTCTCTATTAGATTTGTAAAAGCAACTAACTTGCCCTCAGGTATCTGTATATTTAAATTAAAATCTTCTCCTACACTCTCAGAAATATCAAAAAAAGCATTAACTTTATAAGAGTCTTCTTTTTCTTTAACCACAACATCTTCAAAACCTAGCTTATTATCTTTAAATAATACTTTACCTTCCACATAATCAATTTGTAATTTGTTAGCTTGTAAATTCTCAAATAGCACATTACTGCTTATTTCTGGGCTATCCAGAGTCCCTTTTATATGGCCAGATAAATAAGCTACCCCATTAACGTTTTCTATGTTATTAAATAGCAAATTAAAATCTGGGATATTGAACTTACTATTAGGAGCCAAGGTAATATCTATTTGCTTATCTAAACCTACATTACCATAAAGACTAAAAATAGAATTTCCAACAGAAGCATCAAACTCTTCTATTTTTACCTTATTACCATCCCAATTTACTCTTGCCTGAATATTATCAAATGCCTGCCCAAAAATAATAGCATCAGACAAGGATAAAGACCCCAAAACACTTGTATTTTCAATAAGAACCCCTCCCTTTAAATCACTGGAAACAGTTAAACTAAAGTCTCCTATTCCCAAAAAAGAATCAACAAAATCAGGAAAAATCTGCCGAAGAAAACCCAAAGAAGAAATATTAACTTTAGAACCATTTATTTCTAAATTAATACTATCTGCAAAACTTATATTTCCTGTTACTAATAATTTAGATTGATCAGTTGTCAACAATAAAGGAGAAAACACCAAGGAATTGTCTTTTATTTCCAGTTGACATCTTGCGTAATCAAGGTCTTGATTAAACAAAAAAGCTTTCTGTAATTCTAAGTCTACTTTACCTCTAAGATAATCCCATGGTCGCTGCCAAAAATCATTACTCCACTTGCCATGCAATGCACAATTTACACGTCCAGAGCCATCAACAATTTGATCTTCTTTTACGGATTCATTAAAAAAAACAAAAGGCACAATATTGAAATAATCACTGTTTAAATTAATCCAAAAAACATCTTTATCATTAATCTCCGCATCAAAATAGATAGCAGAATTATTTAAATTTATTGCACTATCGTAAAATCCTAACAAATGCGGTGTTACTCTAGCGTTCAATTCTAAATAAGATATTTTCTGGTCATAAAAACTAGTATTTTTAGAATATACTTTTGTCCAAACATTAAAATCATCTACATTTCCTTTAATTAAAATCTTACCGAGAATATTTCCTGAAATCTGACCTTGAATATTAGATATATCAATGTCTTTAAAAAAAAATTCCATGAACATATTCGGTTTATCATTACTAAAATTTAAATTCCCTGTTCCCCTAAAAATACCTCCCAAAGACTGAAACTCTTTAACAAGGATTTTTAGCTGATCATCTTTATAATTTACTTGACCACTAAGGCTATAAAGATCCCTGTCATAAACTCTAAGTTGTTCTGAGGATATATCAATATTTATTTGGGGTTTATCAAATATAGGCCCTGTTATATGAATTTTAGGCGCTATCAAACCATCGATAGCTACATTAGAAAAAACTGGTATTATATTCGATATTTTTTTTCCTTGGAATTTTTGTGACTTAATAGCAATATCTGAATAGAAATTATTAAAATTATGAATACTGCCACTTAGATCCCAATTAGCACCCAAGGAATTACCTCTTATTTTAGAGAAATATATACCCTTATTATCTAGAGAACAAAAACCCTCTAGATTTTCAACTTCTAAATCAGAAAGATTTTTGATTTTTAAATGTCCTTGTTGAACATTCGCCTTTATTTTAATATCTAAGGGCAATTCCCCATAACCAGGAAGAACATTAAGCGGAGCCAGAGAAATAGTTGTATCAGCATAACCTTTTTTAATTTTAATTTCTTCTGGCAGAAAATAATCACTAAATACTCTAAGGTCTAATTTTTTAATGTTAACATCTACCTTATAAGTGTCTGCATTCGATATTCCTTCAATTGATACAGCTGTTTTTTGATATTTAGTGGTCAACAAACCTTTAAGAAATAATTTAAGCTTAAAATTATTTGTAACAACTAACGAACCATCCAAATTTTTAATATGACATATTTCTCTGCCCCTATTAAAAGATGTATCGTCATAATAATTTACTTCATCGATATAACTTACTTTCCCATCGTTGAATTTAATTTCCCCATTAAAAAATATTTGGCCATTGTTCCCTTGTTCTTTAGGGGAAATTTTTTCAAAGTTAAAACCCATTTTACGATTCTGGGCTATTAAAACATTCGGAGATTCTAAGACAATAACCTTTATGTTTTTTAGGACATCCCCTCCCTGACCAACTGTTTTTAATAAACTATAATGAATTGAGACTTTTTTACACTTGATAAAATCACTAATTCTTAGATCATACAAATCAATAGAATTAAGTAAATTACCACCTAGACTACCTATACGAACTTTACTATTATTTAAGGATTTTGAAAGTTCTTGTTCTATAATCTTTTTTATTCTTATTTGAGGAATATTCATCCTCCACAAACTATAGCCAAAAATAAGTAAAATAAGTAATATTGATGAAATTATAAATAAAATCTTTCTTATCATGTCATAAGGTATATCCTAATTTTTCTTATTGATTACAAAAATAACAGCTGCACTCTTTAAAAAATTAATATGATTATTAGCTTGTCTTAATATTTGAGCATCTTTTTCAAAGATAAGAACATCTGTTTTGAAGATACCCGCAGCAGATACAGCCTTTATAACTAGAGGATTTTCTCCTATCCTAGCAACTAGACCTAAAGCTTCTGAAATATCATAAACATAAATAACGGATCCTCGCTCCTGAATAGAACCAATATTAGGATTAATTTTGTTCCCATACAGGATGTTATTATTTGTATCATAAATTTTAGGCCATAAAGCCGGACTTATATTAAGGAGTCGAGCATCTATTATTAACCCAGTGTAAAATTCATCAGAGTTAGAAGGTATTTTTGTAAAATTAAATAAAAAAGTTTTTTGATAAGAAGGATTTCCCATAACAGCAGAATTTGTTTTTTGATTATAAAATATAGAAGCCAAACCTGAGTTCCCATATAAAGGAAAACAAGCTTTTAAAAGAATTGTGCCGTCTATATTGTATTCTAACTTCCTTATTTCTGTTTCTTGAAGCATCCTATTTACTTCAAGACTAAGAACATTTCTTTTTTCTATTTCTGTACCTATAATACAATCACTATCTATTCTAATACCATTTATTATTCTTTTAGCTTTTTGATAGTATCTTTTTAAAAGATCTTCTTGAGCGCTTTTATAAGCTTTTTTTATCGTTATTTTCCCAGAACTTTGTCTGCTTTTGATATCAATAAATATTTTACCTTCGGTCCAATCGACACAACCATGGGAAAAGATTTCCTTTACACTAGCACTACTTAAACAAAAACAAGAAAAGATAAATAAAAAGGGGAGAAGATATTTTTTCACACTTTTAAGACCTTTACCATCCTAAAAAACCAAGAGATGTCTTAAAAAGAAGATCATTTATTAAATCGTAATTATACTTTGTAATACTTAGATCTATATAAGCAATATCATAACGAAAAGTGCTTCCTACAGAATAGGCATCCTCTTCCAATCCGGCTCGCAACGCTAAATAATCTATTAGCCAGTATTCTATCCCTCCATGCCAAGTAAGTTTATCTTCTGAGAAATCAAAGTCTATACTTATTAGATATTGGTCAAAATCAATAACCGTGCCTATTTTTACATTTAAAGGGACCTCTTCTCTATAGGTATCAGAAGTATCCCAAACAACATCTAAAGGAATGAAATTTTGAAAATTGACACCTATCTGCCAATTAGCAGAAGGAATATACATAAACCCTATATCAAACCCTGATCCAGTTGACCGTTCATCATATAGTTCTTGATAAATAAATTTATAAGATAACCCAATATATAATTGTTCTATTAATTGTTGTCCATAAGACAACAACCAATATCCAGCTGCATAAGAAAAAGTTTTATCAGAAACCGGTCTAGCTCCCTGCTGAAGAGGAGTCTCTACATATAAAATATCTTCAGAATTCGTAGAGAATACACTCAAACCAAAAGTTCCTAATCCTAAAATAGGGAGGACATAATTAGCATACAAATGCCTATTATCAAAATAATCATAAAAGTAAGTGCTTTGAAACTCTTGCCTTTTCAAAAGTGCTAAAGCTGAAGGGTTCCACCAAGCAACAACGGCCCTATCAGTTAAAGCGACACCAGAGCCTCCTAGCCCAATATTCCTAGCTCCCACTGGCGCACCTAAGAAAGGAACCGCAGTTGTATCTGAAAAAGAAACAGAACAAAAAAGGGAGAATATTATCGCGATAAAAAATATTACAGATCTATATTTCATAAGTATAAAAGTATTATACTTAATTTAGGAAGATTTTAAAAACAGGAGATTTTTTTAGCCTACGACTAATTTTAATGCAGCATTTCTGCTGCATCTTTTTCAACCTCCGGTTGATCTATATGTGGGACGCTCCGCTCCCACTCCCTAGGCATTTAGCCTTCGGCTAATTTTTATGCGAGGCGCTCCGCCCTCGCGATCATTTTGCCTACGGCTATAATTTTAATGCAGCATTTCTTTTTATTGCAAAAAGAAACGCTGCGCAAAGAAAAGGCAACATAGGGGATTCTCCCCTATGTACCCCTGCAGCACAAACTCGCCTCAGTCACTTCACTTTTGCCTATCAGCA
>Ga0272440_1004128_pt1 | contig 10536 bp, 7 predicted proteins | sample SSMMMBAug17_FD_192440 | JGI IMG/M metagenome (GOLD analysis project Ga0272440, IMG submission 192440) | Marine sediment archaeal communities from Little Sippewissett salt marsh, Falmouth, MA, United States - SSM-MMB-Aug17 | ecosystem: Environmental > Aquatic > Marine > Wetlands > Sediment ... | reverse complement strand
CAAGCAAAGTCAAACATCCCTTTATATCGCTCATCATCATTTATTATTCCAAGGCAAATATCAAAAGCACCTTTTCCATAACTATTATTATAAGTTTCTGGATCGCATTCTGATAGAAAATCACGAATAAGAGCCTGGGATGTTCTTTTAGTTTTATCTTTTCTTATGTCAATAGGATCTTGTGGTTCAATAAAGGGGTCCCACTCATCAAATCCCTTTTTTAGTATATGTTTTTGACGACGTGGGGACATACTATCAAAAATGTATTGTTTACGTTCTTTTTCTTCAGGTGTTAACTGTCTCATATCTACTTTCCTTTGGCTTCTTCTTCAGTTTTTTCATCCTCAGGTATTTTCAAACCAAAATAAATGTCATCATATTCATTTATTAAGGCCATTGACAAAGGCACAAGTATTTCACTCAATTTATCAAATCTTGTTTTTAGTTGTTTAACCCATTCTGAAGAAATAGCATACAGTCTATCATGAATTTGATTCATTTTAATAGTAGGATATGTTTGACCTTCCATGAAATTTGTTTTTGCACATGTATGACTGTCTCCTCCAATAGCTGTAGGAAGACCATAAATTCGACATGTTATTGGGCGATGGTCGTACAGTACACACTTATTATTATCATCCAATAAAGGACATTTAATTTTTTCTCGAGCAATATCAATCATAATATCTTTTTCATTAGTACCTTCTTGAGAAGCTTTGAATGCCTTTCTTTTGATAACATGGATTTTTCTGTCAACTTTGTTTGCATTTTCTAATATTGCTTTTCGTTGAGGCTCTTGTACAAGTGAAAAAAATTTATCATTAATATAAATAGCTTCAATTAAAGTCAAATCAAAGAGTGCATAGCAACAATCCGAACATCCTAAATGACATGTAATACATTCAGAATAGCGATCTTTCATTTGATTAAAAACTGTATCCACATGGGAAACAAGCTCTTCATATTGTTTAATATATGGAATTAAATCCGATCTCATTAACTTTACTCCTTTATTCCTAAGCATTTTTTTAAACTTATTTACTTAATATGTATAGCAATATAAAACAAAATTAAATATTTTCAAGCATACTTATGTATTACTTGCCAATACAGAATTTTGAAAAAATCTGATCAAGCATATGCTCATTGTGAATTTCTCCTGTTATTTCTCCTAATGAATCCATTGCTAATCTAATATCAATTACTGTGCAATCTAATGGCATATCGCGATTATTTGCAGATAGGGCTTGTTCTAAATAATTTTTTGCTGTTTCTAAACATTTTTTTTGCCTTAGATTTATCATAAACGAAGGTGCTGATATATTATCCTTTTGGCTAATAATTTCATTAGAAATTGATTTTTTGAGAGAATCAATTCCTTTATGGTGAAGGGCGGAAATATATACAGGTTGAGGGCAATTATCTGGAAGGTTTGAAATTTTTGCATTTTTAGAAACACAATCAATTTTATTTGCACAAACTATAAATGGCTGGTTACAAATTTCTTCATAAACCTTAAAATCATCAGGGGTCATATCCTTGCCAGCTTCAATAATAAATAAAACAAGATGAGCTTGTTTTATTAAAGATTTTGCTTTTGAAATACCTTGTTGCTCAATATTATCCTGGGAAATATGAATACCAGCTGTATCATAAATTGATATCCAAATGTTTGAAATATTAAGCTGGCCATCAATGATATCTCTCGTTGTTCCAGGTTGTTCAGACACTATTGCTCTATCTCTTCCCAATAAACAGTTTAGCAAGCTTGATTTTCCAACATTTGGCCTGCCTACAATAACAATACTAACTCCATCACGATATATGGCTGTTTGATAAAAACTTTCAATATAATGATTTATCTGGTCTATTATTTTTGAAAGGTTTGCTTTTATATTCAAGCTTAATGGTTCATCTTCCAAATCTTCTGAAAAATCAATAATAGCTTCAATATTAGCAAGACATTGAAAAATATCATCTCTCATTGAATTAATTATTTTTTTAAGATGCCCTGAAAAGTGTGACGTAGTTAACGACAGAGTTTTTTGTGTTTGAGCATTAATTACATCCATTACTGCTTCAGCATGGGTCAAGTCTATTCTACCATTCATGTAAGCTCGACGAGTAAATTCACCAGGTTTTGCAAGACGAATATCAGGAATACTTACAATTAATTCAAGAATTGACTCAAGAACAATATGGCTTCCATGAGTGTGAATTTCTGCAACATCTTCACCAGTATAAGAATTAGGCGATTTCATACAAACCCAAAGTACTTCATCTATAATTTGATCATTTTTGGGATTTATAATCCAACCATGTATCATTTTATGAGAAATAATTTTATTTTCAGGGAAGGTTAATCCATTTTTTTTTCTGAAAATAGATAAGGTCGATTTTATTGCGACTGGTCCAGAAATCTTTATGATTCCAATTCCCGCATTGCCCATAGCTGTTGAAATTGCGGCAATCGTATCTTTTGTATCCATTTAACTAAATCTTTCTTCCACAAATCCCATCAAGTATTTAGATTTATTAATATTATTCCAATCTTCTTTAATAATTAAATTTATAGGAATAAAATGTCCTTTTTTGTGACGAAATTTTATTTCAACTTTGATCCAATCACGCTTTTCATTAACATTTTTTAATATTTCTGATCTAACATCAGGATGTTCATATAAAACATTGGCAATTGTTGAAGCTTTTACAGTATCAATAAGACTTCTAGGGGTATCATAGCCCAGCATATTAGCTAAAGCCGGGTTTGTATCAATGAACTGACCCTCAGGAGTTGTTTGGAATATACCCACTGGAGCATTTTCAAATATGCTATGGTAATGATTTTCATTGGCTTTTAAGATGGTTTCTGTTTTTTTGTGTTCATCAATTTCTTTCATTAAACGTTTATTTATTTTTTCAAGTTCATCTGTACGAAGTCTAACCTGGTCTTTTAATAAATTTTCAAAGGCTTTTTTTTCTTTTTTCAAATCAACACGTTCAATAGCTTTTGCCAGTGAATGTTCTAAAATAGCCATGTCTTTTATCGGCTTTTCAATATAATCCCAGGCCCCCAGCTTCAAAGCATTTATTACATCACTCACACAACCAGTTCCAGATATAACAATTATTGCAGTATCTGGGGATTTTTTTAAAATTTCAGCAGTTAAATCAAGTCCATCCATATCTGGCATTCGGATATCTACAAGTACTATATCAGGCTTTTCAGACATAAATAATGTTAAGCCATCATATCCATTATCTGCTGTAATAACATTATAGTCCATAGCTTTTATGTAGTCCGACAAAACTTCAAGTAAGGAAATTTCATCATCAACAAGCAATATTTTTTTGGGATGTTTTATTTTCATTGAAAGACCTCTCTAAAAAAATTAACCCCTTCTAATCAAACGAATAGCATCAATTCTTATTCTGGCTGAAGAAACATACTCTTTCAGGCTCTTTTTTTCAAGTTTAGCTGCTTTGATTTCAAAGTCCTTAACATTTGGATTAATAGCTTTTAATGTATTAAGTCTATTAATTTCATTATCCATCTGGATATCAATTTCTTTCAATGTATCTGTAATAATTTTATTTGCCAATCGTTTAACACATTTTTTTGAATATTTTATCATATCAGGAATTTTGACAATTGCATCATTAAAAAGATCGCTTCTTGGTCTGGCATCAGCTAAATTTGATTCAAAATCTTTTGATTGTAACAATTTTTGACAATTTTTCAAATTATCATCAACAAGCATTTGTATAGGAGTTGAAGGTAAAAATCTATCAAGATGAAGATTTTGAGGGGCAATACATTCCAATATATATAAAGACTCAAGATAAATAGCTTTATTTTTAAAATCTTCCCATACCGCAAAACTACATTGGCCGTCACCTTCACCAATCAACAATTCCATAGCATCATTTATTAATGGGTGATCCCAGGATAGAAATGTTATATTTTCGAGCATTAAAGCTTTTTTTCTATCAAATGTGACTGGCATGCCATTTTTGTGAACTCCAGAAAATTTATCATTAAAATTATGATTTAATTTTAATTTATATGTTCGTGGCCTGTATTCTTTGAAAACAACTCCAAAATGACCAAATAATTGTTGAGTATAATTTTCAATTTCTAAGTTGCAATCTTCCTGTTTAATATCTTCTTGAATTTTAAGTGCTATTTTTTTGTTGTAAGAATTTCGTTCTAATAAGCGATCTCGACCAGCATCAAATTCCTTAGCCAATTTTAAACATAGCTTTTGAGTTTCAGAAATAAATTGCTCAAATTCTGATTTATTATCTGGAGGGTCCAAAAGCATATGAATTAGTTTTTGTTTAGATAGTTCATATATAGTTTGTGCATAGGGAATAATTCTGGTAAAGGCGTTTAAACCATCCTGGTACCATTTTATTAACATTGATTGAGGACTATTTTTTGAAAAAGGAAGATGAATATGTATTGTCTTCTTTTGTCCGATTCTATCTAATCGTCCAATTCTTTGTTCCAATAATTCAGGAGATTTGGGTAAATCAAATAAGATTAAATTATTTACAAATTGAAAATTTCTTCCCTCACTGCCCATTTCTGAACAAATCAAAATTTGTGCTCCACTTTTTTCTGCAAACCATGCAGCATTTTCATCTCGCTGTTTAAGAGGAACTTTTTCGTGAAATAAAGATATTTGAACATTAATATGCTTTTGAATAGCTTTATGAACTGCAATGACCTTTTCAGGATAACAACAAATTATCAAACATTTTTCATCTTTATTTGTTTTTAAAAAATCTGTTAACCATAAAATCCGAGGATCTTTTTCTAATTGAAATATAGGTTTTTGATCTGATAAACCAAGATCAAGCAATAGCTCCATATCTAACTGAGTTAAAACAGTTTCATTTTGAGTATTTTCAAGGGGTATTAAATGAACCTTTCGTTCAGGAAATCCTTTGACTACAGAACGAGTATTTCTGAACATTACTCTTCCTGTACCATGAGTGTCTAAAATATTTCTAATAATATTTGATTTGTCTTTATTAATCTTTTTTAAAACATCTTCAGAGTTATATCCCTTTAGATTTTGTAATTCTGTCTTAACTTTTTGTATGGTATCAGGGTCATTTTCATTTCTTTTTTCAAGTTCATCAACAAGCCTGGCAATTTTTTGATAATTAAGAGTTTCATCAAGAAATGAATCATAATCATAGTATCGGTCTGGATCTAAAAGAGAAAGACGTTCAAAATGATTTTTCAATCCCAACTGTTCTGGTGTTGCACTTAATAATAATAGTCCATGAATATTTTGAGATAAAACCTTAATTGCCTCATATAATGGGCTTTCTTTTTGAAGATGATGGGCTTCATCAATGACCAGTAAATCCCAGTCTGCGTCTATCATTTGTTGTTTTCGTTTTGGATTTTCTGAAATTGACTCAGTACTGGAAATAATAAGCTGGGCTTCAGAAAAAGGATTGGCTTCTTTTGATTGTTTTTCAATACTTTGAAAAAAAAGGTCATCAGCAACTCTGAATAGAATGTGAAATCTTTTGAAAAATTCAACAAACCATTGATATATTAAAACTTGAGGAACAAGTATTAAAACTCTGTTTATTCGACCACTTAAAATAAGTCTATGAATAATCAAACAAGCTTCAATTGTTTTTCCAAGTCCAACTTCATCTGCAAGTAATACACGAGGAAGCTGTCTTTTGGTAACTTCATTGGCTATGTAAAGCTGATGTGGTAACAAATCAATACATCCACCAACAAAACCAAAGCATTCAGATTTTTTCCAACGATTTCGTTGTTTGAAAGTTTCAACACGCAATAAATAAGTTTGCATGTGATCAATTTGACCAGCAGACATTTTTTCTTCAGGCGTATTCAATACCAGCATATGCGAAATGTCTGTCTCAAGAAAATATTGTTCTCCATCACTGTATGAAAGCAAGTGATTCTCTTCAATAATGTCTTTAACTATAAAAGTTGTTTCATCTTGAAGGTGTACGCGGTCACCTATTTTGAAACGCACTCGTCTTATTGGGGCTGAAGCAATAGCGTATGTCCTAAAAACATCAGTGGCTGGAAAAGACAAACCAACAAATCGTCTTTCAACATTTTTTACAATGCCCATCCCTAATTCTGGTTCCATTTCACTCATCCAGCGTTGGCCTGGTTGAATTTTATTTGTATTTGATTTTTTTTTCATTTATTTCTATCCATTTAATTACATTTATAAATAAAATTTTAGCATAATCATAGGTCATCTTTCAAGAAACTTTTAATTCTGTATAATAAATTAAGTAAATATTGAGGAACTAAGTTCATTTTATAATCATTTTAAAAAACTTGACAAATATATTCTGGTCACATAGATATTAGGATTCTTAATTAATTTATATATTGAAAATATTTTTCAAAAATTTTATTAAGAATTTTTAATATAAAATTGAAGTGTCAAAGATGTTTGACAAAATAATATTGTGTTCAAAGGCAAAAAAATAAATATTATATATTTGCTATGAGCACTATTTTGAAAAAAGGAGAATGAGTTACATGTCAAATTTGATCCCTCCACACGGTGGAAAAGGATTGACCTGCTGCTTGCTTGAAGGAGCTGAGCTTGAAGCAGAAAAGAAAAAAGCAGAAGGTCTTAAAAAAATTGAAATTAGCCAACGCGAAAAAGGCGATCTTATCATGATGGGTATTGGTGGTTTCAGTCCATTAACAGGTTTTATGACCAAAGCCGACTGGAAAGGTGTTTGTGATAATTTCTTATTATCTGATGGAACATTCTGGCCAATTCCTGTTACCTTATCAGCTGATAAAAGTGATGCTGATGCTATCAATGTTGGTGATGAAGTTGCCTTATACGATTCTGAAGGTGATGAAATCATGGCAACCATGAAAGTCACTGAAAAATTCGAAATGACCCAGGCAGACAAAGAATATGAATGCGAAAAAGTATTCATGGGTGAAGGTACCAAAACAGCTAAAGATTTCTGGGACATTGCTCGAGATGATCATCCTGGTGTCCAAATGGTTATGGGCCAAAAAGATGTAAATTTGGCTGGACCGGTTAAGGTTCTTTCTGAAGGTGAATATCCTTCAAAATATAAAGGCATCTATCAACGTCCAGAAGAATCTCGAAAAATATTTGAAGATAGAGGATGGAAAGAAGTAGCTGCACTTCAGTTAAGAAACCCAATGCATCGATCTCATGAATACCTTGCAAAAATTTCTGTTGAAGTTTGTGATGGTGTTTTTATTCATTCATTGGTAGGTAATTTGAAACCTGGCGACATTCCTGCAGAAGTTCGTGTTCGATGCATTGACGCATTGGTCAAAAACTATTTTGTAGAAGACAAAGTCGTTCAAGGTGGATATCCTCTGGATATGCGTTATGCTGGTCCTCGTGAAGGATTATTGCATGCTACTTTCCGCCAGAATTATGGATGCTCAAGAATGATTATTGGTCGCGACCATGCTGGCGTTGGTGATTTTTATGGCATGTTTGAAGCACAAACTATATTTGATAAAATTCCAACACCTGAAGAAGAAGGTAAAGCTTTACTGTGTACTCCTCTGAAAATTGACTGGACTTTCTATTGCTACAAATGTGATGGAATGGCTTCATTGAGAACATGTCCGCATAGTAAAGAAGACCGAGTTCTTCTCAGTGGAACAATGCTGAGAAAAATGTTATCAGAAGGCGGCGATTTACCAGATCATTTTGGCCGTGACGAAGTTGTTGCTATTTTACGTGAATATTATGAAGGACTTACTGAAAAAGTTCAGATTAAAACACACAAAGCTGCAACAGGCTAATCTTAATGATTGAATATGTTTAAATATAAAAGGGGGACTATTTTTGTCCCCTTTTTTATTGTTCTTCAAATACTTTAAAAATAAAATCAATTTTTATTGTTTTTGCGCATATAGTCATGAATAAATGGTGATTGCTATGAACAAAAAACAAATTCATCATATTCAAGGAAATCTTTCTTCCAGAAAAAAACAATATAATTATCCTGGACATCTTAAAATTGATGGTGATATTGAAGAAGGTTGCCAGGTGACAGCCGACATGGTTGAAGTTAATAATATCATTGAGGCTGATGTTCGTGTTAGAACTGGAATTATTGTCCATGAATCTATAACAGACTCAAAAATTGAATCCTCTGGATATATTGAAAGTAGCCGAGTTAAAAATTCAATTATTAGAGCTAAGCATAATATTATTGTACAAAAACATGTTTTATCTTCTCAGATAGAAACCAATGAGAATTTTCTGGTTACCAAAGGCATTATTGATTTCTCAGAAATAATGGCATATCGATCTATCGAGGCCCTTAATATTAATAGTTCTTCTGAAACTCCAAGTAAATTGATAGTAGGTATTTTATGTCCAGATGATCAGGATCAAAAGATCAGAGATCTCTATTATCAACTTAAAAATGAAAAAAAACAGTTATATAGTGAATTAGAAAACTCAGAACGAACAATAAAAGAAACTCTTCAATTAATACAAAAAATTAATGAAATAAAACCTTCTTTAAAACAAAAAGTAAAACATCTTAAACAAACTAAGAATCGTAAAGCTCTAAAAGAACTTGATCCATTTTTTAAACAACTAAACAAACGCATGGAATCTGCTTTTGAAAATTATAATGAAGCAAACTCAAAAAAAGAAAGTATTCTAAAACAACTTGATTCTTTTGATAATGAAAATTTAAAAAAATATGAAAAAGATTATTTTTTGCGAAAGCAAGACAGGATAGATCGTTCAATAAAAAATACTGTAAATGAACCTCCTTTTATTTGTGTTCATGGCTTGATTTCTAAAAATACTCAAATTCAATGTTTGCATTCACAAAAACGTTTGACTGAGGATCTAACTAATGTCGTTATCCAAGAGGTAAAAATGAAGATTCCAAACCATCCTGTAAAAATGAAACTTTATGAAATAGATATTAAAAAGCAAAAAGAAGAAAAATGACAATAAAAGAAATAAAAACATACATCGTTTCCATATTAATTGGAGCAGCTATATTATGTGTCTTTTCGACATTTCAAAAAATAGCTATGAATTATCCCTTGTATCCATCAGGATATATTCTTCCATTTATTGCAGGAGGTTTTGGTGGTTTTTTATATGCTCTTAGATGGGTTCAAGAACAAAAGCATTATAAAAAAATTGAAATGCACAATAAAAAATTAACAACCATTCTTGAAACTGTTCAATCTGGTATTGTATTAGTTGATGCTGATACAAGTATCATTGAATATGTTAATCCAATGGCAGAAAATATTTTGGACTATAATTCATCTAAAATTATTGGGAAAAAGTGTTATAATTACCTTTGTTCAGAATCTCCAGAAACATGTAAGATTCTAAATCAAAAAGATAAAGAAGAATATATACAAAAATCCACAATAAGAGTTAATGATAAAAATGTACCTGTTATAAGAAAAGCCAGAAATGTTAACATTGAGAATCGGACTATTATTATAATAAGTATGATGGATGTGTCCTCTATTTTAGAAATTGAGGAAAAGTTACGCCAGGCAAATGAACGTGTCAGAATTGCTAATCGATTAAAAACTGAATTTTTAACAAATGTAGGTCATGAAATTCGCACCCCTTTGAATGCTATAATTGGAATATCTGATCTTTTAATTTATAGCCCCAATTTTTCAGAAGATATAATCGAAGATCTCAATTTAATAAAGAATTCTGGTAAATCCTTATTAAGAACAATGGAAAATATCATAGATTATGCAATGCTCAAATCTGGAAATATAGTTTTAAAAGCTGAACCTTTTGATTTTTATGAATCAATCGCTTATGCAGCTTCACTGTTTCAGAACAAAGCAATAGAAAAAGGGCTGAAATTTGAAATCAATATAGATAATTGTATTGGTAAAGAGATTGTAGGACAAAAAACAGCATTTGAAAAAATTTTTTATAATATGTTTGATAATGCTATAAAATTTACTAAAAATGGTGGAATAACAATAGATTGTCAGGAAACTAAAATAAATGAAACAGAATTTTTATTAATTAAAATATCTGATACTGGAATCGGTATACCTGAAAATCAATGGGAATATATTTTTGACGCTTTTTACCAGGTTGATGGGAAACTTACTCGAAGCGCTGAGGGGACTGGAATGGGGTTAGCTATAGTTGATTATTACATTAAGATAATGGGGGGCAGTATTGATGTTAAAAGTGAAGTTGGAACTGGAACAACATTTAGTCTAAAGATACCAAAAGTTTTAACTAATCCTTTACTGACAGATATATAAATTAAAAATTTTGTAGACCTTAAAGAATTGCATTCTGCTTACAGTTAAGAATATCTTCTGCCCTGAGGGGCATAGCCGGGGCATAGCCCGGGCATAGCCCATAGCCGTCAGGCTAAGAGAGCTAAATCTCGGCAGCGCCAAGAAAGCGTAGGGCTAAAGCCCAACGCTGAATTGAAAAAGGACGCTAAAGCGCCCTCATAAAAAATTTCAGTTCGCTCTTG
>Ga0272440_1004127_pt1 | contig 10537 bp, 18 predicted proteins | sample SSMMMBAug17_FD_192440 | JGI IMG/M metagenome (GOLD analysis project Ga0272440, IMG submission 192440) | Marine sediment archaeal communities from Little Sippewissett salt marsh, Falmouth, MA, United States - SSM-MMB-Aug17 | ecosystem: Environmental > Aquatic > Marine > Wetlands > Sediment ... | reverse complement strand
TTTTGCCTTCCAAAAGATTTTTAGCAAAATTAGCGACCTCTTCACCTCTACAAGTGTCTTTTTTGCCTTTTTTTAATTCTGGTGTGTCAATTCCTAGGACACGAACTTTCTCCTCTTTACCGTCAATTTCTACAGTAAAAGTGTCACCATCATAAACACTTTTAACAATAACCTCCTCAGCAGCAAAAGAGAGTTGAGAAAATAATAAAAAACTAATTGTAGTTAGTAATTTTTTCATAAATTTTAAAAATCTATAATTAATTTATAGTTTCTATAATTTTTTACAATTTTTTGCCTTCATTTTCCCAATCTTTATTATCCAAAAGCAATGTTACTGCTCTTGTTAAAGCCTCGACCTTTTCGGTTTGTGTCAGCTCATTTTTATTAGTCTGTAAAAATTTCTTCATCTTTTTAATATCAGTAGCGTTAAATCTTTTTTTCATAACCTCGTTTTCCTTTGTAAGCCTTTCGTTATCTTGTTTTAAATCCTTAGTCTCTTTTTTTAGGTTCTCTATAATCTGATCAAGTGATTTTTCATTATATTTGTGACCCTCTAGTTCACCTCTTAAATATTTATTTTCCCTCTCTAGCTCTAAAATCTTAATATCATTGTCCTCTCTTTCCACCACCTCGTCATTAGCTAAATCTTTTGTCAAAAGGTGCTTATGCTTTCCGTTTGGTAAAACTGCCATAAATTCCACATTTTCCGAGGGTTCTTTTTTTTCTGCATGCGGTTTTTCTTTTTTGATTTTCTTAATAATATTTTTAATTGGCTTAATAACATTAGCAGTAATTCCTACCACAAGGTAAATAACAAAAATAGCATTCCATATTTGAGATGACATTGAAATCCAAAGTGTTTTTCATTATATACAAAAAAAACAGGCTTTGCAACCTGTTTTTCTTGTTATTTCTTTTTCTAAAAACTTTTTAAAATCCTTTTTATAGCTTTTCATCGTATATTGTAACAGTTGATCCTTTTTCTCCGGTAAATGTAAATTCAGCACCTTCAATTTCTTTAGCTTCTGAAACATCTGAAAAATTAAGAGCGTAAGTACCTTCAAATTTTGCTGAGTTCAAAGTAATTGTTCTAGTTTTGCCAGTGCTATCCGGTACAGTTTCAATTTTAACTACAAAAGATGGCACTTCATAATTACCTAAAGTAATTTCTAGCTCCTCATTTGCGTTTGGTGTGTAAGAATAATCAACTGTAATAGCCCCTGTTTGTGAAGTTAATGGTAAGATTTTAGTGTAACCATCTCCATCAATTAAGGTTTTATAATCAGTATCTAAAACTAGACTTGAACCATCTGCTTTGACATCTATTGAAGTGACAATTGTACCATCCGCATTTTTATTAGTTAATGCAAAAGACGTTCCAACTGTCCAGCCAGTAACAGACTCATCAGTTACACTTTGAGAAGATGCGGCGGTGTCAGTTTTAGTACCACCGAAAAGGGTTTTAATTAGCTCTAAATCAAAAACTTCTAAAAAAGTTCCAGCAATAGAACCTTGTAAATCAGTAAAAGCAGCAACAAGCCCAGTATCTTGCGCTCTGATTTCAGTAGTATCGGAAATTTCTATATTTCCAGCTAATCCGGTAACTGACCCCAACCTTTGGAAAGATGTTGGTGTCGCGGTTGGAGCTATCGAAAGCATACCGGTGAACTTCGACAAGCTGTTTGGTTTTATTGCACTCATTTTGTTTTAAAAAAATTAAAAAATTTGAATATTTTTGCGACTTACGTATGAATTCGCAGTTTTTTGGTCGAGTGTTATGGAGTCGCCTTTGCGATAAAATACTCCACGAAACATTTGATCATCTAAAAAGGTTATTTTTCTGATAACCTTTTTAGATTTTAAAATTTTGTTTTTGTTTTTGTTTTTAGTCATTGTTTTATCTTTCTAGCTTTCAACTTTCCAAACTCAAAAAAATTGTCAAGTCTTTTGCAAAATAAAAATTAAAGTTGAGAATATAAAGCCATTTTCAAGCCTTTCACTGCCATCTGTACAAGCCACGAAAGAGGTATGAAAAAACTTTTCAATTGAAAAATCTTTTATTGCTGTCTTGATTTCTTCGCACGTTGTTAAAATGTCCTCAGTATCCTCACAAAAAATAGTAATTTCAATTTTCTCATTAGTATTTACTAGACTTGAGGTTTCATTTTGTCTTTTGAAAATAATAAATGGCTCTTTTTGTTCTCTAATAGGCTGTAAATAATAAATCCTTTCACCACAAAGCGAATAAATATTAGGTCTATTTTTCAAGGCGTCCCGAATATCTTTAAATAAATTAGGCATTTTTTAATTTCTCTAACACTAAATTCTCTTTATTTTTCAAGGCTCTAGTTAAAAATTCTTGACCTTTTCCAGTGTAAACCACACTGCCAAAGCGATGGTATTTCTTTTTTTTCTTAGAATGTTCTACAAATTTTGCATAATTAACGCCTTTTGACCCGACCTCTACTGAAATAGTGTTTCCATGATCTACGGCAGCACCAGCAGCAATGGAATCTTCTAGTTTTCCAGTTTTATGAGCAACAAGCCTTCTAGCCTCCAAGGCAACCTCATCGCCGCAGTTCTCTAGTATTTTCATAATTCTAGCCTTCTTTTTTACCCACTGAGACATTAAACTCATCTCAGCATACAAAAATAAACAATGTGATTTAGAGTTCCATCAAAATCATAAATCCTTTGCTTAGAGAAAATAAAAAGATCATTGCTATCAAATTCTACAAAATCGCCTCTTTTAGCACCATCAAATTCGCAAATTACTTTCCAAATTTCTACAAATTTCTCATCTTCTGAAAAAGTTTGTGTAACTGAATTATTTTTAGTTAATAATTTTATAAAACACGGGATTCCGCTACCAATTACTGTAGTTGTTTTTTTCTCTTGTCCATTGTCATCAATAATAATGTCGGTTCTTTTAAAGTCTGCCGAATTTTGCAAAGCATCGTCAAAATCCATTTAGATATTAAAAATTTTATAATTAGCAATAATCTTGTCAGCTATTGATTGAATTTCAACACCGCTTGTTTCGTATTCAATAGAATAATCCGCTAGTTTTTTTGATTTAACTGCTCCGCTAGCACTCTCGCCTTTGTTTTTGTACATTTGAGCCGCTGTTTCCAGTACTGCTCTTTTAATGTCATCAGGTGCATTCTCAAAGCCAGAATTAATTTTAATTTCAACTTTTAAATTAGCTGGAATTTCAGAAAAAAAGGCAATTTCACCAGTAGTAGAATTAACAAAAAAATCAGTATCATTTTCTTTCTCTTCGCTATCAATTTTTACATAATCGCCAACCTCAAAATAAATTGGCGGAGCAATAAAAAAAGAGTTTCTACCATCTGATAAAAAGGTTTTTTCTATTGTGACCTTTTCAAAACTCCTGTTAGTTTCATTTTCTAAGTATTTTTGAGCAGCAGAAAGGCAATTATTAAGCTCATCGTCATAATCAGTTGAAGTAATTCCCAAAAATGCCTTGATTTCTGCTAGTGTACATATCATTTTTTCTTTTTAATTTGTCTGTTTTTTGTTTTTTTTTCGAAGTCTTTTTTTTTGGTCTCGACTTCTTCTGCAGAACTTCCAAGAGATTTAGCTTTAATGTCATCAAGCTCGACAATATCGCCAGCTTTCCCTATACCGTGAATATTTTCTGTTAATTTAACTTTCATTTTATTTTAAAAACTTAGTTCTGCCCCCGGCAAACATGAAAATCCGAGGGCAGTCAAAATCTTTAAAAAGAGATTAAGCAGCTGTTTTAAGAATTGAGAAAGCCTCTGGAATTAAAACCTTAAAACCAACTCTTTCGATTCCTCGAATCGCTTTTTGATCTTGTTGGAAAAGGTTATAATCACTTCCATCGTAATTGATAGTAGCCTCCCTAGCTTCTTCAAAAGTGATCTTTTTTCGATCGCCAAGTGCAACGTATTTAGCATCGCCAAAGGCAATAAACTTTGTATCTGCTGCACTAGTAATTTCCATGGCATCAGTTACAACAATCGGATAACCCCACAAAGTACCAACCTCACCATCAATTGGCTTTCGGTAAATGTATTGACCTTGTGTATCTTGTAAACGTTCAATAATACCTAAAACATCTTGAGATAAAAACCATTTTGGAGTACCTTTTTTATATTTAGTTGCTACTGCACGCATTACTTTATTTAAGTCGTTAGCATCTAGTTTGTCGAAAGTAGTATCTCCAGCTCCCATGGTCACAACGTTTGTACCGGTTTCGTTCAAAATACCAGTGAAAGTTGTACCATCTCCACGTAAAAATTGCGCATCCTCTTCGGCTGTAAAAGCATCAACAAATAAATCTCGTAAGAGTGTAAAAATTTCAGCATCTTCGGCATCATCAATTAATTCATTTGTACCAAAAGCTAGACCAGCCAACTTTTTAGCATTAATTGTTTTTTTGCCAAACTCTGGCTTACTTGCTGTGATAGCAGCTCCTTCGCCCACCCAGTAAGTTGAAACTCCATTAGAAAGCGTAGAAATTGATTTCTCAGTACTTTTCATTGGAATTTTGCGGCAAAACTTACGAGCCAAACCAGTCTCGTCAGCAACTCGCAAAACATCACGAATAAATTCCGGATGTACTAAATAACCACCATCGGCATCAGTACCTTCGGAAAGTGATCTAACTTTATCAAAGTCTCGTCTTGATAATGCTCTAAAAAATTGACCAACTTTTTCTTTAATTTTACCATCGCTTTCAGCTTTAGTGTTAAAACTAATTTGTCTTGAACTTGCTTTAAGTTCTTTTTCTAGTGAATCAATTTTACCTTCCAAGTGCTGAGTTGCTTTTCTAGTAGCCTCCTCTGTTTTTTCAGAAACAAGCTCTCTCAAGTCATCTTTTTTGACTTTGATTTGATCTTGTTTTTCAATGATTTCATCGATCATAGCAGCACGCTGTTCTGATCTTTTTTCGTCGCTTATTTCTTTTGTTTCCCCAACGACCTCGGAGAAAGTTCGTACTAGAGACTCATCAGAGTAATTTTCTAGTATGTCCTTTGTTAGTTTCATTTTGTTTTAAAAAATTAAAAAATTATTTAAAAATTTCTTCAAGCTCCTTTTTGTCGCAAGTTCTTTGCAGTTTCGGGGTCGCCGAGTTTTTTTTGGGTTTTGAAGTTTTTAAATCAGTAAAAAATTGCATAACCTTTTCGCAATTCCTTTTTTCGTCCTTTTCAGGTTCGATTTCAAAAAGTTTTGCGATCTTTTTAAATGTTTTTCGGTATAACTTAGCGGCTTCATGCCATTCTTCCGCTTTCCTTGAAAAAAAATCCTCTTTCTTAAATAAATCAACTTCTCCTTTTCTTAAAATACCACGTTGTAATAAAGCGTTTGGATCAGCTGGCAAAGCTACCGCAGAAACTTCAAGTAATTCTTTTTCTAGCAAGTGCCAGACTTGTTCTTTTCCAACCTCTCGATATTCTCCTTTTTTTGGAAAAACACGAACAGAAACAGAATTTAAAAAACCGCTTTCATATAATCTTTTGATTACTTTTGCTTTTGGGTTTTCTTCGTCAGCAAAAACAACATCGCCAATTAATCCATCACTTTCAAAGCGTAAATTTTCAACTTTTCCCACAACGTTTTCAACAGTATCCTCATGGTCAGCAAGAAAAATAGGATTATTTTCAAAATTAGAAAAATCCCAACCGTCCCGCGTCCACACTTCACCATCACGAGCAACCTTGTCAGTTGATAAAACAAAAGTAAATTTGTTCTCGTTTTTTCGTATTTGTATTTTCCTAGTCTTCATTATTTGTTTTTATTTCATTTTCCAACTTTCCGAATTCATTTTCGTTTGTCAAGTTCTTTTGAAAAAACTCATTTCCACCCTCTCTTGGTTTCATACCAAACTTTTCTCTAATCTCGTTTGGCGATATTGCACCAATATCATAAAGCGTTTGGCATTTTTTAAGTTCTAGTTCAATGTTTTCTGGCGTTGGGTCATCAAATTCAAAATATAAACCTTCTGAATTATCAAATACCGGCAAAAAATCTAAGGTCAATTTTTCTGCAATTTTAATTAACCTTGGCAAAATAGTATTTTTCTTAAAATTGTATTCACTAGCCTCTGCGTTTGATCTATTTGTATTTTCGACTAATCCGATTATTTCTTTTGGAACTCCTAAAATTGCTAAAATTCGATCCCTTGCTGAATTACCTAAATTCACAAAATCCATTTCTTTCTGAGAAGTAGTGCTTTCAAACTCTAGCCCAGAGGGTAGAATTGCTGTTTTATGAGCATTTCTAACATTTTCGTTAAACTGAGACCATTGTTTTTTTAGAGTCTCTATGGCATCTCTTGAGAGATTCTCCTTTGTTTTTAGGATATTTGACGGCTTTGCACCATTCTCAAAAAATTTAAGATTCCAAAGTTTGGCAGCATTATCAGCATCAATAGTTTCTGATGCACTTTTTAATGGAGAGGCTCCACGCCATTGATTAACAGGATTCATTTCCTTAAAATGTAATATCTGATCAGATTTAAAGGTTTGCGTGCCATTATATTTATATTGATTTATGAAATTTTTCTCATCAGAAATAACTTCCATTTTATCAGGTTCTAAAGCCCACAGTTCGTTTGCTTTTTTGTCTATTAAAAAAAAGGCTTCGCCCACTAAATCTAAATAAAGCGAAATAGAGAAAAGGAAATCAATTCGTGTTAAAAAGTCGTTTGGTCGGTTAATTAAATCAAGTGCTGGGTGCTTATCTATTTCAACTTTATTTTCACCTCTTTTTTTAAAAATCCTTAATTTTGAAGTGGAAATTGCACTTGCTTTTTTATTAATGGCTGAATAAATCCATTCATTCTCTAAATATGCTTTTTGAAAATCTAAATTTTTTCTAGTGGGTACATTAAAAAAAGCGAAAGCTGAATTATAAACATTAGCACGCTTTTTACTAAAAAAATCAAATATACTCATTTTGTTTTTATTTCATTTTTAACTTTGCAAACTTAAAAAAAATGTCAAATAAAAAAAACTTGTGGGGGTTCTTTTTTACTAATCTCAAAATAGAATCTCATTATGATAGAATCCAAGAAGTCTGGACTCCTCCCGATGTTCTCTTTGATCTCATCTTTTGGGATAAGCGCGATTTTAGTTTCACGGTCTAGGCTCTTTACTTTCAGCTGCTCTAGTTCCTCAATTATTTTTTCTTTTATTAAAGTGTCGTCAGTTTCAATTTTAATATAGCCTTGTTTTGCTAACCTAGCGAACTCAAAAGCGCATTGTGTTTTTAGGTTAGAGTAATTTAAGTTCTCATTTTGTAGAATGCCATCATTTTCTTGCTCTACTGGTAGCGGCTTTGAATTATTTACAAATCCCTTGCATTTTAAAATATCCTTAACACCACCGCCAACACCGTCCTCGTCAACAATTGTTTTTGAGTTTCTAATTTTTTCCTCTCGTTGTATTTTTCGAATTAATTCAGCAGTTTCTTCAACACTAGATTTTTCTAAAATATTTCTATTGTATATTTTACAAATCATACCATTCCACACGGCAGCAACAGTTAAATCTTTTCCCATTCTGGCGACATCACAAGATAAAAACCTTTCGCCACCATCTGCTGGATTAGTAAATAAATCACTAATTTCATCAAAATTTAAAAGAGCAGAAGGATCGGAATCATATTCCCAGTTTCCCTTTAAAAGCCTTTCCCTTGTTGTTTTATCTTTTATTTTCTTTAAAGAATCAATATAGCGACCTGAGATAAACTGATTTTCAGTAGCCAGCGCACTGATAAATTTTCGATGTAGCGGCAATGTTTTTTCTTTAAATGGTTTATAAAACTCCCGAAAAAGAAAGTTTTTTGTTGGGTTGCAAGTTAAAAGAAGTTTGGGGGCAATATTAAAGTAATCATTTTTATAACGAATTCTGGTGGAAAGTATTTCAAAGGCTTTTTCTCTAATCTCACCAGCCTCGTCAACAAAGCCGCCAGTAAATTCAGAACTTCCAAGCCTTTCAAATTCTGGATCCGATGGCATAAATGATAAATCTAGTAAAAAAATTTCTGAACCATTATCACAAGTTATTACGCTTTTTTGTTCGTTATATTTAAAAAGATGCCCTATTTTCCATTTTGATAAAATTTCGAAAAAAGTCTTTAGAGTTGTTAGCTTGAGTCTTTTTAATTCCTTTCTGCCTATAAACCACCTGGAACCAGGATATTTAAAGCAGCTTTTTATAATCCATGCACAACCAAAAAAACTTTTCCCACCACCAGCACCACCGCCAAAAACAATTTGCTCAGTAGTATTATCATTTAAATATTCACTAGCAACCTTTTGTCGCTCAGTTCTTTCCCATTCAATCATTATTGTCATTTTTCAATGAACTCTATTTTTTCACCGCCACTTGTAACATCATTGTATTGCTGCGATAGTTTTCTTCTGTCTATTTCAGTACAAGCCAGTTTATATAAAGCTATTTGTGAGGAAAAGTTCTCACTATTGATCCATTTATGTTTTATTGTATTCGTTACATCTACCTTGTTTTTATCTAATTCACTTACAATTTCGTCATAATCTGACATCTCACCATCGCTTAACCCCTTCTGTTCTTTTGCAAAGTACTTATAAAAAGTTTCAGTTGATATTTTTAAAATCCTACATACATCAGTTATCGTGAAAAGTTTATGTTTTTTAACATTTTTTAATACTTTGTTCTTTAATTTGTTTTTATTGTGAGCCATTTTTAAAATCTAATTTTATTCTTTTTTTCTTTTACGAAATAAAAATCAAATTCCCTTTCTATTTTCGGAAATTCGTGCATTGCTACCAAAGCACAAGAGTTGGGTGGATTCGCGCAAGCATACACTCCCCTGGTGGTTAGGTAAACAACGCCTTTCTGCTTTCCACAAATAATACATTTTGGTTTTTTTATTTCTTTCAATTTCGAACTTTTCATATTGTTTTTATAAAGTCAACTTTTTTAAATCAAAGGAGATAAATTCTTCTCCCTTCCCGACAATTTTTTTTTCCACTACGCCTTTAAAGATTTTATTATCATTAAAACCATATTTCTTTTGTAGAATATCTACAAAGGGTTTTATGCCATTGTCCCAGTCAAACAAAGGTTTTATTTCTACTTTCATTTTAATCATTAATAAAAACATTCATGTAATAATCTAAGAAACTGTAATGTATTCTTTTTAGCTCCTTACTGTCTAAGTACGGCGTTTTTTTAAAATGCGCTCTGCCATGGCAATTTCTGCAAAGGGCGACTAAATTACTAATTTCGTCTTTTCCACCCTGTGATCTATATTTAATATGGTGGATATCAACTGCTGGTTGCCCGCATATTTCACATAAAGGAACATCTTGTTCTCTATAGCCGAAGTATTTTAAGTAAATTTCATTTCCCATTATTTAATAAAATATTTAATTTTTTTTTTGGTTTTTTTTCATTTTTTATATCTTGATTGTCTGGTTCGTTTTTTGGATATCATCCCCACTTAATCCAACAGTTTTAACAAAATCAGCGACCCTTTGAGGAAAATCAACAATTTCCCTCTCGGTAATAGTAAAATTATTACCTAGACTAATAACAAAACCCGCTATATTCTTAATTTGTTGGCAATAACATTCGCCTTTCAATTTATCGTCAGATACCATTTAAGCTGTAAAAATAATTTGATCTATCGGCAAACCAATTTCTATCATTTTTTTTATATCTTGGTTATATGGTTCGTTTTTCATTGGTAGAGAAAAAGGTTCAAATTTATCTAGTAAATCAGAGGTTCCGCACTGCATAGCCGCACGCATTCTCAAAACACAAGCTCCCACTGAGCCATTTATTTGATTTACATCGCCATCAATAATTTGTATTCTTGTTTTATTGCCTTGGTCAATGCAATTAATTTTTCTACCTTGTTGTTGGCAATAACATTCGCCTTTCATTACTTCATTCATATTTTTTTTAAAAAGAAATTTCGTTTGGCTTGGGTATGTATAGACAATGTTCTACACTTGCCCAAGTCCTTATTTTTGAGTTGAAATCTTCAAACTCCTTTGTGGTCAAGTTGCTAGTGCTTTTGACAACTTTTGACTCAGTCATAAGAAATTTGTATTTCAAAATTACTTTCATCTCATCTTTAAAATAACCAAGATGATTAGAAAGAATTGGTAAAATAACACCATGAAAATATCTATTTTGCTGGTTTGATCTCTGTTTTTTTGGAATCGAAACAGTTAAAATTATTTTTTTATTATTTAATCTCTGTAAATTTCTATTGAATTGATCATGATTCAAGTTTTCTATTTTGCCGTTTTTAACTTCGCAATTGTGTTTAAAAATCATTTTTTATTAAAATAAATTTTTTTGACATAACCTTTCAACACCAAGATCGCAATACTCTTTTAAGATTTCACAACTTATCCATTCCCTTGAAAGATATTCTGCAGAATGCGCAGTAGTAAAACTGCCACCAAAAGGATCAAAAACAAGATCGCCTTCTTTTGTAAGCAAAATAATTAAACGCCGTAAAAGTTTTAACGGCTTGACAGTTGGGT
>Ga0272440_1004126_pt1 | contig 10539 bp, 4 predicted proteins | sample SSMMMBAug17_FD_192440 | JGI IMG/M metagenome (GOLD analysis project Ga0272440, IMG submission 192440) | Marine sediment archaeal communities from Little Sippewissett salt marsh, Falmouth, MA, United States - SSM-MMB-Aug17 | ecosystem: Environmental > Aquatic > Marine > Wetlands > Sediment ... | reverse complement strand
GTTGAACATGTTTATAATGAAAAAAAACTGAATATTAAAGAAAGAATTGATTCCTTGAAAGTGGCATTATATGATGTGTATGAATTTGACCCCCTGATTCTAAGGAATATGTTTCATCTGCATTCCAGTGAGACTTTTCAAAATCTGTCTTCTGAATTACTTGATGAAATAAATCGCCTGTCTCGTAAAGCCATTCAAACAATCGGGATGGTATTCCAAGATTCCCTCAAGGATGGTGTTTTTGCTGATCATGAAGCAACAGAAATTGCATATGTTGTATGGGCTGTATTTTCAGGACTGGCCTTATGGGAAGAAAGTCGAAAAACATTTGCTTATGAAGTTGATTTACAAAAGACAATGAGTCTTGCTTTTGAGATCATTCAGGTGGGCTTGTTCAATTATTCAGAAAAGTCATAATTTTTTTCCTGTATTCAGTATAAACATGTCATGCGCATAACGAGCAATCACTTTGACAGGAAAAATTCGGTCAAAAAGGAAAGCAGCTAGATATGCCATTTGAACATGTAATAACAGAAATTCAATCAATTATTCATCAAACACCACACAATAACATCCGAAAAAAATACAAACAATTATACACTCCTTTTATCAATAACAGCAGCAAAAAAGATATTATTTTATCCCAAAATGTCGGCAGAGAACTGGGCCATCCCCAAAATATATCACTTGCATTTATTGTCTGGACCCAAAACGAAGTCGAAAGGAATCGTATTTCATTAATTGGTAACGATATTTCAGAAGTATCAAACATTCATATGGATTTTGGAAAAGTGATAATGCTGTCAGTAACAAACTTTGATGCTGAGAACACATATGATAGATACCAGGAGTTAGATTTACTTCGTTTTAAACTAAACTTAAATGGATATATGATGCGTGCAGCATCACAACAAATGCGTGAATGGAGTCGAATCAGCAAAGATGCCTTAAAACAGGGCTTATCATTGTTCGATCTTGGCAGTGCATGGATTGATTTGTATGGTCAATTACCCTATGTCACTGATGTTGAAGTGCTGTTAAGTACTGATGATGCTTTTATTAAGCAATTGGAACCTTTATCACAGCAGGTGTTTCAATATGTTCAGGCGATGATGAAAATGCATGAAGAAGTCAGCCTGGACTGCGCTACATGTGAATATCAAAATGTTTGTAATGAAGTTCAATCATTACGCACAATGCGAAAAAATATACTTGAAAAAAAATAATAAATAATTGATAATGTTTCCCAGAGTGTGAAAAAAATTCAAAATTATTCATCAACAGAAGGTTCAAATGAAAGTGATTATCAGAATTTCAACGGCCCTGCTTTTTTTGTTAATTTTTGTTTCATCATCTAGTGCTGCAAATGAGAAGACCAATCAAGAAATTTCCAATAGAATGATATTGGAAAAACTAGAACTTTTTCAATCTTTAAAAACCATTGATGAGAAGTATTTTTTCTATGGGTATAACTAAATGGGTATTATTAATAAATATCAAATAATTATATATTCTTTTGCGATGATAATGGTTCACTGTGCAAATGCAATGACCATTGCATTATTGAATGACAGAGTTCTTTCCAATGTGAAAATAACGATCATTGATATTCGATCAATTCAAGCGTATCAAAAATCGCATATTCCAGGAGCTATAAACATTCCTGCACGTTTGTGTCTGCACAAAAGATTACCCCAATTTGGCCATGTTGTAGTGTATGGCGATGGGCTGAATCAGGCAATCTTGAAACAGGCTGTTTTCGAACTAAACCAAAAGAATGGTATTCAGGCAGAGGCTCTTGAAGGTGGATTTTCTCAATGGAAAGCCAATAATTATCCCATTACAGTGCAATCACGTATGATTGAAGCAGAATTGCCATATATCACATTACATGATTTTGAAAAGATGATTACTTCACGATCAGATATTTTGTTACTGGATATTCGAAACCAGGCAAATCTTACTCGGTCAAATTCAGATTTACATCAACGATATCCGAATATTCCAATTGTTGAATCTCCATTTAGTATTCAAGAGAAACGTATCCAACCAGATCAACCACTGTTTGTATTAATCGACAGTGGAGATGGAACATCCGAAAAAATGGCACATCAGATGAAATCTACAGGGATTAAGCATTTTGTTATTTTAACAGGCGGAGAATTGTCCTTTCATTCTCCAATGCCTCAAAGCCATTGAGGTGAGATATGTTATTCTCACGATATTTAATCTTTATGCTTTCCGGATTACTGCTGATAATAACTCCAGCATATGGATTATTGCCACCAATTTTTGTCTCTGATGTAAATCCCGCATCTTTTACGATCAACAGCAGATCAAAAGTTCTTTCAGGCTCAGATATTTCAATTTATATCCATCCTGACGCAAACACTGAAATTACAGAACAATTACAAATAACGCCATACCCGCTTTATTCCCATTCTCATTCCGTTCATTCGGCCTGGGAAATCCGCAAGGAAAAAGAATCAGTGCGTCAAATAATACATTCATTGAATATTTCTCAAGTGGCTGTATCGGGTTGCATGCCCTCAACCACCTATTATTTTACTGTATCTTCAGATCAAAAAATATATTCTGTCACGACCGCCTTACACAATCGATTTATTTATCATGCGCCCCAGCTTATTGTTCATTTTCCACATTCTCATGATTCTTTCAATCCAGATGGATTTTTGGTTCTTGCTATATCTCCACTGGCCATGTATCCGGTTTCAGCCATTGTGGGAGATGGCATATCCGAACGTGCTATAGTCAATTTAAGCAATTTATTTGATGCTGATGGTATAAACCTGAATACCGATTCAGGCGTTGATATACAGGTCATCGCACAAGGCGAACCATTGACACCTGTCACCAAATCTATTCATTTGGAATCTTCAGAAACTTTCGATGTTGCTACGAGTTACTCTATTCTTATGAATACTCCGCCTACATTTATCCCTATTGCATCGCAGCAACTCACAGAAGATCAATTGCATCAATTTATTCTTAAAACAAATGATTTGGAAACTGCTGCCGGGCAACTCATGATCACTGCTCAGTCGTCCAATACAGCGCTAATTCCGGATGATAATATCAAAATAACTTATACAGGAGCAGACTATATTGTTTCAGTGGAACCGGCCCGATTTCAATCAGGAAGTGCTTTTATTACATTGACCATTTCAGATGCATATGATGTCACATGGACAACTTTTATGGTAAATGTTCAAAAACAACAGCCTGCACTATTGGGAGATTTTAATGAAGATGGCAAACTGGCGCTTGATGATCTGATTATTGTACTTCAAGTGCTTTCCAGCATGGACCCATCCATTGCGCGTCTTTCGGCCGCAATTGATTCAGAAAAGATAATGATTGAAGATGCGATATATATCATTTTCAAAATTTCAGGGATTGTTTATCATTCCGGTGATTACAATCCACCAGATTTTACAATCAATATCAATGAAATGCTGCGTTTGATTCAATTGCACAACGCTGATGGGTATCATTGTGACAGTAACAGTGAGGATGGCTATGCTATTGAAAAATCTGATACTCTAATTGCTTGCCCTTTTCATTCATCGGACTTTGCTCATGACAACATGCTGTCAGACTGGATGATTGATGATTTAGAGCTGAACCGATTTATTGAGTTCTATAATGCTGATGGCTACGTACCCGATAATAATTCCATGGATGGTTTTCGACCAAAATGAGATGAGTATTCACAAGATAGCCCGTCAACAATTTTTAATAATTCTAACAAACTTCAAACGCTTTCTTTTTTTCAAACAAGATAATCTGTAGGTCACTGAAGAATTCTCGGAAATTGGGAGCGTTCAAATATATCTGACTTGTCTGACCGCCTGATTGGGGATGTTCACAAGTTTCCTTATGAAAAATTTTGATTTTTTTTTAATTGATTTTAATAAATAAATCGCATATATATATTTTAATTGAATTTGACTTACATCAAAGGGGGGTCCATTATCTGCATTAATGTACCCACTATAATGCATTTATTCAACCAGTCAGGAGTTTAATTATGGAAACACCCGATGAATTGAAAATTCGAGTTCCAGAAGCCTTGAAACAAAAAATTGCCTTTGAAGCTGAAAAACAGGGACTGACTCAAAATGAACTGGCCATGTATATACTTGCAACCGAATTTGGCAGCCCTGGCCTGAATAAACATATTTTCTCTCATAACTTTTCCCCAAAACAATTTCATTCAGAAAGCAAAAAACAGGCGGAACCAGAACTTCATATATTAAAAAAAGAAGTGCAAAAATTATACCATCTTGCCGGTTATCACATTTCTGAAAATAAAATTAATTCAAACGCATTATTTATTGATCATAAGTACTGTGGTGTAATTAATAGATATATTGTTGAATGTCGGGATAGTTTCATTAATTTGGATGATTGTGGACACTTGATTAAACTTAAAAATATTGATCAAGATCAGGGATTGATCGTTGTTGCTTCAAATGGCTTTGATCCAGAAGCATTAAAGATTCTGGAAAGTTATAACATCTCATGCCTGTCATTTAGTGATCTGCTATACGAACTTTTTCCATTACAGGATTATTTTCAAAAACAAATCTCAATCTATCAGAACAAGGCCATTGAAAAGTGGAATGGCAAGGATGGATTTATCCCCCTGAATGTACTTGATCAATCATTACATACGTATCCAGGTATTGTATATTTGTCCAGATGGATACAAAATAAGCAATCAATTCTTTTTATTTTAGGAGATGTTGGATCAGGAAAAACCACTTTTTTGGAATATTTATGCTTCCAGATGGTTCGTGGTTTTCTTAATGATCCAGTTATATGCCCGTTACCTGTGATGATACCATTGTCAGAAGCAGAAAATGCCAACAGCTTTGATGATATTATTATAAGACACTTTTCTAATCAAGGATTTAATCATGTGAATCTGGCTCATTTTTATCAGTTATTTAATATGAGACGAATTTTACTGTTATTTGATGGCCTTGATATGTTATCCGATAGGACCCCCTGGAAAATACCCTTTCAAACGTTTCAAATGATTCAAAAAGCGACTGAAGCGGGTGGTAAAATTATAATCACTTGTCGAACTCATTTTTTTAAAGATCGCATTGAGCAAGATAGGCTATGTGGATCAAGCCTGACAGATATTGATTTTGAAAATGCTCTGCTTGGCATACCGAATGACAACAATGTTAATAGCCAAAAATCAATGTGTCTGATTTATCTTCAAGAATTGCATGATGACCAAATTGCCAGATTCTTGAATCTTATAGCTTCAGACAATGATAAGAATTTTTTGAATCAAATCAATAAGATTTATCATTTATCAGAATTAGCTCACAGTCCCTTTTTATTGGATATTATTCTAAAAAGTTTTCAAGCCAGCCAAAAGCCGAATTCCAATCAGACACTCGATATTTATCGTACAATTACGCGAAAGTGGCTTCAACATCTCAAATCAAAAAGATGGTTTCTTGATAATCCGAACAAGGAAGATCTTTTGCTTCGACTGGCATGGGAAATGTGGAATAGCGAAGATAAAGAAATTCATTACAAAAAATTCCCAGCATTTTTGGTTCCTCTTGCAAATGCAAGAAGCTGGTCGGAAAAATATTTACGCATGATTTTGCGTGAGCTGTTGGCCGCTTCATTTATAAAAAGAAATGATCAGGGTTATTTCACATTTTTATATTCATCAATCATGGAATATTTATTGGCAAAACGGCTTTATGTTGCATTTAAAAGTAAAAAAGCGATTCGTAAACTTTTAAAAACAAATCGCTTTAATCCCAAAATTGTATATTTTCTATGGCTGTTTGATAAGAAGACTCAGTGTGTAATCCCAGAACTCCAATCCATTCTTTCCAAAAATTATAAAAAATATATCTCGGAAAATGCATTACAGATTTTATATTGGTTTGCTCGTCATGAATGTCAGATGGAATCCAGAATAAGCGATGTTATAAAAATGCAATTAGAAACAGCCAAACGTATTCCAAACAATGCACAACTCGCACAGGCAAACTTGCAGGAAATAGACCTGGAAGCTGCTGACTTGAAACAGGCCAATTTACAACAGGCCGATCTAACACGTGCAAACCTGATCAATACACTCTTACAGGCTGCCAATCTTGATCAGGCCATTTTGAAGGATGCTGTTTTTGATGCCAAAGAACATGAAGAACAACTGGATCCACCAATAATTGATGAACCGGACGCTGTGGATGATATTGCAAATTCCCTTGAAGTGGATCCAGACGATACACTTGAGTTATCTATTGATGATTTTGATGAAGAAGACGATTTCTCTGAGGAAACTGACGAAGCGGATGAACAAGAACCCGAAATGTCTGAAACTGAACCCCAAGAAGAAAATCCTTCAGAACCTGAAAAAGAAATTGCTCCAGAATTTCAGGAATCTGAGGAAGAATCCCCCCTGGAATACCAACCCAAGAAAACAGATTTAATTCCATATGTCCAATCCGGACATAATTATTCTGTTTGTTCAGTTTGTTATAATAAAAAACGCCATATTGTTGCAAGTAGTGATAGTGGTGGCAATATTATCATTTATTCTGCCAAAGATAAACATGTTCTTTTTATCCTGGATGGTCATTATCTTTCGGTAAATGCGGTAGATATTTCCCCTGATGGTAAATATCTCGCAAGTGGCAGCGATGACCAGACGATTCGAATCTGGAATATTGATACTGGAGAAACAGTTCATACTCTTGAAGGTCATCAGGGTGCAGTCAGTGATGTTGTTTTTTCTTCAGATAATAAAACAATGGCCAGTTGTGGTGAAGATCAAACGATTCGACTATGGAATTTTCATGATGCACATGTGATACAGGCTTTAAAAGGTCATACCAGCACAGTCTTATCGCTTGCTTTTTCGCCTGATGGCAAATTTATCGCCAGTGGCAGTTTTGATAAAACAATTCGATTGTGGGAAATTAAATCAGGTGAATTAATTCGAACTTATGAAGGACATCAGCGCTATGTCAGCGCTGTTGCATTTGAACCCAATGGAATGAGCATTATCAGCGCCAGTGATGACAATACGCTTCGATTATGGAACGTTCAAAAACGAGATGTTATCCAAGTATTTCATGGACATACCAGTACAGTCACATCTGTTGTTTTTTCTCCAGATGGAAAAATGATTGCAAGCGGCAGTTATGATCAGACAGTTCGCTTGTGGGATATTCAGAATGGTCACCCAATAAATATTTTCAATGGCCATAAAGATTCTGTTTATGATGTCAAATTTTTGGGCAACCCCAACTATCTGGTTAGTGCCAGTGTTGATCAAAGTGTCTGCTTTTGGGAAACAGAACAAAGCGAACCAATTCATGTCTTTGAAAAATACCGCAATCATATTGAAACCGCTAAATTTTCACCTGATGGTGAATCTATTGCCAATACCAATAAGGATAACAGCATTAGCCTGTGGAGTCTGCTTGAAGGAAATCCACGTGAACTTTCAGGCCACGAAAATCAAGTAACTTCCATTTGTTACTCTCCAGACAGTAAACTTTTAGTCAGCGGGAGTCAGGATCAAACTGTTCATGTTTGGGATACACAAGAATGTACACCTTTACATATTCTTTATGGGCATTCTGATACAGTTTCTTCTGTAGATTTTTCCTCAGATAATAATTTCATTGCAAGTGGCAGTCAGGATCAAACTGTTCGCATTTGGGATGCGAATAAAGGTAATTGTTTCAAGATACTAAAAGGTCATTCAAAACCTGTTAATGCTGTCAAATTCTCACCCAATGGAACTGTAATGGCCAGTGCAAGTCATGACAGAACAATACGCTTATGGAATGTTCAACTCGGCAGAAAGATCAGAAAACTAAAAGGCCATTCAAACGCTGTTATCTCTGTTGATTTTTCACCGGATGGGCATTTTTTGGTCAGTGGCAGTTTTGACAAAACAGTTCGGATTTGGAATCTTCAAAAGGGCAAGTCTCTTCATATATTAAAAGGACATAATCACTCTGTCGTATCTGTAATGTTTTCTCCAGATGGAAAGTTTGTTGCCAGTGCCAGTTATGATCAGACTGTTCGGATATGGAATGTTAAAACCGGGCAATGTTATAAAATCATGAAAGGACATCTTGGTGGCGTATATTCCATACAATATTCAACCAATGGAAAATATCTTGTGGCTGCCGGTACTGGTGGACGCTTGCAGTTCTGGGATTCATTTATCGGGAAAACATTCTTGTATCGCTATTATTTTGCTCAGAATGCCTGGATTGATTTAATGCCAGAAGGACGTTTCAATGCCAGTCCCGAAGGATTGAAGTACCTGCGTTATACTGAAAAAAAGTCTCTAAAATCATTTTCTGCTGAATTACTCAAGGACGATTATTTTATAGTGGAAGATGTCAAAACATTATTGCAAATGTTCAATAAGGGACGTGTTCAGCCACTATAGTATAAGGTTCAATAAATCTTAGCGAGATGGATTAATAGGATTCAGATACCAGCACTTGTAATGCGCGAATAATATCAGGCAAATCCAAAACATGATTTTCATTTAAATCACATTCAGGATATTCCGCTTCAAATAGCAATCGCATCTTACCCATAAACACGTTACGCTGATTCAAAAAAACATTTGCCCTGTAATTTTTAAAATTTGCTGCTGAAATTTGAATGGTATATCGCCCATAACGCAATCCTGTCAGTGCAAAGAGACCTTCTTGAGAAGATAGTGTTTGTGCCTGATTTTCTATCACTGTAATCTGAGCGTTCTTGATTCCAGCCTCATAGCCAACCAGGTTGGTATAAATTTCGCCGCGAATATCACCATAGTGCAGTACGAAGGAGTTTGCATCCTGTGGATCTGTATTATCTAGAAATTCCTGATAATTGGTAACATTGTCATTGTCTGTATCTATCCATGCATCAGATTGATCAATCGGATCCAAACCATTATGAACTTCCCAACCATCCTGTAACTGATCCTGATCTGTGTCAACCAGTGTTGGATTGCATTGATACAGATACTCATCCAGATTGCTCAAGCCATCCTCATCTAAGTCTTCGGATGCATCTGGAACAGTTTTATCCAGGCCAATATACCAATCTTCCCAAACATCCGGCATGCCATCATGATCCATATCTGTTTCTTTTCCATTCATCACAGTAAATGCGAATGCCTGTGAAAGGCTTACATGTCCATTTGCGTCTGTTAAACATAGATCAATCCAATGGCGCCCAGAATAGTCAAACATGTCATATGTAGTTTGCCATGTATTTGAATATGGCGCTGATGATAGAGAAAAGGTCTTACGCGCCGTATCTGGAAACTCAAAATCGGCCACAGGTTCAGGTATCAGATAATCTGGAGAACTGATCATGGCATCAATTGACTGAATTATATTATCGGGTTCAATTGTAAGTTTAATCTCCTGCAATGTATTGGCTGCAATTGTCCGAACAGGATTGTCTACAGTAATTTGAATGTTCATGTTCTCAATAATGAATGGCCCCCCCAATTGGATGGTATTATTTGGTGTAGATGAAATCATTACAGGTTTCATATTAATAAAAGGTTGGCGCAACGCATAAAGCGCTGTACTGGCATCCTGAAAAGATAATTCAATGCTTTTGCCTTCAGTTAAACCATCCAGAAAAAACTGGGTAAAGGATATACGACCATTGAATTGTGTATGGGTATCGGTTGTTCCAGATGAAGAAATCAATATATGAGCGTCTTGTGCCGAAAGACTGTTGATAAATTGACCGGCTTTGGGAGATTCAAGGACACAAATAACAGGGCGGTCATGATGAATGGAATAGTCATATAATAAATCATTTAATAGTATCGCACTGATATATTGCTCCGGTGCAATTTGAAAAGCATTATTACCACTCGGGCCAATGAGATATATGTATAGCGGGCCAGCTTGATCAATATTTGATTTGATATGATTGATAACATTGATAAAGGAACTGATATCAGGCGTTGATATATCCACAATGTTATCATCATACCCATCATCATCCAGATCGTGCCAGGCAACTGGATTAAAATAAAATATATCGTCATGTTGAAAACGTCGTTCTAAAAATCGTTTGTAGACCAAATCTGCCAGGTATTGCGTTGTTTGAAAACGACTTGCAGATTCAGATTCATGCGATCCTGCAACCAGAATAAGCTGACCATAATCATGGCTTTGAGCGGGTAACTGATCCACACCAATATGGCAATCCGCTACTTTTCCTTGATATTCAGCAATAACAGTTGTTTCACCGCTGTCTAAGGCTGAAACAAAGCCATTTGCGTCTATAGTAAGAATGCTTTCATCCACGATAGACCAGTTTGGATTGGTGACAGAGATATGATCTGCATTACTCAGATGCGCCTGAACAGACAATGGGTAAATATCATTTTTTGTCAGGCTTTCAGGAACATTCATGATTGAAAGGGCTTGGATACGAGTTAATCCTGTTAATTGGGCATTTGAATAAACACGCAATTGATATTCACCC
>Ga0272440_1004125_pt1 | contig 10540 bp, 9 predicted proteins | sample SSMMMBAug17_FD_192440 | JGI IMG/M metagenome (GOLD analysis project Ga0272440, IMG submission 192440) | Marine sediment archaeal communities from Little Sippewissett salt marsh, Falmouth, MA, United States - SSM-MMB-Aug17 | ecosystem: Environmental > Aquatic > Marine > Wetlands > Sediment ... | reverse complement strand
ATATCAAAATTCGTCCTCAACGTACTAACTCAGAGTATTGACTTACTGTGTTTTAACAGATATACAGATTTAGTTATAAAGATTTTGGACTAGGTTCCCATATCAAAATTCGTCCTCAACGTACTAACTCAGAGTATTGACTTACTGTGTTTTAACAGATATACAGATTTAGTTATAAAGATTTTGGACTAGGTTCCCATATCAAAATTCGTCCTCAACGTACTAATGTACTCCTGCGAATAATTTTGATATGGCGCCTTGCCAAAATCTTTATAACTAAATCTGTATATAAGTTAACTTTCCTTGTTATTTTGCATATGGCATTTTTTTAGTTCATTTTTTAAATGCAGATTTTCTTTTTTTAGATCTTCAATTTTTTCAAAAAGTTCAAATTGATATTTTCTGTTATAAAGTGCAGCCTTTAATGTCAGGCTGATCTGTCTGATATCGCACGGCTTAATAAGATATGAAAATGGTCGAATGTTTAATGCTTTTTCAAAAATATTTTTATCAGTTGTTGATGTTAAAAAAATTATTATTGATTTGAATTTTTTTGATATAATTTTAGCAAGTTCAATACCATTCATTTCACCTTTGAGAAAAATATCAACTAAAACTATATCAGGTTCCTTTTGATTTTTTGATAATTGTTCCATTTTTTTTAGTGCATACTCAGCAGTATCATATACTCCAATTATCGAAAAGTTATCTCCTTTTAACATAGCATGTAATGTATATGCTGTTGTAACTTCATCTTCAATAATCATAACAGATATTTTTTCCATTATTCCTCCACATGATTTTTAATTTATTTTACCGAAACAAAATTGAACAATATTGATGGTCTCGTAAAAAGTCAGAAAATGAGATTTTTATCTGTGTAACAATTTGAAATATTAATACCGATTTTTGAAAAATTGACTTTTTACGAGACGATCAATATTGAGATGCTGAAAACTACAATAACAATCCATCGTTTTTTTTCCAATCATCTTTAATGTAAGTCCGAATTTATATGCGTCAGTCCGGAAAACAACAAATTATTACCAATTATAGACCACCAATGATTTTTACAGTTTCAAAGGCTTCTTTAGCTGCTTTAATGTTCATATCAGTTTTAACTTTAATCTCTTTATTAATTGCATCAGCTATAGAATTAAATGTTGGCATTTTTAAAACCTTTGCAAATGCACCAATCATTGTTGTATTAATTATTGGATGAGTTCTTGTTCCAAGATTATACTTAGTTGCAATTTGAGCAGCATCAACATAATAAATATTAAATTTTTTATCCTGTTCAAATAAATATGGTTCTTTAGGAGAATTAATGAGTATTGTTCCATTTTGTTTAAGACCATTTGTAATATCAATGGTATCTAATAGTTTTCGATCTTGAACAATAACATGATCAGGATTATAAACATTGCTTCTAACTAAAATTTTTTGGTCATCCAGACGTAAATAAGCACAAACAGGTGCACCTCGTCTTTCAACTCCAAAAGATGGAAAAGTTTGAACATAGTACCCATCTTTAAAAAAAGCCTTTGCCAATAATACAGAAGCTACCACTGTTCCCTGGCCGCCTCTTCCATGAAAACGTATTTCAATCATAATTTTTTCTCATTTTATTTAATTAATCTTTAAAATATTATTCTACAAAATCATATTTAATTTTATTTACATTTTAAAGACAAATATGTTACAAAGCCATTTATTATATTTATATCTATCACATTTTATAGTTTGCTTCAATCTTACTTTTTGTTTTTAACCTGAATCCTATAAGTATATTAATATTAAAATGTAAGAACTATGCATAAAACACCTTAACCTTTTGAATTAATTTCTGATTTTGATTGTGCATTTAATACTTTATTATTAAAATATTTCTTTTCGGCAAACTCGCATTGAAATAATTAAATTATTGATTATAAGAATTGTGGAGACGTTGCATGCAGCGTCTCTCAATAACATATTAGTTAAACAATTAATTTTAATGGACACTTATCGAATGGACTTATATATTTGTTAAATAATATAAAAATGACAAATAAAATTGGCACTTTCTTTGCAGTATAAATTTTTTTAAATTATTAAATTTAAAAAATATTTTTTATAAAAATTATGAAATAATAATATATTTAGACAAACTAAGTTTTAACCTGTAGTAATAGATTAAAAAATAAATAAAAATTATAGCTAATTACAAAATGAAGAGAGGCTCATATGTATAAAAATAAAATAAAAAGAAAAATTTCAAATTATTTAATTGAAGAGAACTTACAACTATCTTTAATTTTTAGATTTTTAATAATAATGATTTTACTGACAATTTTTTTTGTTTTTATAATTTATATTGTTTGCTGGCCAGTTATATTAGAATATGTTCCAAAATCCATGATATATTTACTTAAAGAACAGATATTTTTAAAATTATATTCAGTCTCTTTTATATTATTATTTATAATCGCAGTAATATGTATAATTTTTACTCATAAAATTGCAGGTCCTGTGTATCATCTTGAAAAAGTTATTGATAAAGTAATAAAAGGCGAAGATTTTGAACTGGTACATCTGAGAAATAATGATGAGCTAAAAAGTCTGGCATCAAAAATAAATCATCTAATTTTGTCAATTAAACAGTCTCAAACAGCCAAAATCACCTGATAAAAAATTTTGAATTACAAAATATTAATCTTCCCCATTGCAAAAATATTTATATATAATCTATTGTTGAAATATTAAATTAAATACATAAAAAATAGTAAAAAAATATCTTTTTATAAAAGTGGACGCAATGGAAGTAAAATTTTTTTTTTCATTCCACTGCGTCCACTTTGTCCATCCTTATAAAAAAACCTTAATTAAAGTTTATATTATCCTTTCCTCTTTTAAAAAAATTGTTACAGACAATATTATTAGATTTTCCAAAAAAATAATAATTAGGCATACAATATGCATCATTGTATTAACGATATTTAAGATATTAAAATTGATATTTAAATTTGTTTCTTAATTTATATATTCTATTAAAAATTACATAAATTTATTTGATTTTTTTAATTTGTCGAGATTTTTAAATATAAACTTTTATACTGTAAGTGTGAATTTCTTTAAGCCCTTAATTTTAAAAGTTGAATAAGGAGTAAATAAGTGTTTAATATTTCTTTAAAACACAAAATAATGTTTTGGGCAATTTTAATTGGAATTGTTCCTCTAATTTCATTTTTTTATTTTAATCAGTCTAAATTGAAAAGTCTAAGGTTAGATATTCAAAATGAGCTTACTCCAGTATCTGAAAATTTATTAAGCATACACCAAAATAACATGAAAATAAAAAATAAATATGCCTTACTAAGTTCAAGTATTCAACTGACAATAGATAATTTTTCAAAATTAAGTCAAAAAGCTAAAGCATTAGATGAAATTGAAAATTTTTTAAACAAGGAAGTAAAATCAGGATGGGCAATTCAAGGTAATATTGTTGGTGATCTTGTTGAAAATTCAATACATGATGCTATAAGCTCAAACATGAAAGAAGACCAAAAAAAATGGGAGCTTAATGAGGAAAAAAAGAAATTTCGAGATTTTGTTTCAAATCATTTTAAATTAAATAATGATTTGAAGCGCAAATTTGAATCACTATTTCCAATTAATGCTGCTTTTCAACTGCCATATTTTGAAGAATATTTAAAGGAAGATCTTGTTAAGCTTGTTGAAAAAATGGGTTACAAACTCGCAATATATCTTGAAGGTAAATTATCTTTTTCAAGTTTTAAGGATGAAGATGGAAAATTTATTGATCTTCCTCACTATGATGATCCCAAAATTGCAAATAGTTATGAAATAATTGATGGCAGGCATTATTTTTTAACATATAGAAAGTTTAGAGATGATACTGGTTTTCAAATTGGCAGGATTATTATTGCTCTTGATATTTTTGATTTTGTTTCTAATTTTGAAAGAAAGACAGCTCAAAGTAAAGAAATTAATAATGAATTAGCTGAATTAAGTCAAAAGCAAGAACAAATAAAACAAGAAACAATAATAACTAATGACATGATACGAACAGATCTTGAAAAGCAGGCTGTTTTTATTGAGGATAACTTAGGTGCTTTAAGAAGATCATTAGAAGGAGTTTCTGTTTACAATAAAAAATTAATAAAAACATCTTTTTTTGTTTTAGTTTTTGTTTTTATAATAATTTTTATCTGCTCAATTGCTATTACATATTCTTTGACTAGACCAGTTAATAAAGCAATAGATGGACTCAAGAAAGTATCAGAACAGGTTGCTGCAGCATCATCAGAAGTATCAAAATCTAATCAACAAGTAGCAGATGGTGCTTCTGAACAGGCGACAGCTTCTGAAGAAACTTCAACATCTTTAAAAGAAACAGCTTCAATGAGCAGTCTAAATGCAAATAATGCTAATAAAGCTAATAATCTTATGGAAGACACCTCTACTTCAATCGAAGTTATTGCAAATATGACCGGACAAAATGCTGATAATGCTATAAAAGCAAATGAGCTTATGAATGAAACTTCAAGTTCCTTAGAATTAATTGCAGCAATGACATATCAAAATGCTCAAAATGCCGAAACAGCAAATAAATTAATGAAAAATACAAATAATGCTGTTGAAGATGCTGGCATATCAATGAATAAATTATTTGATTTTATGAAAACTCTTGCAAATACTATTGAAAAAACTTCTGGAATTATTAAAACTATTGAAAGCATTGCAGTCAAAACCAACTTTCTTGCATTAAATGCTTCTATGCAAGCAAATAGAGCTGGTAAAGCTGGAACTGGATTTGCTGTTGTTGCAAGAGAAGTAAGAAAACTTGCTGTAAGTACAGGAGATGCTGCCAGAAATACTGGAGAGCTTATTCAGCAATCTGTAGAGGGAATTAAAAATGGTCTGAATATTGTTTCTAAAACAAATAATAATTTCTCCAAATTATCTGAAGATTCAAAAAAATTAAGCAAGTTATTTACAGAAATAACAAAAGCTTCAAAAGACCAGGCTAATGAAATTTCTCAAATCAGTAATGGAGCAAAAAAAATAAGAAATTTATTAAATGACATTGCAAATGCTTCACGTGAACAAAATATAGAGATTGAACGAATCAATACTGGTGCTAAAGAAGTGTATTCATTACTATCTGATATTGCTGCGGCATCTCAAGACCAGGCTCTTGGAATAGGTTATATTGATAAAGCAATGGTTGAAATGGACAGCATTACTCAAAGAAATGTTGTCAGTACTGAAGAAACTGCTACAGCTTCTGAAGAAATAAGTAAACAAATGAATGAGGTAAAAGAATTAGTTCAAGAACTTGTAATTATATCTGGTTTAGAAAAAATGCAACTTGACTGGAATAAATTGATAATTTTTCTTAAAAGGTATCTGGCTATAAAAGATAAAGAAGCACACATTAGTTTTTAAATTGCCCTACCTTTATTCAATAGCAATCGCAGTCTTAAAAATGACCCTCCCCGATTAATAATAAATGATATAAAACTATCTAACCTTACCTAACCTAATTTTATTTAATAATAGTTTAATATATTTAATTTAAAAAAAGCTTACTACCTAAGCTCTGTGAGTTAGACGATCCAATATAGCTGCTGTTAATGTAGCTTCCACATTTTCAATTAATTGTATTTTTTTATAGACAAATGATTTTTTTTTTTCTACATAGTTAAGTATTGTTTTAAGCAGCATTCTGATATTCCTTTCTCATTTATTGTTTTAAAAGTTTTATAGGAATATCAGTAGCTGCTTTATTTTTCAATTAGATTCTATTTTTTACTTTAACCCACAAATTCTGTGGTAGAACCAATAAAGATTGTCTTAGGATTGAAAAAAAAATAAATTGTTATTTTAAGCTGTTTCATATTAATCAAATATTCAAAAAAATATTTATTAATCTATTTAGTAATATCGTGATTTAAAGTTAATATATATATTTTTATAATTACTAATTTCATATTAAATCAATGTTACAATCCAGAAAATTAATGAAAAATATTCTTGATTGTAACATTTAGTGAGCCCCGAAGGGGCTAAAGCATGTAGCCTGGGGCTTTAGCCTCAGGTTAATAAAATAAAAATTGTTAAGCCCCGAAGGGGCGATAGATTTTTTCTTTCGCCCCTTTGGGGCTTAACAATGATGGCAGCATTACCTGGAGCTAAAGCCCCAGTCTACATGCTTTAGCCCCTTCAGGGCTTAACAATTTAAATATAAAAATTACAAATTATTTTTTTTTCAACCCTTAATCTATAATGGCTGTTAATTGGTTTATATTAATGATATTTGAAGGGAGTATCCCAAATGATAGGAGACAATTGAAAAAAAGCTGGAAGAACATAAAAAGGCTAAAGAGATAGAATGCTTACCAAAAATTTAATTAGATACAGTATAAGAAAAAATCAAATTTTTCCAAAATTCATTAATGTCAATGATGGACAATTATTAAACATTAGCTCTCAGTTTTTAGAACTTTTTCGGGATAGTCTTGGAAAAACCAGAGAAGAATTGTTATCAGAAAGTAAAATAATTATTGATAATAACGAATGTAATCCTATTATTACACGTGGTTTTGAAAAATTGTTATTAGATCGTACAAAATTTAATACAGATATTCAAGAAGAACTTATCGAATTTAGAAAAAATCTTTTTACTTTTACCTCTCAATTGCATAATCAAAAAGAAATACAAAATATTGACAGCTACTATAAAGCTATTTTTAATCAATTCAAAAAAGAAATTTCTGATATTCAAAATCAACTTTATATTGATCATCCTTTAAATCAACCTGTAACCCAATTTAAATCATTATCTCCAGAGCGTTTATTGCATAGATATAATTGTGCTCAGATTCAAGGATTATTAATTCATTGTGATCATATTATTTTAAAAATCGTCAAGCCGGATTCATTTTCATTACGCCAATTATTTAAATATCTACGATTTTATCAGCTTTTAGCTCAAATCACCAGATTAAATGATAATTCAGGATTTCAAATAAAAATTGACGGCCCCCTTAGCTTGTTTTACCAGACAAAAAAATATGGTCATAATTTAGCTTTTTTTTTTCCTGCAATTCTGCATCAAAAACAATGGAGCTTAGAAGCAAATATACAGCTTAGAAATCGTAAAGCTCTTCAATTAAAACTTAATCATGAATGTAATGTTAAATCGCATTATAATCATTTTATGGCATATATTCCTGACGAAGTAAGTTCTTTTCAAAATAGTTTTAAAAAAAAATTTACTTCATGGGATATTATGCCCTCAGAAAATCTAATCAAATTACAAGGTGAGGCCTATTGTTTTCCTGATTATTCATTAAAAAATCAAATGGGACAAACAATCGATTTAGAATTATTTCATACATGGCACTCAAGCCCTTTGATTTATCGTTTAAAACAATTAGAAAAAGTTCAAAAAACAGTATTAATTTTGGGTGTAAATAAAAAATTGCTTAATGATCCAACTATAGCTAACTATATTGAAGATTCTGAATATTTTAAAAATTTTGGTTTTCTATTTAGAGATATGCCAACTGTAAGCAGCATTAAACCAGTACTGGATATTATTGATGAATTGTTATGATTATAACATTTTTTGGGAAAAATGTTATATCATGACAATGCCATGATCATTTAAGGGCGAACCTTATATTAGCCATTCATAAAAGTGGACGTTGGTAGTGGACAGTAAAAAATATATTTTTTCAGTCCACTTCATCCAAAATTAAAGAAAGGAAACTATAAAATAAATGAAAGTACCATATATAGAAGCAAGTAACTGCATTTTATGTGAAGTTTGTACTTCAGTTTGTCCATTAGTATTTCGCCTGCATGATCTTGGTTATATTGAGGTTATTGAATTGGATTACTATTCTGATATTGACGAAGCAATAAAAAATTGTCCTGGAAAGTGTATTTATTGGGAGGAAAAGTAAAAAAATTATATTATTATTAGATTAATTCTACTTTGGTAAAGTAGAAAAATAATGTATTATTTTATATTAAAAAGCAAAAAATCATTTAAAATTTGATATGTTTTATATTTCAGAATTTTAAATATTAGTCTACCAAAGTAGAATTAATATCTATAATTTTGAGTGTGTCCCACCTTTTACACAAATTAATTTTTTTATAGAGAGTTAGAAATTTTTGTAGTACATTTTCATGATTAATAGTATTCTTTCCATATTTCAGGTTAGAATTAACTATTTAAAATTTTTAAGTATTATCATAAATTGACTTTTAAATTCGAAATCTGACTTATGTGTAAAAGGTGTGCCCCTCCCATAATTTTGTTACCTCAATAATAATTCACAAATTTCATTTACAATATATTGATTCCCTCCTATAAATCTTGGGTCAGGAAGTCCTGGTATCCTTAAATCAATAATATTACCATTTTTACTGTATTTAATTAAAGCTTTACCTGCAGCGATGTCATATTGTTTTGATCCATGTCCCCATAAACTAACATAAGCATCTAAACCACCATGACTAACCCAAGATGTAACAACAGCTCCAGCGCTTAGCAATCTTATACGTTTGGCTTTTAAATTAAATTCTATTATCTTTTGATTTATCCAATCTTTTTCTTGTTCCCAATTATCTTTGTGTGTTGAAACATCTAAAGCAATAAAAGCATCTTGTAATTTTTTTGTATTACTAACACTAACAGGTAAACCATTTAATGTTGTTGGAATTTCAAATGCCCCAGTATGTAATTGATTTGCAACAGGATTATATGTTACACCAAGCATTGATTCATTGTATTTTGTTATCCCTACAGAAATATTAAAAAGTGGAATTTGTTTTGTAAAATATTTTGTTCCATCAATAGGGTCTATATAACAAATATACTCTTTTTTAAGATCATTTAAATGATAATTTTCTTCAAGATAAAAACCAAGATTTTTATATTTTTTTTTTAATTTATAATAAAAATCAAGTTCAATTTCTTTCTCAATATTTGTAGAAATATCTAAATCAGATTGATACTTTTGACTTGGTAAAAAATTCGATACAATATTTTGTTTATTAAATTCATTTGAGAGAATTTTACCCTTTTCATACATTAACTTTGATATATCATAAATCAGATTCTTATAATTCATTTTACAATCCTTCTTTTAATTTTAAGTATAGTGGTAATGTATTAAATGATTTATCAAAAATATCTATCAATAATTTTAATTAAAACTGACAACAAAAAAATAAATTGTAATTAATTATCTGATATCAGAAAGGGGATAATAAGAAAGGGTTTTGGTCTAGTCAAAGTTGGCTGATTCAAAAATAAGGGCTTTAATATTAGATAATTAAAGCCCTTATGTAATTTTTATTAAAGCTTAAGAATTATTAGAAGAAATTACTTTTATTATCTAAATAATGCTTTGCTTTAATTTTTGCAAGTTCGTTAATAAGTCTGGCGCCCTTAATTCCTCCTGAATCAGCTGAAATAACTCCATTAAGTCTAGTGTCAAATAAGTCTTCGTCATCAATTGTTGTTGCGAGATAGCGAGCTTCAAGTACATCTACAAGTAAAAAATTACCATTTTCAACAGATCTGGCTTCTGAAAACATCTTGCTTGAGTTTTCAGGTCCGCCGCCTAGACCTAAATATTCAGGTATCATTGCATAATATGCTCCTAGAAACATCTTTCCAGCACCATAATAGAAATTTTCATCTAATTCTATAGAGCGTTTTATTAATGCAATAGTATCTGCCATACCCATAAGTGCAGCAGGATCATCCATATTAAGAACTATCCATAAGCCAGAATTAAGACCAGCCCATACAAGAGCAGGAACATAACTTTTATTTAAATGTTTTGTAAGATCTTTGACTTTTTCTCCTTTTTCATAACCTACCCGAAATTTTTTATTTTGTTTCAAAGCCCTGATGCCATAATCTTTTCCTAATTCATATAATTCTTTAGCAAATTCAGGTTCTTTATCTTCAATAAAAATTCCATAGGCACAATAAAGAAAGGAAGCTTCATTTAACAGCCTGAAATTATCTGGTGATATACTTACAAGTCCGGTAATTAAAAGAAGATGAGCAGGAAAACCTTCTTCTGCAAGCCTGCCACTTTTTGTATCTTTAAGCTCATCTATCATCAAAGAAACTACAGGTGCACTAAGATTAATGCCAACTTTTGTTGTCATTTTGTACCAGGCAGTACATCCTGTATTTCCAATTATTAAACCAAGTATAATAAAAGAAAATAAAAATTTATATTTTAATTTTTTCATAAAAAACTCCTATCTTTCAGACTATTTCTTTTTTGCTCTAAACTCCTCTAAATAATGAATCAACTCATCTAATGTTTTTTTAGAATAATATTTTCCAGCCTGTCCTTTTTCAGCTTCTGATTTATATGCCATATCATACCAAATTTCCTTACATTTTGCTTTCATATCTGCAACAACTGCTGGATCCATTTTAGTTTCCTGCATTCCATATTTAATCATAGCATTGTAAGCTCTTTCGCTGTCTTCT
>Ga0272440_1004124_pt1 | contig 10542 bp, 6 predicted proteins | sample SSMMMBAug17_FD_192440 | JGI IMG/M metagenome (GOLD analysis project Ga0272440, IMG submission 192440) | Marine sediment archaeal communities from Little Sippewissett salt marsh, Falmouth, MA, United States - SSM-MMB-Aug17 | ecosystem: Environmental > Aquatic > Marine > Wetlands > Sediment ... | reverse complement strand
TCGTTCATGTTTTTCATGACCTGTCTGGGCCACGGCTTACCTCCATAAATAAAAGAGATAAAAAGTTGTGGCATCATTAACAATTAGGAATATCGCTATCAATACTTGATTAATTAATGAAAGCCAAAATCTTTTCTAATTTTTTTCTTGAGTTGCCATCAAGTGGGGATATCAATGGATTACTTAATGATTGAGAAATAATGATATGTCAATAAGAAAAAATGTGAATACTATAATTCTTAGTTTATTAGTGTTAAAAACACAGTTCCCCAAAATACCAATTACGTTCATATTAAGCAACTAAAGAGGATTATATCTGTAACGAATTTTCAGGTATTCAGGGATAATACCTAATTTAATGTACCGTTCCTGTACTTGATCTGGTATTGTTAAAAAATCATCTATCCATTTTCGACAATTATTAGATTTGCAAGAACACCTCATCCGCCAACCAAAATTATACATTGTTGTTGAATAATCAAAAAATATTTCTTCACCCTGCTGAATGGGTTTTATAGCGATAAGACTTATTGAATCATTAGAAAATGAAACGCCTGCGTTAGGATCGCATGAATGATTTACGTAATCATCAATCTCACCAGAAGGCCCCATAAATTTGTCAATATCTATTTGTAGATAGTAATCAACACTTGAATCGTAAGGTTTTGGGAGTTCATCTCTATTGACAATCGGTCCTTTAAAATCAAGTATTTTTTGTCCTTTATTAATATTCGTTTTTGCTTTTATACCCTTTCCAAAACGTGTTTCTGATAAATAAATAATACTCATTTGTTTCTCCAAACGTTAGCTTCCATAATCTTATCATATAGACACAGATGCTTTATCGCATTTGTTTTAAACATCCAAAATCCATTTGCAGCATACGATCTGCTGTATGGTAGTAATCATCATCATGGGTAACCGCAATAACGCATTTTCCATTGTGACGTAAATCCGGTAACAATTGATGATAAAAATATTCCCTGAATTGTGGCATTTGATCAGCCGCCCATTCATCAAAAATATAAATGGGTTTATCTTCTAACAATGAGACAATCATTGCCAGCCTTTTCTTTTGCCCGGAGGATAAGTCGAGGGTTGAAAAACGATTATCCTCATAAGATAGTTTTTGATCCAAATCCATTATTTTCAAAAGGTCTTTTAATTTTTTCTGATCAATATCATGTTTAAAACCATATAAACGATCAAATAAATGGAAATCTGTAAAAATAGCTGAAAACAGATATCTGTATTGCGTAATATCAACTTCTTTGCCATTGATGTAAGTACTTCCCGATGATGAATCGTAAAGACCTGTGATAACTTTTAAGAGGGTTGATTTTCCACTCCCATTCCCCCCACTGATAAATATAATTTCTTCAGGATAGATTGAAAATGAAATATCTTCCAGGAAAAAAAAAGTTGAAAAATCACTGTTATTTGAATAATTAAAGCCAATATTATCGTATTGTATCTCTTTAAATGACTTAATTCTTTGAGTTGGAACATTGATCAGCTTATCTTCAGGAACTTTTTTCAATGTTTGTTCCAACAAGATTAGTCGCTCTATTGATACGCCTATTCTAACAATAAAAGGAATGGTATTTCTGATAATGCCAAAAGAGATAAGCAATACTAATGTCATCAAGGCTATCATAATATCTGTAGAAATCAGTTTCATATAAGGTAAAATAAACACAATGGGCAGATAAATACTAAACTCGAACATAATTGAATACACATTACTTTGTATTAAGAGATTTTCTGCCTTGATTCTTATCCTTCTGTTATCAGCAGACTTGAGTTTTAGACTTTGATGATAGAAATCATCATTTTTTTGATCGTTTAGTTTCAAGCTTTTGAATCCTGAAATGACATCATGGCTTGCAGCAAACAATTCTTTTTCTTTTTTTCTGGCTTCATGAATCAATTTTTTTGCTTTTAGAATATAATAACTATAAATAGAAGCGGCACAGCTAATTATGCCAATAATAAACCAGAATGATATTGGAGATATGATCAGTATCACGATGCCCGCGGTGAGCGTATAATTAAACTCTTCTATTAGATGCTGAAATTTTTGAATACCTTCCGAAAGAATTTGTGTCTCCAGCGTAATCGCATTATAACCACCTGATTTATCGATTTTTTCAAATGACTGTAGATCGCATTTTCGGATATTTTCAATAATCGTTTCCCGAACTTCACAAAGTATGTTTTCTGCGATATCAACCCCTTTTTTCTGTGAATAACGATAAATTAAAAAATAAATAATTAATGATGTCGCATATAACATTTTGACTCTGATGCAAGGGGGATCAGGAAGAATATGAACCAGAACATGTATTATTAATAGCGTCAACACTAAATCAACGAGGTAGAAAGCTGCCGTCCACAATAAATAATGCCGAATGTCATTTGAATATTTTTTTATTATTTCTTTAATCATTCTATTTATCCACGATTTGACCATAGCGCATGGTTATGATCTGATCGGCAACATCAAAATATCGATTATCATGTGTGGCAACAATTATGGTTTTGCCGCTTTTCTTCAATTGTGGTAACAATTCTTTATAGAATTTTTTCTTAAAAAAAGGATCCTGTTCTGCAGCCCATTCATCCAGAATAAATATGGGAGCATCTTCAAGCATTAAATAAACAAAAGCCAGTCTTTTTTTTTGCCCGGCGGAAAGTCCGGAATAGTGGAATTTATGATTTTGCCATTTGACCTGTTTCTCAATCTCCATCATTTGGAGCAAGTCATTCACTTTATTTTCATCAATATTTCTCAAACCATACACACCATCGAATAAATGGCAATCTGAAAAAACAGCAGAAAATAAATACTTATGTTGAGCGATATCTATTTTTTTTCCATTTAAATAAATCTCGCCAGCAGCCATTGGATAAAGACCTGTCAGAACTTTTAAAAGACTTGATTTTCCGCTGCCATTTCCCCCCACAAGAAAGACAATTTCTCCAGCATGAATATCCATACTGAGTGGTCCTAAACTAAAAGCAGATTCATCATTATTTTTTCCATAGGTGAATTGAACGGCTTTCAGTTGAAGATGATCCATTTGTATAGTTTTGTATTTGTTTGATTTTGTTATAAATTCAGAATGTTGTTCGGTTGATTGATATTTTTTTTCTAAATTGTTCAGGCGATCAATAGAAACCATTGACGCGAAAATTTCTGGAAGGGCGTTAAAAAATATTCTCAGGGGCTCAAACATAAAGGCAGACATGATAATAATTTGAAATCGAACAGAAACAGAATAGTATTCAGGAAATGCTAAAACGATGATACCAATCGCAATATAAAACAATAATAAAAAGCTGACATCATAAATTTCAACAAATCGCTTTCCAATTGTTTTGCGTAAACGTTTGACTTGTTTACTCAGCGGGATAAGGTAATTCTGAAAAAAATCTTCATTTTTGTCAGCATTTAATTTCAGCTCTTTGAAACCATCGAAAATATGACCAACTTCGTCAAATAGTTCTGTTTCTTTGGCGGTCATTTCATCTATCGTACTGATCAGAAAATGATAGTGTAGTTGATAATACAGGAAACTACATGCGAAAAAAAAGATATATACGCATCCTCCCAGTAGTGAGATACGAAACATATTGATGATAACCATCAAAATGGTTGTGGCTGATTGAACGACCAGGATCAATGATAGTGACGATCGGGAAATTTTTTTTGTATCAATAGAAAGTTTCGTAAATATTTCTCCCTGATCAACTTGCTCCATGTTCATTAAAGAGGAAAAACGCAACTGGTTGACAATCCTGTTTCGATAAATCTCTAAATTTTCCTCAACAAGCTTTACAGATAACTGAAGTGATTGCTTTTCCAAGAAGCATAATACAATCAATGCCATAAGAAAAAAAGGAATCAGAGATACGGCCTGGAGCGGAATGCCATGAATTACTTTTTGTGCGGCATTATTGATAATCAAGATCAGAAAGGTTTCAGAAATACCAGCGACTACCGACATGAACAGCGCGACAATGGGGCGAAAATCAAGCCGATTATTGGCATAAAATAAGAATTTAAACATTTATTTTTCTTTTAAAAATCTTTTTGGATTTCAATCGTTGTTTTTGGCAACTCTTTGAAAACATGAATCATTTTTTTATAAATATCATTACTATGAAATAAAGTGATGTATGAATAATATAAAACAGCAAATATAATCATAAAAATAAACACCCGAGAAACAATTAACATCCTGTTTTTTCTTGTATTGGATGAAAAATAAAAAAGTATCAACAAACAACTGAGAAGGCCAAACATTGCTGCCGCGAACAATGAATGATAAATATATTGAATAAATGTTAAATACTGAAGTTCAAAAAAGAAGTCAGATTGAATTAAAAATATGCCTGACACGATAATTATTGATATAAGAGCGTATACAAAAATTGAAACATATTTCAATGGTGACAGACAGACCACAAGCAGAAAAAGAAAAAGTAAAAAACCTGGTACCAGCATTTTAATGGCATAACTGTTGTCAGATCTTTTTATCTTTACAACAGCATTTCCTGTTGAATAGACAACAGGACGTTTCAAGTGATACGCTACAGGAATTCCAAAAGATGATTCATAAGAAATAATGCCATTATAAACAACTGTATCACAAACCTTCCATTCAGAAGACACTTTGACTGCCTTTTGTTTATTGATGTTTAACTGATGATTCACAAAGGATTCATTCACATTGTCGGGTATGTATGTTATTTGGTTCAGTGTTTGATTCTGATGTCTGAATTGAATAGGAAGCCCATGTTTTTCAAAAGGACAATTTGTAAGATCAAACTCTGATTTGAATTCTCCTTTCAGATTATACACACGCGTAACAATGTCACCCTCTTTATATTCTGCAAAGGGTTGATTGAAATGAACTGGATTTATGGCGTTCAAGAAAACAATATTCCTGTCATCAAATTCACCCTGAAATCTGAACCAAATAAAAAAATCCATCACATATTGACCGGTAAAAATATTGATGTTCTTGATTTCGTTCACATGGATACCGGTAAATACAATTTGGGTATTATTCATAATAGTATTGCCAGATGTTTTCAGTTGATTGTTCAATATTTTCTCAAAAGCCTTTTCATCATTTTTATTTTTTTCTTGAATGTAGTATTGTGAGTAATTTGGTACAGGACTCTGGTTTTTAATGTAAGTGACCTTTAAAGGGTATTTGACATTTCTGTTCTTATCAAAAAATAATGGACCACAGACGCCTTTTACTGAAGATTTAAGGCTATAATGGCTTTTCAAATTTTTTCGGATGAGCATACGTGCATCTCTGATTTTTTCAGATCCATCAATATTTTGCATGGATTTCAAGGCCATTAATGTGGCATCATAGTAACATGCAGAAACCCATGTAGGGGGCGTGTGATACTTTTTCATGTAATCAGAAATGAAAAGCGAGTTATTTTCATTGGTAAAATCCGCAAGAAATGGCGAAATGCTGTAAATATGATCCGAATAATAACCAGGTCTTGTTTTTTCCTGGGGGAGTTTCAATATTTCCTCAACAAAAGAGCGGGTAGAAAAAGAATCCGCCCCTATTACTTGATATTTTGATCCAGGATATTTTAACGAGCTAACAAGCTTTGCGCCCTCTTTGCTGTGTGTTGCCAGAAAAATAATACCTGGATTTAGCTTTGTCCTTAATTCACTAATTATTTTGTTCAACTGATAGTCTATATTTGAAGATTTAGTGTCAAAATGCCAGACATTTTTTATATTCATGCCCAGTATATTGGCTTTTGATTCAAAACTGTTGAAAAGGGATTGTCCATATTCATCTGTATCGAAAATAACGCTGCACGATTTATGTTTTAATGAAGAATAAATATAACTGGCAATAAATTCGCCCTGAAACGTATTATTGGGGAGAACACTAAAATACCAGTCATTTTGTGTTGTGATGTTTTCAGATGTTGCAGAACCGGTAATTGCCGGGATTCTCTCTCTTAGATAAACCTTTCCTGCTGCAAGGGATGTTGTGCTGAAATAATGCCCCAGAACCAGTAACGCTCTATTCTTTTTAGCAATTTCCATTGCCACTTTGACAGCAGTTCTCCTGTCCCCTTGTCATCAAAAATATCGAGAGAAACTTTTCGTCCATTTATTCCGCCATTGCTATTCACATGATCCAGGCATAATTCTATACCTGCCAGCATGTCTTTACTGATTATCTCATATTCACCACTCATGACAACTGCTGCAATAACCAGTTCACTTTTTAGATAGTCCTTGTGAACCATAAGAATCCAGATCATTGACAGTATAAAAAGAATAAAAAATAAAATGCTTAACCTTTTTTTCATGGAAATGTTTTTGATCATCGAAATATTTATCATATATATCCCTAAAATTTGATCTATGGTTGTATTGACCAGTTACGAATATGTTGACCACCCAGCGGCATATGATACCAGTTAGTAATTCTGGGATTAACCAGATAATGCGATTTTTCAAAATAAACAGGTGCCATTGCACAAACTTTTTGACATAATACTTTTTCGGCCAGGCAGTAATAATCCATTCGTTTATAAAATGTCATTGTCCTGTCAGCGGCATTCATTAGTTGAATGAATTCATTGTTATTCCAGCGAAGAACATTATCTTTTCTTTTCGGGTGAACCTGCTCGTTCAAAAAGTTATGGGGATCCAGATAGTCAGCGCACCATTCATATCTGATCAAATGCCAATCATTGTCAGATGATAAGCTATTAAGATATTTCTCTCGCTCCAAAGGAAGTATTTTGGCATGAATATTCAAATAATACTTTAAGCAGTCTTTAACGCCTCTGGCAATGGTTTCGTGCTTTTTGGAACGATCAACTGCAATAATAATCTCGGGAAATCCTTTTCCATTGGGATAGCCTGCTTTTGTCAGCCATTTTTTAGCAGCTTCAGGGTTAAATGCATCTTGTTCTTGAAAATAATTTTCAAGTTGAGGCGTAAAATTATTGGCAATTTTTTGTTTTCCATTTAATAGGTATTGAATAATTCGTTTTTTATCAATGACTGCATTGATGGCTTTTCTTACCCATAAGTTATCCATTGGATAATTAATTGTATTAAAAGCAAATGCATGCACACAATGAAGATTCTTTTGAAAATATTGGTTTTGATACTCAGGGTTTATCGACAGATCATATAGCTGATCCGCGGGTAATTGAAGATAATTGCCACCCAGGATATCGACTTCACCCGCGTTATACATTTCTAAACCAAGACTTTCGTCAGATACAATCAAATAACGAATTTCGGGAATAGACACCTTTGATGCCTCAAAATACAGTTCATTTTTTCTCAATACCATTGCCAGGCCTTCTTCCCATGCAGCAAGTTTATATGATCCATTGGAAATCATTTTTTCTGGCTGAATCCAGGAATCCGGATATTTTTCAATAAATTTTTGGGGTAATGGCCTGAAAACCCAAAGTCCAGCCATTAATGGAAAGTATGGTGCGGTTTTTTCCAGTTGAAACGATATCTGATAATCATTGATAACATTTATCCCTACATATGAAATATCTTTCAACTTACCTTCATGGTATAATCTGGCATTTTTAACAATAAACAGGGAAGATACATAAGGAGAGTTTGTTTCAGCAAGTAAATTTGAAGATATGGCCCATTTGATATCATGCGCAGTTACTTTAGTATTGTCAGTCCAGACAACATCATTTCTCAAAAAAAATGTATATTGTGTATAATCTGCGTTTGCTGTCCAGTTGGTCGCAAGTTCTGGAACAGGTTTGTACGTCTCAGGATCAAAATCTGTCAGCCCTAAAAAAAGCTGTTCGACAATATCCATTGAAACCTTATTATGAATGAATCTCGGATCAATCGTGTGAATTTTGTCAGCAATGGGAATTCTTAACGTAAAATCCTTAATTGTTTCATAAATATTGACCTTGCCAAATAATTGTCTTTCAATGTATGTGAACATGCCAGTGCCGGATTTTTTTAGAAAAACCAATTTATCTGAAATGCCGCCATTTTTATTGATTGAAAATTTACCGCATGCGCCATTCCAATTCTCAATCAAATGCATGGATATGGCAACCTCACTAGGGACAAAAGATCCGCTTTGCTCGATAGCATGAGCCAGAAGATTGACAGCATCATATCCAGCCGCAGCCAGTTCATCGGGTTTATTTCCGGTTTTTCCTTTGAACAAGTTGACAAATGTTCTGTTGGCACCAAAGGACTGAACAGGATCAAAATAGGTGGGAACAATGACATCAGATGCAAAATCTCCAGCAATTTCAAATAGCTCAAATGAATTTAAATAATTGGTTGACAGAAAGGGTTGACTGAGCCCCATTTTTCTTGCTTGTTTTATGAATAAAGCCGCTTCAGGAAGTTTTCCACAAATAAACAGGGCATCAAAATTTTTAACATTTTTGATATCACTGATAATATCTTTAAAATTGGTTGACCATGAAATATAGGATTTGCTGACCACAATCTGACAATTGTAATTTTCTGATTGTGCCATAAAAAAATTGGCCAGTTGCGACATTTCACTGCTGATATCAAAAACAATCGCTATTTTTTTTAACTGCTTTTTTTGGGCATATTCAAGAATACGACATAACATTTGTTCGCTGGTTGGGGTATTGCTGAATACATAGTCATACTGGTTTTGTAACAAATCAGGTTTGGTAGCACCCGGGCTGATAAAGACAATGCCATGTTTCTCATAAGTGATTGATGCCGCAATGGCAACATCAGATTGATTATGACCGATGACTGCAAATATCTTATGGTTATTGCCCAATTTTTCAGCAATGGTCTGACCTTTGCGGACATTTCCCTCGTCGTCATAGTAAACAGGATATATTTTTTTTCCCAGCACCCGATATGAATTTAGCTTGTCTATGGCAATGTTGACCCCTTCAAGGAAGTCATTTTGCATATTGGATGACGACACAATTGCAACATGAAGGTCATCAGATGATTGTGTAAAATAAATTTCTCGATTATCATGTGTGGTTTGAGAAATGTCACAAGAACAATAAATCAAAATGACAATCAAGAGTATGATCCGATAAATAAAAAACATGGTCTTATTTCGAAGAATTAAAAATAATGGGGAGTCCTTCTTTATCCCCAATAATGATTACTTTAGCATTATCCGATTTTGAAATATCTTTTGTTGCCTGAATACCTTCCCAATGTAAGATTTTTTCATCTTTTAAGGCCTGAAGGATCACCTGATACTTATTACGAATGCCTTGTGCTTCAATATATTTACGTTGAGCTTCTTTCTTTTCTTTTTCTACAATATATTCATGAGCTTCAACAAGCTGTTTCTGTTCAATTTTAAATTTGATGGCATTGGCCACGATATCCGGCAATATAATTTTTCGAATCAAAACGTCATCGACCAGAATATAGCGTTGATGAAGTTGTTCAATGGCTTTTTCAATGGCGTCAGCAATCACTTTCTGGCCGGATGTGTAGATTTCATCCGAACTGAGTGTTCCGATGGTTTCTCTAAGCACAGACTCGATTTCAGGAAGAATAACTTTGTCTGGATAATCCATTCCAATATTCTTATGAAGCAATCCCAAAAACTCATATTTTGGACGAAAACGTATGGAAAATAAGATATTAACTTTTAATCCTGATTTGGATAATACATCCAATTTTTTTGAAATCTCTTGAATTCTAACATCATAAATATACATTTTGTTCATTGGCCAGATAAGGTGAAATCCTTCTGGATAGACATAATCAACTTTTGTTCCACTATAAAAACTCCACTTTATACCGGCATGGCCCGGATAAATAATATACAATATATTATTTGAGAAAAGGATGACAAAAAAGATCAAAAAAAACAGTATAAGAAATAAGGGAGGAAACCACCTGGATGGTTGAGGTAAAATGTTTTTAATATTCATCTGATCACTTTAATTCAGTTCGTTTTTGAAAGAAAATATGAAAATATGTGCTATTTTTTTATCCGAAAAATTTTCTCTGTTAATAATTATGTATCATACATTAAACTTTTTGGCAAAAAAAAAAGCTTTTCTATCAATCATTTCATTCTTAGTCATATTATAATTCTTATAGTTTATAGTTTATTAATGTCAAAAAAACGGTTCCCCAAAATACCTTTAAGCAAAAAACGCCATATATTTTGGCTTTCAATATATTTTTTCCCATTTAAATATAGATCTTCTACGCTGAGATCAAGAATATCTTTTTTTTCCATTTGGAGAGGATTTTTATTTAATATGACCATATCTGCTTTTTTGCCTGTTTCCAAACTACCGCTTTCTTTTTCATCAAAAGTAGCCCATGCAACGTTGTAAGTAAACATTTTCAGTGCATCTTCAATGGAAGTAGAAAACTCAGGTATATGATGATAATGATTATTGATCAAAACATAAGCAAATATATCAACATTAAATCGACTTGCCATTTCCTCAACGAGTTCCAAGAAAACAATTTTATCTTCAGTATCTTTAAAGATGGGG
>Ga0272440_1004123_pt1 | contig 10542 bp, 11 predicted proteins | sample SSMMMBAug17_FD_192440 | JGI IMG/M metagenome (GOLD analysis project Ga0272440, IMG submission 192440) | Marine sediment archaeal communities from Little Sippewissett salt marsh, Falmouth, MA, United States - SSM-MMB-Aug17 | ecosystem: Environmental > Aquatic > Marine > Wetlands > Sediment ... | reverse complement strand
ATATTCTGGAAGGTGAAAAAAAAGGTGAAATGAAAGCAACGCTTTCAATCATTGATAATCTTATAAACAATAATGCTGCTGACTGGCAATTTATTGCAAGCGCAACTGGCGTAGATCAACAGCAATATTTTGAAATGCAAAAGGAATATCAACAATTGGAAGCTGCAAGGCTTTAATTGATAACGCCTTTATTCAATAATGGTTCAACCAATGTCTGAACCATGATGCGTTTGATTCTCATGATGAACCATGTTTTTTTCGAGCAATATCAGGCACAGTAAGGGGGCAAGTCTACTCTTGACTCTTTTTTAAGAGCAATAGTCAAGAGTAGACTGACCCTTATATTGCTCAGTCGAACCCATATTATATTTCTTCTATTTTAGAAACTGATTTGCCAGAACGAGATTTCACAAGGATTTCAGGTATTGTAAAAACATTTGCCAATGAAATAGTTGACGAAAAGAGTGACCTTCATAGAACCTGGATTGAATGCCACATTAAATAAAGTGAATGAAAAATATGCCCAAAAAAAATACTATTAACCCTGTCAAAAGAAAGTATTTGCCAGAGATGAAATCCTTCATTTCATCGGCAGGTCTGAAGATCAAAAACCTGTATTCAGCATGATTAAAAAAAACGCGGGAAATCAATTCCCGCGTTTCAAACAATTAACTATCTGGATTATAACAAATATTTCCACATTGAAGACATCGTTTGGATTCTCTTAAGGCAATCTTTTCAGTCAAAACCATATCGACTTCATCAAAGGATTTAATTCTCACTTTAGGGGGTAATTCTTCCATTGTTGCGCGAGGAGTTTTTTTAATGCCCTCCAGCGTTTTCAATCGTGTTCCTGGTATGGGCTTTTTGATAAGCGCATCCGAAGGTACTGTAACCGCTTGTTCGGTTACAAATTGATGAATGGAACGGGCTGCCCGTCGACCACCGCCAATGGCATCCACAACGAGTTGCGGGCCAGTCTGGGCATCACCGGCTGCAAAAATATATGGAATGTTTGATTGCAAGGTTCTGGGATTGACATCAAAGGTTTTCCATCGAGTTGTCGCCATCTCTTTGGCATCCTTTTCGTCCTTTAGAAAATCAATGTCTGGCTGCTGACCAATGGCTGTAATAATGGTGTCCAGTTGCAACAGAGTTTCTGAACCTTCAATTGGGACTGGCCGACGACGTCCACTGGCATCGGGTTCGCCCAGGGCCATTTGTAAATATTCCATATGTGTGACTTTGCCCTGATCGTTGGCAACAACTCTCACAGGTGCGGCCAGGAATATAAATTTAATTCCTTCATGCTCGGCAGCTTCAATTTCAACCTCATTGGCAGGCATTTCAGCGCGGGTACGACGATAAATGATATACACTTCCTCAGCACCCATGCGAATAGAATTTCTCACACAATCTATGGCACTGTTTCCACCACCAACAACACCAACACGCCTGCCTATGGGAAGCGGATTGTTATCACCCAGGCGTGAAAGAAAGTGGATTCCTTTATAACAGCCATCAAGGTCTTCGCCTTCAACACGCAACGCATAATCAACCCAGGCGCCAATGCCCAAAAAGATGGCGTCAAATCCCTCTTCGCGCAATGAATCTATGGTGAAATCTTTTCCCAGACGCATGTTTGTCTTTGCGGTAATCCCCAGATTCAAAATACCTTCAATTTCCCAATCCAGAATTTTCTTGGGTAAACGATATTCCGGAATACCATAACGTAACATGCCCCCCAGCTTGCTCATGGCCTCATAAATAACTGGGCTATGTCCCATACGTGCCAGAAAATATGCACATGAAAGGCCAGCAGGGCCACCGCCAACAATGGCAATGCGTTTACCAGTAGGCAACGCCTGTGAGATTGGTAGACGCGCTCCTGAATTCATTTCATAATCAGCGACAAAACGTTTGAGCTGATTAATAGAAACTGCATCATCCTCAATAGCCCGACGACATTCGGTTTCACAAGGATGTGGACAAACCCGACCACAACTGAGCAATAATGGATTACGTTCACGAATAGTAGATACTGCGCCAGCGTAATCGCCATCCTTGATTTGACGAACATATTTGGGGATATTGATTTCAGCCGGACATCCCTGGCGACAGGGTGCCAGGCATTCAGTAGATTCATTGAGATGCAGCAACCTATCCGATGGTGTGGTGATACTGATTATTCCTTTTGGACAGGCTTTTTCACAGGCACCACACCCCACACATTTATCATAATCTACAACCGGTATACCATTTGGACCAATGATGATGGCATCAAACATACATGATTTTACGCAATCACCAAAGCCAAGACATCCAATATCACAGGTTTTGTATCCGCCAGAAAGTGCATTGACAGCTTTACAACTCAGGGCACCGAGATATTCGTACATGTTTTCAGCGCGAAAACCACCGGTACATGTATTTTGAGAGGATGGCGGCTCTGCTGCACCAACTTCCATGCCCATAACCAATGCAACAGCTTCAGCACATTCCGGACCACCAACGATACAAACTGTGGGTTTTGCCTTACCAGCAACAACCGCAGCTGCGGCAGCAGAACATCCTGCAAAGCCGCAGCCACCACAATTGGCACCTGATAAACAGTATTCTACTGCTGCAATTCGTGGATCTTCATAAACGTAAAATACTCGTGAGGCAAGGCTCAGTATGCCACCGCATGCCAGACCTAGCCCCAACATAAACAATATGGCTTCAGTCATAATTACACCATTCCTTTAAAACCCATAAAGGCCAATGCGATCAAACCTGCTGTGACCAGGCCTATAGAAGTATCCTGAAGCGGTTTGGGCACACGTCCCAAAATAACACGCTCACGAACACCGGCAAATAAAATCAATGCAAAACCAAATCCCACCGCATAACTGAACGATGATACCAGGGTATTCAAAAAATTATATTCTTCGTTAATATTGATCAGACATGCGCCCATGACAGCACAGTTGGTAGTGATCAGTGGTAAAAAAATACCCAGACCTGCATACAGGGCTGGAATGCTTTTTTTCAAAAACATTTCCACAAATTGTACCAATGATGCTATCACTAAAATGAATGCAATGGTTCGCAGATATTCCAGACCCAGGCGGGTTAAAATATAATTATCTACCAGCCATGTGATCAGCCCGGCCATGACCATAACAAATACAACGGCCATTGCCATACCGACAGCTGTCTCCATTTTTTTGGAGGTGCCTAAAAAAGGACAGTTCCCCAAAAATTGGGCCAGTAGAATGTTGTTTACAAAAATACAACTGATTGCCAGAACTATTATATCGCCCATTATTTTCTCCTAATTTATAGACTTTCTATCGACTCTCAAGATTTTTGAGGAATCATATTCATGAGACAAAGCATCAATCCCAGCGCGATAAATGCGCCCGGTGCCTCAATCATAAATGCAAAGGGTCGATAGGCATCTCCCATAACCGGGATATTATACAAAAATGGCAATGACAAAGTTCCAGTGCCAATAATTTCACGTACTGAACCGATGATCCCCAATGACATTGTAAATCCCAAACCCATGCCCAATCCATCGGCAAAAGAACTGACTACGCCATTTTTTGATGCAAAGGCTTCAGCACGTCCCAACACAATACAATTGACCACAATCAAGGGTATAAATATTCCCAGTTTTAAAAACAATGGGTATGTAAATGCTTGCATTAACAATTCGACAACAGTCACAAAAGTTGCAATGATCAATATAAAACAGGCAATTCTGACCTTTGATGGAATCACGTTTCTGAGTAATGACACGAGTATATTTGATCCAACCAACACAAAAGTAGTGGCCAATCCCATACCCACACCATTTTCTAAAGATTTTGTTACAGCCAGGACCGGGCAAAGACCGAGCACAAGCCGAAATGGGGCGACTTCAGCCCATAAGCCTTTTGTAAATTCCTGAACTACAGTTTTTGCCATGAGTGTTATCTCCTATAATTTCATAGATTTAATTTTTTCTTGAATTTGCGGCTTAATGCGTTTGTAAATATCACCGGCAGTGGTCACAGCAGCACAAACGCCGCGTGAAGTAATGGTTGCACCGGTGAGTGCATCAATTTGGCCACCATCAGTTTTGACTTTTGTCATATCCATGATGGGGAGTCCTTTAAATTTTGCACCAAACGATTTTTCAGTCGCTTTTGATCCCAGTCCAGGTGTTTCAGAATGGGTTGTGACGCCAATTTTCAATAATTTATCATCATTGAGATTGACCCCAACCATGACACCGATCATCCCGCCAAAACCTTTTCCAGCACTTTCAAATGCAACAACCTGAGGTTTGCCATCCAAAACCCCAACAAAAATACTTCGCTCAGTATCGCCATCCTTGACTTTAAAACGATTTGTAATGGGATCATTACTGCATTCACTTAAAATAGTCCTGATGGCTGGGCCTTTAACAAATACAAGTTGTTGATATTCAATTTTTTCCTGGGTGCCATTACGAATGCCGGCCAACAATCCGCCTGATAAAGATGCTAACACGGCAATGACAACCACCATTTTTATCATATCACGCATTTTTTTATACCTTTCCAAGTGGTTTGGGTCTGAGCCGATCAATCAAAGGATTGGCCAGATTCATTAATAATATGGCAAACACAACGCCATCAACATATGCGCCAATATTGCGAATGAGGACTGTTAAAAATCCCGCACCTGCCCCATATATCAGCATGGGAATAAAATTGACAGGTGATGAGGCATCATCAGTCGCTAAAAAGAAAGCGCCTATCAGTGAATATCCTGTCAACAGATGAAATCCAGGGCATGCATATTTTGCAGGATCCGACACATAAAACAAATGTGCTGTAATCATGAGTCCTACAATAAAAGATATGGATATTTCCCATCGGATAACCTTATAATATATAAGGTATGCTCCGCCCAGGATCAAACCAATACCACATGTTGCACCAATACCGCCGGCTTGTTTTCCTAAAAACAAATTGATGATACTGATATCTGATACAGCTTTAACCCCTTGAAACTTAATTGTTTCCAATGTATAAATCATGGGAAATCCAGGGTTGTAATTGACAAGCGCCCCATAATAATCATACATGTCTGGCCAGGACAACATGATAATTGCCACTGATACCAGAACAGGATTGAATGGATTACCACCAATGCCACCAAAAATTTCTCGTGCAACAATGATTGCGAGAAAAGTGCCAATTAAAACTATCCACCAGGGAGCGGTTGCAGGTAAAAGCATGCCAAACAACATGCCAATTACCGCTGAACTACCATTGTCAATGGTGGTTTCTTGACCTAAAAGATAATTCATGCCAAGTTCCCATAACATGGCGCAGGCAATGGATAATGCAATCACTCGGGCTGCGGGTACACCATAGATGGAAATCCCAAACAGCAAGGCGGGTATGGCTGCAATCATGATATGGTAACTTCGGGTTTTGATACTATCTCCATTATGCCAAAAGGGCGCATGGGAGACCACGAACTTTTTAGCCTTACTCATCTTGTTCCTCCGCAGTTTCGATCAGGGAAAGTTCATATTTTCCCAGTTTGATATATTGGAAAATCGGCATTTTCGATGGACACACATAACTGCATAATCCACATTCGATACAACACAGCAAATCACATAAATCCCTGGCATCTTCATACAACCCATTTTCCAGATAACGCACCAATACGTTTACCGACATTTCAGCCGGACAAACGCGGACACATTCACCACAATTGATACATGGTGTTGTGGCAACACCTGGAATGTCTGATTCACTTTGAATAATAACGCAATCAGTTGTTGATAATACAGGGATATCTTCAGAATAAACCGCAGCACCGCGCATTGGGCCGCCGATAATCACCCTGTCGCCTGATCGGGTAGTAATATTCAGATGATCAAAAACAGCTTTTAAAGGCGTACCTATTCGCACTTTTGCATTCAGGCACGATCCATCTCGTTTGACCACAGTAACAATTTTTTCAAGCGGCATTGTTTTGGTTGCAATCATTTGACCAAGAGCTGCAATGGCTTCAGCTTTGAAAAATGCAATCCCTTGTTCTTCAGGTTTTTTTCCCTCGGGTAAAATGGTATCCAGATGATCCCGCATGATCAATGCAGGCAGGACATTGGGATATGTTTCATCTATCACAGACACTTCAACACCAATTGTATTGATAACAGAAAGCATCCGCTCTGGTGCGATTAAAAGTACACGTTTGACACCTGGCATATTTTTTATAAAATCAATGCCTTGTTTAATGTTGGATGTCTGATACTGGGATGCCCATTGATTGACAGAAACCAGCAAATCATCATCCAAAACATTGATTACAACTGTATGAATGGCAGACGCATAGCGTTTAAAAACAGTGAGATCAGGTGCGCCGGGAATGTTAAGACTGAATGGCAGCAGGCTATCCAGGTCTGTAGATTGGTTCAAAGCTGCGATGGCATCATCCATGTCATCGTCAGCGGTTTTAATAGAAAGGGCCGTATATGTATGGCCATAATCACCGCGATAGGTTTGAATATCTGTTACAGTTCCGGTAATAGTGGATACTGTGGCGGATTCAACACCATCGAAAACACTCACTTTTTGACCGGTTTTAATGGTATCGCCGATTTTTATGACATATTTTCGGTCCCTTGTTTTGGGTTGCTCAACGAATAGCATCGCCTGTTCCGGCATCGGAATATCTTCGATTTTATGCGGAGATATGGCATACCGAAAACCAGCAGTCGCTGATCCAAATAACGAACATTTCATCATCGCTCTACCTTTGTATCTTTATTTCATAATAGTTAAGATCAATGGGAACCATCAGAGATTTAATCTGAAAAAATGGTTACGTTCAGATATTGCTAAAGCAAAAACTAAAGCAGATGGCATCCATTGCATTGTGTCGGTCCGCCATTTTCATGGCAACCGATGCACTGTTTGTGAAAAGCATCAGATCGTTTGATCGGATCATCAGCGTCAGTCAAATGACATGAACCACAGGAATCGGGTTTTGTCTCACCTTCTGAAAGGTTGTGGTGACAATCATTACATGCCAGACCATATCCCTTTACATGTTCCATATGATCAAACTGAACTTTTCCCGCCATCGACTGAAACAGGACCCGGTAGGGTGTATCCGGAACTTTTTCACAAAAAGCGGTATACCCCACAACACCGACAAGCAGCATCACAATCGTGATGGCATAAGCGATCAGTTTTTCTTTGTTTGAGGTCATTTTTCCTGTTTTCTCCCTCCTTTTATTGTCCGGCAGATTGAATAGATACCTTGAAAAGGTCATCTCTCTTAATCTGTCAATTTGGTATGAGTTGAATAAACTTGGGTACGTTACATGAATTTAGTAAAATTATCAACCAAAAAACAATGAGCGCCTAAAAAACTTACTGCACAATTTCTCAAGCGTAGCGAAAAAAGTTTTTTTCTTTACAATGTGGGCAACCATCTGGTCGCCCTGTGCCACGTGGCGCTTTCCATAAATGTTCACAGGTAATGCATTTAAACGAGCGCTGGTCTCTTTGCTCCATCATACGATAGTTTCCGCCTTCAACCTTAATCGCTTTACCATTAATGAGTGCATCAGCAATCAATGCACGGGCGCCCTCAACAATTCGTCCAAAAGTAGCCCTTGACACACCCATTTGACGTCCGGCTTCCTCGTGTGTCATTCCCAGTAAATCTGCCAATCGAATGGACTCGATTGCATCGTATGTCAGATTGACTTCTTTGAGCTCAAACATGGGGATACCACGCGGCTTAAAGTATGAATGATTTGGTGGAAATTCGATAATCCGGTTTTTTTGGGGTCGTCCCATTATTTTTTCCTTTCACATTGATCAGTAAAAATTGATTGAAATTACCTTTACGCCAGTGATTTGTCAATACGAATTGTTTAGGATATATTTCAGCAGTGTCTTATTTCAATAAAACCAATTTACTTTGTTGTCTTTCAACAATGCCAACAATACTTGCATTTACATTATTAGAATGGAGATTAGCAAGGCAATCGCTGGCATATTGTTCAGGCAGACAAAATAAAAGGCCGCCAGAAGTTTGTGGGTCATAAAAAATATCAGCAATGAACTGCGCAACCTTTGCATCAATATGGATAAATTGTTGAAAATGGGATTTATTTGCATAAGCGCCGGCAGGAATCAATCCCATTTTCGCATACGCAACAGCCTGTTTCATGAGTGGTAACCTTTGCGTATCAAGATGTATACTGACACCACTTGCCTGGGCCATCTCACACGTGTGACCTGCCAGTCCAAATCCTGTAATATCGGTACAGGCAGATACAGGATATTTTTGCATGACAGTTGCAGCATTTTTGTTTAAACAAGACGTTGTTTCAATCAGTAAATCAATCTCCTCTTGTTTGGCCAGTTGTCCTTTGATTGCTGTGGCGATAATTCCTGTACCCAATGCTTTTGTTAAAATGCATACATTCCCGGGACATGCACCGCTATTTGTAATGATTTTATCTGGATGCACAATTCCTGTGACAGATAGACCATATTTAAATTCAAGGTCATCAACACTGTGTCCGCCCATCAGAAAGGCACCTGCTTCTTGAATAATGGAATAGCCACCGCACAATGTTCTCTGAAGCACATCCTGACTAAAATCACTTGATGGAAAACAAACAATATTCATGGCGGTCAAGGGACTGGCGCCCATGGCGTAAATATCACTAAAAGCATTGGCAGCAGCAATTCTGCCAAAATCGTATGGATCATCGACCACTGGTGTAAAAAAATCTAGTGTTTGAACCAGAGCAATTTCATCTGTAAGGCGCAACACACCGGCATCATCAGAATACTTCATATTTACCAGAATATCAGGATGCGACATATCTGGCAAAACAGACAATATGTTTTGTAGATCTCCCGGACCCAATTTTGCCGCTCAGCCAGAGGCGCGTACTTTTTGGGTTAATAGAATTCTTTGGTCACTATGAATTGTCATTGCATAATTTCCTTAAAAAAAAACGTTAATACATTCATTTCCAAAAATTTTGTTAGGAATATGTTGAAATAAGGAGATGAGTTTAATTTCAACAATCAAGAGGATATCATAGAAAAAAATCTAAAACAATTATAGCTTTGAAATTTTTTACACTCATTTTGAATATTGTCGTTGACCTATGTTTTTTTCTCATTTTGTCTGGATGTTCACAAATGGCCGAAATATTGATCAAATCAAATATTTTTGACACATAATCAGGCGTATCGAATCTTTTTTGACAGGTCGCAATAAATTTTGTATAAATTTTGAACATAAAAAAAAGGAGGCTTAATTTAATGGATTTTTTTTCACCAGAACTTTGTCAATTATTAACCACTCCATTAAGATTATATTTTAATCCAAAATTTTATGGGATGGAAAATGTTGATACAAATAAACCTCATCTTTATGTATGTAATCATACGATATATGGTATAATTGACGTTCCTTTACTCATTGTAGAAGTATATAAACAAAAAGGATTTTTATTTAGCTCGTTAGGTGATAGCAGGCATTATAAATTTCCAATATGGAGAGATATTTTAATTAAAGGTGGCATGTATCATGGAGATAGAAAAACTTGCGCAACATTAATGAAACAAGGGAAAAATATTTTGGTTTTTCCTGGTGGTGGATATGAAGTTTTTAAATGCAAAGGTGAGGCTTATAAATTAAACTGGCGAAAACGTTATGGTTTTGTTCGTATGGCTATTGAATATTCATATCCCATTATTCCTGTTGCTCAGTTAGGCATTGATAATGCGTATACAATTTTAATTGATTCTAATGAAATTTTAAATTCAATTTTTGGAAAACTAATAAAAAAAACTGGCCTTGTTGATAAATATTTAAGAGGAGGTGAGACAATCCCGCCAATTGCCAGAGGACTTGGGTTTACTCCTATTCCAAGACCTGAAAGATTATATTTTTCCTTTGGAAAAGCAATCAAAACTGAAAAATATAATAGAAATTTCAAAGATGATGAAATTGTAGAAAATCTGAGAAAAGAAGTTGAGGAAGCCCTTATTAATGAAATAAAAAACTTACTTTATTTAAGAGAACAAGACAGCGAAAATGGATTTTTTAGAAGTTTTTTAAAAAAACTTTAATATGACTGATTTATTATCAATAAAAGACCAGTAAAACAAAAACTTATAGATCTGTTATGCGATATGGAAGGAAAACAGCATTGTCAATATGGGAACCGCTTAATTTTTGATGGAACCAATTTGGTATTCAAGAATAGTCACTGGCGCAAAATTATTAGGGCCAGCGCTGTGTTAACATAATAATTCTAAAAAAGTCTTGTTTTCTAAACCGATATGTTGTAAAATCTTACATAACATTGTTTAAACATCAATACAAGATGAGAAAGGATCTCCAAAATGAAAGAAATAGAACAACAGATTGCCACATCTCCTGAATCACAAATGATTATCAGTATGTTATCCAATACCTATTCTTTTGATTCACGATTTGATAGAATGCAAACTCGAATTGATGAAG
>Ga0272440_1004122_pt1 | contig 10544 bp, 10 predicted proteins | sample SSMMMBAug17_FD_192440 | JGI IMG/M metagenome (GOLD analysis project Ga0272440, IMG submission 192440) | Marine sediment archaeal communities from Little Sippewissett salt marsh, Falmouth, MA, United States - SSM-MMB-Aug17 | ecosystem: Environmental > Aquatic > Marine > Wetlands > Sediment ... | reverse complement strand
GAGCTGACTGATTTTGGGTTCTTTTTGAAAAGCACCATCTATAAACTCATCACCCTTCTTTTTACCATTAAGGGTAATTCCAAGTTCATCAGGAATGAGTTTTGCCATGGCATCAGCTTTTGAGAGCGGCATATCTAAAACACGGGCAACATCACGTATGACCCCTTTTGCAAGGAGGGAACCAAAGGTAATAATCTGCGCAACCTGATTCCGTCCATACTTCTCAACAACATAGTCAATAACCTCTCCTCGACGAGCCTGCATAAAGTCCATATCGATATCGGGCATACTGACACGTTCAGGATTTAAAAAACGCTCAAAAAGTAGGTCATACTTCATAGGGTCAATGTCGGTAATCTCTAAAGAGTATGCAACCAAACTTCCAGCAGCACTCCCTCGACCAGGTCCAACAGCTATTCCCATTTTTTTGGCTTCTCTTACAAAGTCCCAAACAATCATCATGTATCCTGGGAACTTCATGGAGTTAATGACTTCCATCTCAAACTCTAAACGCTCTTTATACTCTGCATGACGCTCTGGTGGAACTATCTCAAGACGTTTTTCTAAACCCTCTCTACACTTATGAATGAAATAAGCCGCATCATTTTTATCAGCTGCTGTAAGATGTTTTTTCTTCTCATCTTCACTCGCATCAGGTGAGAGTGGAGCATCATCTTCAAAATCTATATCAAGCCCTTCAGCCTGTGCATACTCTTTGGTAAATTTAAAGTTTGGTGGTGTCGGTGTTTTAACAATGGGTACAAAATCTTCACATTTGTTGACTATCTCTTGAGTGTGCGCTATTGCTTCTGGAATGTCAGCAAAAATCATCGCCATCTGCTCTGGTGACTTTAAGTAAAACTCATGCACGGAGTGGCGCATTCTGTTTGGATCATCGTAGAGTTTATTCATCCCAATACACATAAATGCTTCATGATACTGTGCATCATTTGGGTAAGTATAGTGCGTGTCATTTGTTGCAACGACTTTGATGCCAGTCTCACGAGATATTTTTAAAATCTGCTCATCAATATGAAGCTGATCACCAATTCCATGACGCATAAGTTCAAGATAAAAGTCATCGCCAAAAATATCCTGATACTCTCTTGCAACTTCAAGGGCACCAGCATACCCAAGCGCACCATTTCTTACGTTTCTCTCATTGGCTGTATTTAAATGCCAACTCACTTCACCTTGTAGACACGCAGAGGTACAGATGAGCCCTTCAGAGTGTTCACGAAGCTCTTTTTTGTTAATGCGGGGAAAGTAGTACATGCCGTGAATGTAGGCTTGAGATGAGAGGTACATAAGATTCTCATACCCCTTTTTATTTTTCGCATACAAACAGATATGAAAACGCTGTTTTGTACTCTTATCATCGAGAGTCTCACCATTATGAATGTACCCTTCCATTCCAATAATTGGCTTTATTCCTGCACTTGTCATCTGCTTGTAAAAGTCTATGGCTCCAAACATGTTTCCATGGTCCGTCATAGCCACAGAGGTCATGCCAAGTTCTTTTACACGTGAAACAAGATTTGTCAGTTTATTTGCTCCATCAAGCAGGGAGTATTCTGTATGTAAATGCAGATGTGTGAAGGGTTGTACACTCATAATTTTTACCTTATGTAAGAGATAATTATTTGGTGATTATAGTAGATTTGTCTTAATCTAGAATGATAATTTTTTTTAGATATTGAAGCAGAAAAAGGGTCTATCTCTAGACCCTTACGTAAGAGAGAATTACTTTACTTTTCCGAGGAATTCACTGTCAACAGTGTTTACTTTTACAATGTCACCAACTAAAACGTGGTATGGTACTTGTACTACTGCACCAGTCTCTAAAGTTGCCGGTTTTTTACTTCCGCTTGAAGTGTCACCTTTGAAGTTTGGTGGTGTGTCTGTTACTTCAAGCTCCATAGTCTCTGGAGCTTGCACAGAGATAGCCTGACCTTTATAAAAAACGATGTCGACAAGTACACCATCTTTAAACCATTTACTCGCATCATCACACTGATCGTAAGTAAGACCAAGTTGCTCATACGTGTCATTGTCCATAAACTGGTACATTTCACCATCATCATAGAGGTACTGCATAGTTTTGTAATCAATTACAGGAACTTCAAACTTATCACCAGCGTGAACAGTTTTCTCAACTACTTTTCCATTTAAAAAGCTTTTCATTTTCATACGTACAAACGCAGCACCTTTTCCTGGTTTTACGTGTTGAAACTCTACGACTTTGTACGGTACTTCACCAACGACTAGACGTACATTTTTTTTGATATCACCCATACCAATAGTTGCCATTAAAAACACCTTGCTAAATAATTTTGCCGCATTTTACACTAAAGGTGCTTAAATGATGAAAAATACCTGAATGTTATTTTTCCACTTTCGTACTAAGATGTAGTTTTACAGCCAGTAATAAAACTTACTATAATGAATGCCACCAAAACTCAATTGATATATAAAACACTTATACAACCCTTTAGTTTATTTACTACATCACCAAGTTGTAAGAGTCTTTTAGCTTACTTGCCTACAATCCATTTCATAAACCAATACATTACGTAAGGAAAAAATCATGATGGATTTAGGACCTTTTACGACTCTCTCCACAGAAGAGTTTATAAAAAAACAAGAACAAAACTGTCCTGTTATAGACATTAGAAGAGCTGATGAATGGGATTACTACGGAGTCATCGAAGGGAGCCATAAAATCACCTTCTTTGATGAGAGTGGGCAGTACAACATAGAGGAGTTTATGAACGAGTTTACAAAAGTTGTAGCAGACAAAGAACAACCCTTTATACTCGTATGTGCACACGCAAGACGCACAAAAGCAGTAGCTGAGTTTCTTGCTCTACAACTCAAGTATGAAAACGTTTATGAGTTAGATGGTGGCATCAACTGGGGATGGATAGACAAAGGGTATAAAACAGTCAAATAATCAAAAAAAAGCAGCTCTTTTTTTGCTACAATTAAAAAAAAGGAAAAAGGAGTTCTCTTATGGAGCTGATTGCATTTTCTTACTACCACGCTCAAAATGAAGAGTATGTTGCCCTAGCTCCTGACATAGAGTTTTGCATAGCCTATGGAGAGAGTGAGCAAGAGGCCCTTGAAGCACTTATGGACATAGTGGAAGTGACACTAGAAGATGCGCCACTTCCAAAGAACTTTTATACAGCTCAACACTACTCACAAAAAGTACTTTTAGAATTGGAAATTCCTCAAGATGCAACATTGCATACTCTTGAAATAACAGAGGATGGAGATCTATCTTATGAAGTTACACGTAAAGAGTAAAGTGTGAGAATTATAGAGCTAGAAGGCTTAGAGATTCATCTCGTAGGGAGTCAAGCATTTATCTACTCAGATGATGATTCTGATGTTCTCAACATAGACAATGTTGAGTTTTTAGAAGACCCAAAAGAGCAGATTTTAGATGAACTTCGTCTTAAAAATAGACACTCACTTATGGAGCAACTCTCCCTTTTATAAGACCCTCTTTTTTAAAACCTTCTTACGTAAGCTTTCTAAAACGTATCATCTTGAAACGCTCACCTAAAAAGTTTGGAATTATGAGTATTTTTGCTTTTTCAAGCTCTTGGGCATATATCTTCTCATCTGCATTTGCTTTGAGCATCTCTAAAAGTTCTAAAAGACCCATGTCAACAAGTGCCCTCATCTGTGCTTTAAGTTCAACAAAAGAAACACCAGCTGCTTCATAAGCATCTTTTACATGTGCAAAAGTCACATCATAAGTTATGTCACTCTTGGCAAAGAGCTCATCTGGGTTTATGTTTTCATCAAAAAAGGGATAGACTTCGTGTTTTGTGTAAATACGTAAAGAGAAGTCAGGTCGTGCCTGCATCTCTCCATAGTCAAAACTCATAAACTCAAAAGAGTTCGCAGCAGCTGCCATCTCTTTAGCAAAGGCTTCATAGCCTATGGCTATCTCACCTCTGTCTTTATGGTACTTTTTGGCTTTTTCGCTCACCCATTCATTCTCTGTTTCAAAAACTACTCTGCCATCTTTAAGTGTTCCTGTTTTGCCTTTGTAGTAGAGTTCACAAGGAAATGCATCAAAAATTTCATTGGCTATAAAAAAAGCATTTTCACAGGAGAGTTCGCCAAGAGATTTATAGTGTGTGAGATGAAGGGCATCTCCAAAAGAGTCACTAAAGTACTCTCTTTGCTGTTTTTGCAGAGCATCAAAACGCTCGATGATAACAAAGCGAAAACTTCCAAGCAGTTCTGGTCGAAGTGTGTAAATAAACTCGCATACATCGGCTAAAAAGTAACCATGATGCGCACCAATCTCACAAATGACAGCATCTTTTTCTAAAAAACCCTCATCAACCAAAGAGATGATATGCTTAGCAATGGTTCCACCAAAAAACTTACTTGTACTGACTGCCGTGTAAAAGTCACCCTCTTTGCCTATGGCTTTGTAGGTGGCATAGTAGCCATCTTCGCCATAGAGCCACTTACTCATGTACTCACTAAAGAGCATTACTTCTCCAGAGATTGCATCGCCTTACGTAAGCCTGCAAACCCCTCGTCTATCTCTTCTTTTGTAATGGTAAGTGCAGGTAAAAAACGGAGTGTATTTCTTCCAGCTTTAAGTACCATAACGCCATGCTCTCTTGAAGCATTAAGTACATCTGTAAGTGTCTGTGCATCTTTAGTACGTAGACCACACATAAGACCAAGACCAACTTTCTCTGTAAAGATGTTTGTATGCGCTGTGTAAAAAGCCTCTAAAGCAGTGTTAAAATGCTCTATAGTTGCATCTAACTTCCCATCCGCTTTTATCTCATTTAAAATATCTACAACTTCACAAATAGCTGTGGTACTTAAGTAGTTTCCACCAAACGTAGAACCATGGTCACCAGGACTCAAAACGCCTTTAAGTGAAGTCATAACAACACCAACAGGAACACCACCGCCTATACCTTTGGCAAGTGTGATAATCTCAGGCTCTATCTCATACAACTGACTCGCTGTAAACTCACCAGTTCTGTACGCACCAGTTTGCACCTCATCTACTATGAGAGGAATCTCTTTTTCTTTTAAGAGTTTTGCAAGAGCCTGGACTTTTGCTTTGTCTTGTGGTTGCACTCCACCCTCACCTTGAATCAACTCTATCATAACAGCTGCAGTATGGTCATCTAAAAGTGCTTCAATATCATCTATCGTCTCTGCATACACAAAACCGTCCGGGAATGGACCAAAATAGTTGTGCATAGCCTCTTGACCTGTCGCTTTTACAGTAGTAATAGTACGACCATGGAATGAGTGTTGGAGTGTGATTATTTTGTAGCGTTTTATCTTACCGTCACGCTCACCATGCTTTCTTGCTATTTTAATGGCACCCTCATTTGCTTCAGCACCCGAGTTTCCAAAAAAACACTGCATATCGTATCCGCTCGCCTCAACTATCTTTTGAGCCGCTTTTGCCTGAGGAGCGATATGGTAAAGATTTGAGATATGGGTGATATTTGCAAGCTGTTTACAGATGGCATCATTTACACGCTTGTTTGCATGACCAACACTCGTTACAGCAATACCCGAAGTAAAATCTATATATTGTTTTGCATTAGCATCAGTTAGTCTTGCGTTTTCACCGCTTACAAACTCTACATCAGCACGTGCGTATGTTGGTAAAACATACTTTTTATCTAACTCTTGTATATTCATAAATCTGTCCAAATATAATTTTTGCAATTATAGCTAAAGATATTGCAACATAACTTGTATACTATAGCCTAGTGACCTTGAGTATTAACATACATCTCATAAAGAGTAAGAAGTTCTAACTGTTTGTCTATCTCATAAATTTTTGCATCTGTTTTTGCAATATCAAGAGAGTTTTGTAGAAGGCTGACATCATATTCAGTTTTATAACCAGCATCATAAAGCTCTTTTGTATCTTTTAAAAGTTTACTATACAGCTCTTCATTTTTGAGTGTCAGTAGTCTCTTTTTTTCTAAGTTATCGAGGTTTTGCATCACTTGAGTAAAGAGTGCATCAAGTTTCACAACAGTATCTTGTTTTAATACTTGGGATTTTAAGTAATCAACTCTCGCAGATTCTATATCTCTAAAAGTGTTTATGCTTAGTGGAAGCGTGGCACGAAAACCATAATCATAATAGTTTCTCTCACCATTTGCAAAGAAATTGTTACTTGTGTAAGTAGAAGTGTATCCTGCTGTTATATTTACAGAAGGAAGATACTGTGTAATAGTCATATTTTTTGAGTATCTGTCACGTTCAACCTGTGCCTCGGCCATCTGTAACTGAATATTTTCATTTAAAAAATCTTCTTTGGTAAGGAGTTCGAGCTGTGGAATTTTTGCTGTTTTATAATCAAGATCGCTGAGGGTGTGAAAACTTGAAATAAGACGCTCTTTTGACGTCTCGATGTCATAAAGATTTTGAGTAACAATGTTGAGCTCGATGATTGCATTATCTAAAAAACTAGAATCAAGCTGACCACTCATATACTGCTCTTTCTTTTGCTCAAGACCAATTTGTGAATTTTCTATTTGCAGTCTCTGTCTTTTTATTTTTAAATCAGACTGCTTAATCTGCATAAGCAGTGCAATTGCATCTTTTATCATCTTTCTTTTTGCAACATCTATAGAGTAATCAGAATATTCTCTAGAGGCGTTGGCAAATTTGATGCCATAGTAGATACCACCACTCTGAAAGATTGGCTGATCCATCTTAATTACTGCACTTCGTGTCTCGACTTCTCCCGAAACTGTTGGATTACTATTACTTCTATTGTATGTATAGGAAAGATTAATCGGCGCTATCCAAGTATCTCTTAGTTTTGAACTCTCAGCCTCATTTTTTTCATAGTCGTACATAAATTGCTTCTGTTTTAAATCAGATATGTAATCCTCCAAAGAGTTTTCACTCTCTTGAGCACTTAGAGTAATAGTTGTCAGTAAGACAAGTAGAGCAATGGTGCGACTACTTCTCACCTTCATCCCCTTTAAGCTCAATTTTTACAAGCTTAGAAAAAACCTTTGGGGAGTCTATAACTATTTGAGCCATATACTTTGAAATGTTTGTACTATCTGCAATACGTAAAAGACGTGAAACTTTATAGTCAGTTCTTTGACCATTGATGTATACTAATCGCCCTTTTGCTCCCTCAACATCCTCTTCATCAAGATAAATAGTAAGTAAACCTCTTGAAACGTCAGCAACTTTAGCAAGTGGAGTTGCCATAGTTACTACCTGCCCTTCTCTTACAGCAAGAGAGTAGAGTACAAAACCTTTAGCAGTGAGTGTTTTGTCTTGTATACTTCGTATAAGTTGTGCCTTACGTAACTCAAGATCTGCTATCTGTGTTTTGAGTGAAACTATCTCTTTTTGTGTTGCTATGTAACTGTTTTCACTTGTAATGAGTTCATGAAATTCTTTATCTTTTTCTATTTGAGATTTTATTTTTAATGCTTCAACACGCTTGTAATTTTCACGTTTTTTTACCAATGACTCTTGAAGGTTTTGAAGCATTCTGGCATTAAGTTCTAAAGTCTCTTTAAGATTTGCAATCTTCTCTTTTGTGTATGCCAACTCATCTTTATCAAGCTGTGCATCTATTATTACGTAAGGTTTAGCATCAAGTATTTTTCCTAAACTATCTTCATCAACATACTCCACTAGACCAGCTATATTGGCACTAATTGTACGAACTTCGTAGGGCTCAACTTTAGAGTAGTAAACTTTTGAAAAAAGAAGTGTAGATGAGAGAAGAAAGAGTGATATAAAAATTTTCACTTGAAGCGCCTTTATTAAATATTTATAGAGCTATTTTAACATTTCATTATTAACATTGAACTCTTTTTTATTTTATTTTTGGTACTATTGAAAGATATTTCATTAAAGGGTATTATATGTCTCTTCTCGATAACGTTGATGCAGCTACAAACCTTGCCAAAAACAACGAACTACAATTACTAGTTTTCCGTGTAAGTAACAAAAGCGACTCTGCGTATTATGCTATAAATGTATTTAAAACACGTGAGGTTGTAGAGGCTAAGAACCATTACCTAACACAGATTCCCTCTGCTCACAAACTACTTGAAGGAACTATTATTCTACGTGGGCTACAAATCCCTATTTTAAATCTTCCTTTATGGTTAGGTGTGGGACTCACAAAAGAGGAATCACAGCGCTCAAACATATTGATTTGTGATTTCAATGGCGCTATTATTGGTCTGAGAATTATGTCTGCTTTTAGAGTTATAAAGAAAAACTGGAACGAAATGCATGCTCCTGATAGCTACCGCTTAAAAGATGAGGGAGTTGTTATTAATGATACTCGTTTAGAAGATGGAAGTCTTTGTCTTGTTTTAGATTATGAGAAACTTCTTGCAGATGTTATGCCACAGGCAATGGTTGACGTTGGAGCAGATACTGCCAATCTTAAAGATCTTGTTATTCCAGACAAACTTCAAAATGGTACTGTTCTTGTTGCTGAAGACTCCAAAACTGCACAACGCCATCTTAAGGAAATTTTTGCAAATGCAAACATTAAAATGGAACTCTTTAACAATGGAAAACTGCTCTTAGAGTATGTTGAATCACTTAAAGATAGAGCGAGCTCAATACCTGCTATTATTACCGATATAGAGATGCCAGAGATGTCAGGGTTTACTGTCATTAAAAGACTTAAACTTAACCCATTAACAAAAGATATTCCTATTATCGTTAATTCTTCCATGACAGGAAGTAACAATAAAAGAGAAGCAAAAGTACTTGGTGCAGATGGTTTTATTGATAAAACAAAAAGTCATAACATCATCCCGTTAATTATCTCTGTTATGGAGTAATTAACACTCCCCCCCCCGATTCAAAACTCCTTACAAATTCACTTTTCTTTCTAGAATAAAAATCTTCACATTCCTGATAGTATATATAAAATATAGGCAGCCTATGTAAGCAAATAAAAATAAAAGCAGATAATTTAAAAAGAGAGAAAAGTAAAAACGTAGTACTGCAAAAATTGCAGTACTCAATGTGTTGCTTTATTGAAAGAGTGAAATAAGTACACCCGCAGCAACTGCAGAACCAATAACACCTGCAACGTTAGGACCCATTGCATGCATTAATAGCATATTTGTTTTATCATACTCCATACCTATTTTGTTAGATACACGAGCTGCCATTGGTACCGCTGAAACACCAGCTGAACCAATAAGTGGATTAATTTTGTTTCCTGGAAACAGGTTCATAAACTTAGCCATAAGGACACCAGCTGCTGTACCTACAGAAAAAGCAATGATACCAAGAGCCATAATAAACATTGTATCTGGAACTAAGAACTGATCTGCCGCTAGTTTTGAACCAACTCCAAGCCCTAAGAAAATTGTTACAATATTGATGAGTGCATTTTGAAGCGTATCATTGAGACGTTCAACAACACCTGACTCTTTTAAGAAGTTACCAAACATAAATGCACCAATAAGTGGTGTTGACTCTGGAAGTACTAAGATTGCTAAAGAGAGAACAACAACAGGGAAAACAAGTTTCTCTAAACGAGAAACATGACGCAGTGTTGTCATCTTAATCTTACGCTCAGCATCCGTTGTTAATGCTTTCATAATTGGTGGTTGAATAATAGGAACCATAGCCATATAACTATATGAAGCAACTGCAATAGCACCTAAAAGTTCAGGAGCAAGTTTTGTTGCAATAAAAATTGATGTTGGACCATCTGCTCCACCAATGATTGAAATAGCAGAAGCTTGTTGGAGTGTAAAGTCTACAATACCCATTTGAGAAAGTGCAACAGCACCTACTAGTGTCCCAAAAATACCAAACTGAGCTGCTCCACCAAGAAGTGCTGTCTTTGGGTTTGAGAGAAGCGGACCAAAGTCTGTCATCGCACCAACACCCATAAAAATAAGAATAGGAAACATCTCATTTGAGAGACCCATGTGGTAAATAACACCAAGGAAACCATGTTCCCCTGCAATATTTGCCACTGGGATATTAGCTAAGAAACCACCAAATGCAATTGGTAAAAGTAGTAGTGGTTCAAATCCTCTAGCAATAGCAAGCCAAAAAAGGAAAAAAGTAACAAAAATCATGATTACACGGCCAAGACCTTTATGAAAATCACTCATTTTTTGTCCTTGAGAGTTTAACTCGTCTGGATCAGGATTAACTAAAGCAACAATACCTGTAGAAGCCAAGAAACCTGTAATCATCTCAGAAAATGGCTGCGATTGGTAATTCTCCTCTTTATGTGTAGAAGATTGCTCAGTTGCTACATGCTCAGCAGCAGTTACTGTTGTAAATGCTACAAGCATGAAGAGTGCAAGAAATTTTACTAATATAGATTTCATTACTTATCCTATAACAGCTACAACTTGACCTTCAACTACCTTGTCATTTGTTGCAACGTTAATAGATTTTATAACACCACCTTTTGGTGCAACTACATCAATTTCCATTTTCATAGACTCTAAAATCATGATAACATCACCCTCTTGAACACTTTGACCTGGATTAGCAAC
>Ga0272440_1004121_pt1 | contig 10544 bp, 8 predicted proteins | sample SSMMMBAug17_FD_192440 | JGI IMG/M metagenome (GOLD analysis project Ga0272440, IMG submission 192440) | Marine sediment archaeal communities from Little Sippewissett salt marsh, Falmouth, MA, United States - SSM-MMB-Aug17 | ecosystem: Environmental > Aquatic > Marine > Wetlands > Sediment ... | reverse complement strand
GAATTTCGATTTCTTATCCAATTTTCAGTAATTCGTTTCTGGCAGCTGGGACACAAACTGTTATCACATGGATTTGCCATTGCTCTTGATTCTGCACAATTATCACAAACATCAATGTGATAGCCTAAATTTCCTGTTCCACATTTAATAACATTATTCAATTTGTTATAACAATGATAAGATGGGTATTTATTTAAATAGATCTCAATTATTTCATTAATTGAGCCTGAATCAATTGATATAGTTTCAGGAATAACGTCAATCATAGGTGTAAACATTCCGGGTAGCGATAACTGTGTATATCTTGTTGGGCACAAACCGACTTGACTGCGAATCAAAAAAAATCACCTCCTTTCATAGTTGGTATAAGTTAGCTCACAAATAGACCGCATAAACAATTGATATAGTTAAAAATACAATATCTGTGTTAACCCGACACCAAAAGCTGAGCGGTTTTTCAACAATCGTCTTTCGGAGGTTATATTCTATTTTTGCATCAAAGCAAAACCTTTTTGCTTTGATGCAGGTTACACCTGTTCATTGTATTTCATTCTTAATTAAAGCTAAAAGGTTTAAGGCAAAAATATTATAATTTGGCAATTTCTTGACATTTTAACAAAAAAATTAATTAATAAGGAAGGGTAAAGGTTGTCTAATGAAAAAATTTATAATTGTATTACTATTTTTTTTATAGTAGCTGTAGATATTTCTTATGCTAATTTGAGTGATGGGCTTGTTGCTCATTATCCTTTTAGTGGTAATGCCAATGATCATACTAATAATGGTAATGATGGGACAATTTTTAATGCTACATTGACAGAAAATAGATTTAATAACCCGAATAGTTCTTATTTTTTTGATGGAGAAAGCTATATAACATTCGGAAATAGTAATTTTTTTGATCTTACTGAATTAATTTCTATTTCTGTGTGGATAAAGCCATTTCAACAACAAGGGACAATTATTTCCAAAAAGCAAAGTTGTAATCATGCGGCAACATTTTGTTTGCTAATCGATAATGATCAACTAATATTTCAATATTATGACGGTGTGGGAAAAGATAAATATTATTCAATTGATTATCAATTTGAAACTAATTCATGGTATCACATCGTAGCTACTTATAACTACAGCACATTTCAAATGAATATGTATGTTAATGGGATACAAGAGGAAGGTGGTTGGATGTTTGATCGTTATCCATCTAACACAACTCCGCTTACCACAACAAATGTTTTATCAATAGGAGCAGGAATTGTATATTCAAATAATGGCTCTTGCGCAGGAATGAATGTCGGCGACCCATACTATTTATTTTATGGCAATATAGATGATGCACGAATATATAAACGCATACTATCCAAATCTGAAATTAATGAACTCTATGGTAACAATGTTGGATATAAATCATGCTACGAAATATTAGAAGCTGGTATGGCTAAAGGTGATGGTATTTATTTAATTGATACAGATGGTAAAGGAAGTAATCTACCATTTGAAGTATACTGTGATATGACTACATCTGGTGGTGGATGGACTTTTCTTACTGGGTCTAATGCTCAAAATGATTACTCAAGCATAAATAGTTCATGCCCAAATAATTTGAAACCTTTTGAAGTTCGATCAACTTCTCATGCAATAGCATTAGAAAAATTTGTAAAACAAAATGGAAGTCATGAATGGTATTATGCAAATGTTATTTGCAGGTCCAATAATTAATAAAGGAAATAATACATTGGAAGATGAAATAGGCTTTTTATCTGATATTAATATTTGGCATAATGCTTATATTGACGAAAGATTTTTTGGAGTTGACTCTACTACAAATGTAAATGTTAAACTTTTTGATCCAATTCCAATAAGCAACCAAAATGGATTAACAAATAGAAGTCTTTCTGACAAATTTTATAATAGTACTGAAACAATTGAAACTGGTAACGTCATATGTTCAACTAACGATTTTGTAGATAAAACTTGCCATAGAGAATGTGAAAAAGCTATAAAAGGTGACTCTAATAACGATGGTAAATTAAATCTACCAGATATAATATACTCTTTACAGGTATTGTCCACAAACAATGAACAACGCCCAATAACATCTTGTCTATCTATTTTGCATAATGGGTTATCAAAAGGTAATGGATATTATAATATTGATATAGATGGAACAGGAGATAGAGAATCAATTGAAGTATATTGTGACATGACAACTGATGGAGGAGGTTGGACTTTTATTGTTGGTTCACACGCAAATAATGACTATACAAGCATAAATAATGCATGTAATCCCCCTTATAATCCTTTTGAAGTTAAATCCCAGAATCACGCAGATGCTTTGTTGGATTACCTTAAATATATCAATACAGATGATTGGTTTTTTTCAAATGCATTTGCAGGACCTGAAATACATACTGATAATCCTGATTATTTATTTATAGATAATGAAATTGGTTATTTAATTAATAGTGGAACTATTTGGTTAAATGCAGAGATCAATGAATCTGAATATTCCATCGTAACAAGTAACTGGAATAAAAACCTATTTGACCCAATACCCATTACAAAAAATGGGTTTTCAAAAAGAGGGTGCACAAACTGTTTTTATAATAGTAGTGAAATTGTTGAAACTGGAAATGTCATTTGTTCATCGAATGATAAATAGTCGTTCATAAAAGAGTTCAAGTCTGTTCTTGACTCATAAAAATTAAAGACCAGTTAATAACACAAAGATAATTTATTGATTTGATTAAAAATACATAAACGCCAGCTACAAGACTTCTTTTTAGCGATTAAAAGTTTATGTTTGTTATCAAAGGGAATAAAATATAATGAAAGTTAATACGATAATTAATAAAGAAAAATTTGCGTTGATTGGCGATCAAATATACGAGCAAAAACTAAAAGGAATTATTGAAAATCAGCATAAAGGAAAATTTGTTGCAATTGATGTTAATTCTGAAGATTTTGAGATAGACGCTAAAGAAATAAATGCTGTTGATCGTTTAAATATTCGTCATCCAAATTCTCAAATATGGTTAAAACGAATCGGCTCAAGATATGTACGTCATTTTTCACCAAGATACCAAAAAAGTGTTTAAAACTTATGATAGTTGGAAAAGTCAACCCAAATTTAGAAGCAATAATAAGCATCACAATCTTTGATTCAAACATGAAAGAACATTACGTTAATGCTGTATTAGATACAGGATTTGATGGTACAATAACTTTACCACTTTCATTGATTCAAGAATTTAACTTAGAGAAGAAAGGAAGTGGCCAAGCTTTTTTAGCGGATGGAGGCGAAATCATATTTGATTTTTTCGAAGCAATTATTTTGTGGAATGATCAACAAAAGAGAATTTTTGTAGACGCTGCTGAAACTGCACCATTGATAGGTATGTCTTTACTTGAAGGGTTTAATATTTCAATAGATGTTTGCAATAAAGGGAAAGTGGAACTTAATTTACTTTCTTGAGTTCATTGCTAACACTTATGTAATTGCTTAAAGATCTAAGTTCTCGGTTTCTGTCACGTTTAGCAAAATTTCTGCCAGCTACAAGGCTGATAATTTGTAATATAAACTTAATTCAGTCATTATTGTATGTAATTAGCCAATTAGCTGGGCTGTCATAAATTTTGCAGTTAGCGAGGACATTTTTCAACATAAATCAAAAGGTCAGTGCTAGCATTTTAGTAATTGGTTATTGAAAAAAATTATTGGTAATTGGAAATGCGTAAGCAAAACCCAATTATCGGTGCTTTGCAATAAGAAAACCCAGTAACCAAATAAAATAATTAGAAATACAATATCTGTGTTAACCAGTCACCAAAAGCTGAGCGGCTTTTTCAACAATTTTTTTTGGGGTTATATTCTATTCTGTCATCAAAGCAAATCCTTTTTGCTTTTGGTGCAGGTTACACTTGTTCATTGTATTTCATTCTCAATAAAATGAAAAAATGCGTATTCCAATTGCAACAGTATATTAAATTGAATATTATTGGACTTAAACACGAATATTCGTGCAACCATAGATATACCTTTGTAAAATTTTTTTTCTATAAGAGTGTTAGTGTTATTTTTTATCAAATAAAATTAATTAATTATTAGCACTTGACTGTATTATGAACATAGAGGTTTAAAACATGATGAATAAATTTATTGTTTTTCTATTACTACTAATTATTCCATTTTTATTTTTTGTTTATGATTATAGCTCAAACAATAATAAAAATGAAATAGTTAAAATAGATAACCCTTTTTCTTTATTCCCATTAGAAATTGGAAATTTTTGGGAATATAAAAGGAAATCCTTTTCAGAAAATTGCTTTTATATAAATAATAAAATAGATAAAAATGGAAATATTGTTGACAAGATTGCTGCATATCAAAATGATTTAAAAAATGAACATTTTGAAACATATACTATAATACATATGAAGAATAATAATTTTCGTTGTGAAGTTATAAAATCATCATCAAAGTCGAAAAACCCAATTAGAGATGGCCGCTATGAAAAAATTAATAAAATTGAATATTTTTGGAAACAAGATAGGAACTTTTTTAAAACAGAGATTCAGAAAGAACTCTTTGAGTGTCTTAAAAATAATAAAATGACAAACTATGCATGTAGATCATTGATTGTTTTAGACCCTGAAATGGGCTTACTTTCATTTGAAAACTCTAACTCTAATTGTAAAATTGAGACTAAATTTATTAAAGAGGGAAATGTTATTAAAGTACCAGCTGGTACTTTTAAGTGTCGTTTTAAAACAGTAAAAACCGTATTTGATATTAATAATAATGATTTAATGTATTGCGAAACAGTATCATATTGGTGTCCAGATGTAGGAATGATTAAAGAAATACAAAAATTGAAAGAAGATAAAATATCTTATGTTTTGGAGTTATCAAAATACAAAGTAAATAAAACAAATAAGAAAGTTGATGTAAATGTAATCAATAAAAATATACAAAAATATCAAGCAATCAAGTGGCTTAAATCTAATATAGTTCAATCAGACTTGAAGCCACTCATTATATCGTTAGAAAATGCAATAGATAATACAATAAACCAAGAATGGATAGTAGGAAATGATTTAACCAAAAATCAAAAAACTTACATATACTCATGGAATGATGATTATTTCATTGCATTTGAAGTAAATTCTGCTTTTAGCGGTATATATTCAAGCAAAAAGGAAGATTTACTTTTAAAACATAAAAAAAATGTAATCCACAATTCAAATTCTGAAATCATACTTATTGAAGATATAAAGTTTACACGTCGAATAATTACAGGTAGAGATAAAATTATTGGAGAATTGCATTGCAGAGTTAATGATGATTCTATCGCAGATGAAGTTTCCATAAGTATAGATTATGATTATTCAAAGTTTTTAACTTCAAAATATTCAAATACAAATCTTAAAGGAAAAGGTGTTAATATATTACCTTTTGAATTTAGTTCAATAAATGATAGCGAGATGAAAGCAACTGGAGTAATTAAGTTGATTTTTTATATCTCTACAATACCTGGTGGAATTAAAAATAAACCAGTATCTTTAAGCAATGACTATATTTTTATATTTTTTATTTAGAACTATATGATTGTGGTGTAACATATTAAAAAAAATGACTTTAATATATTTTAAGATTGAAATCAGTTTAATTAAGTGTTTTAAATATCACAGTAGTTAATAATTAATAATTGTTCTTTTAAAATAATAGGTTCAGCAAAAGTAAATTATTCAAAAGCTTTTAATAGCACCTTTATTCTGGGTTATGGTTATTAAGTCCGCAAAATAGACGCCAGCGAGTACGTTGTACATAATTTAATATTTCTTTAATTCAGTGTATGTTGAGTATCTATACTTCTAAGCTTGGCTGTCATCCATTTTGCAGTTATCAATTTCATTATATAGCAATTGCAAAGGGTTTTGTGCCAATACTTTCATCAGTGCAGAACTGCTCTTAATTGTTAATCTTCTGCTCATTTCAAATATCAGTTAACTGATCTGATGTACTCTGGTTGTTCAATCGTGCTATTTTGTTCAATTAGTGGTGATTGTTCATAAGCCCGCAAAATTGACGCCAACGAGCAAGTTGTTCATAATTTAATATTTGATTAATTCAGTGCAAGTTGAACATCTGTGCTTCTAAGTTTGGTTGTCATCAATTTTGCAGTAAACAATTTTTTCTTTACCTGTTGAAAATGGCCAAGTGCCAACACTTCAATCTGTGCAGAATTGCTCTTAGTTGTAAAACTTCTACCAATTGCAAGCACCAGTTAATTGTTCTGCTGTACTCTGGCTATTCAACCGTGCTAAACCTTTTAATTTACAGGTTATTGTCTATTTATTTTTCTGATTGTTCAACCTTGCTAGTACTTTTATCCGAGGAGATTAAAAAAAACGAGCTAATCGGGGAGTAAGTAGTAAAAAATACGAAAAATACAATATCTGTGTTAACCAGACACCAAAAGCTGAGCGGCTTTTTCAACAATTTTTTTTCGGGGTTATATTCTATTCTTTCATCAAAGCAAATCCTTTTTGCTTTTGGTGCATCTCACACTTGTTCATTGTATTTCATTCTTGACCAAACACCAATATTTTAGTAACTGGTTATATCTCGTAGTACACGACAATAATTACGTTTAGCAAAATTGGCGCCAGCTACAAAGTTGCTGATTAGCGGTTAACAGTAAATTCCTGTATAATTGATTGTGTTTAGCTAATCAGCAGGGCTGTCATCAATTTTGCAGTTAGCGAGAACATTATTCAACATAATTTTAAAGGTTCATTGCTAACACTTATGCAATTGGTTAAAGATCAAAGTTCTCGATTTCTATTACGTTAAGCAAAATTTACGCCAGCTGCAAGGCTGCTGATTAGCGAAAAAATTTAATTTATTCATAATTGTTTGTATTTAACTAATCGGCGTCACTGTCATAAATTTTGCAGTTAGTGATGAAATTTTCAACATCAATAAAAAGGTCAGTGCAAACATTTTAGTAATTGGTTATTAAAAAAAAGTTATTGGTAATTTGGAAATATGCAATCAAAACCCAATTAGCAGTACTTTGCAATAAGAGGAGTCAGTAACCAGCTAAAATAAATAGAAATTAGCATTGTAAAAATACCACCAATAATAAAATAATTAAAAACATTTTGACTATCAAAAATTCTATTAATATCTTGCCTTAACTCATCAATTCTTTTATTTGTATCATCAATCCTTTGAGTTAAACGAATATCTAAGCTTTTAATTGACTCTTCAACTCTTATCAACCTTTCGTTAACTGTTTCATTTTCTGCATATGCATTATGCATATTTTATTTGTTTTTCCCATAATGGAATAACTTTTTCTTTAAACTCATTTTCAAGATTCTCAACTTGTTTCATAACTTTCTGAATAATTGTATTTATATCATGTATAGGCTCTGATTGCTTGTATTGTTTCGATTCTTGACGGTCTTTTCTTACAATATAGACAATTAAACCACAAATCATAGCAATAATTGAAAAGAGACTTGCCATAACCAGATGCATTAAAGAACGAATATCGTCAGCATCCTTACTTGAATCATCAAAACGTCTATTAATATCTTGTCTAAGTTCATCAATTCTTTTATTTGTGTCCTCAATTCTCTGATTAACATTTTTAATAGCCTCCTCAACTCTAATTAAATGTTCATTAAGTAAGCGGTCATAAGTTTTCGGGTATATCGTAGTAGATTGTTTTTAATTACATTTTGTTTAGTTTATTCTTAGCCCCGATAGGGGCGACATCTTTGTAGACTGGGGCGTTAGCCCCAAATAATTGATCACACATAGTTTCTTATCCCCGATAGGGGCGACATAAATCTGTTGATTGCTGGAAAAGATGTCGCCCCTATGGGGCTTAAGAAAATATGTGTGATCAATTATCTGGGGCTAACGCCCCAGTCTACAAAGATGTCGCCCCTATCGGGGCTAAGAATAAACTAAAAAAAATGTAATTAAAAAACAATTTACTACGATATACCCGAAAACTTATGATCGCCTACTTAACTGTTTCTTCAGCGTTTGCATAAGACAGTAATAAACAAGTCAAGATAACCCCTAAAATTACATGAATTATTTTCATCTCTGAAACTCCTCTTTGAATATTTAAGAAATATATATTCGTAATTGAGAAATAAAATCAACAAAAAGCTATAAACATGCATTCTCACGCCGATAACGCGGGTTCAAATCCATCTGGGATAATAATGTTGACAAGGGCTGCCTGAAACCAGTGAAGGTCTATTTCAAACTCGGGGACGTCTATGATTTTATGCTTTTCTCTGAAAGTTTTTATTTATTGCAGGAAAATTTCAATGTATAGATTGAAGAAAAGCATAAAATCATAGACGTCCCCTTTTCCCTGGTTGTTTTCATTAGCCTGACGGCTATGGGGCGAACCTCATGTTCACCCCTACATTGTACTACTAATATCGTTCAAAATTTTTGTCTTCATCATCACCCATGTCATCACGCATATCAATCAATGTACCAGAATGTTTCTTCTGATGGACAATCTGTTTATTTGTATTATTCGTATTTCCCTGTATCTCTGTTTTATTTCGGTGCTTGTGCAAATTCGCGTTGGTTTTCTTCATTATGGATTTCGGGTGGTGATATCTTTGATTAGAATCATTCATTTTAAAAAAATCAATTGTTTCTTGAAGATGCACTGACTGACTGGCAAGTTCTTCAGCGGTTGCGGACATTTCTTCGGATGCAGATGCATTTTGTTGAATAACCTGATCCAACTGCTGTATTGCCTTGTTAATTTGATCCGCCCCTGTAGTTTGTTCATTTGATGCAGCAGTGATTTCCTGGACAAGCTCGGCAGTCTTTTGAATATCAGGAAGCATTCTGTTTAACATGTCCCCAGCAGATTCTGCAACTTCAACGCTTGAAGCAGATAGCTTACTAATCTCAGCTGCTGCTGTTTGACTTCTTTCAGCCAGTTTTCTCACTTCTGACGCAACCACAGCAAAACCCTTCCCGTGTTCACCAGCGCGTGCCGCCTCAATTGCAGCATTCAATGCCAATAAATCAGTCTGTCGAGCGATTTCTTCAACAATAGATATTTTTTCTGCAATATCTTTCATTGCCTTAACCGCTTGCTTGACAGATTCACCACCAACTTTAGCATCCTCCGATGATTGTATGGCTATCTTTTCTGTTTGTGATGAATTATCCGCATTTTGACGAATATTTGCCGCCATTTCTTCCATTGAAGAAGAAGCTTCTTCTGCAGAAGCCGCTTGTTGAGTTGACCCTTGAGACAACTGAGCTGCTGTCGAACTCAATTGTTGGCTACCTGAAGAAACACTGTCCGATGTATCTTTGATGTTTGTTATGATTTCAATAAGTTTTGAATTCATTCCTTTCATGTTTGTTAAAAGATCACCAATTTCATCATTGGTATCTATTTCAATTTTCCTGGTCAAGTCACCATTGGCAAGGGACTTGGTCATTTCAACAGCTTTTTGGAGGCCTCTTGTAATGGCCTTAACAATGAACATGGAAACAAAAACGCCTAAAAGGACAGCAATAACTAATACAACACAAATTTCAATAATACTCTTCTGGTTTGATGACACAAGCATTGGACCCAGTTTATCCTGAACGGCCTTGATTGATAACTTAACATCCTCTGTATTTTTTGCAATTTCAGGCCCAAGTTTATCAAGTTTGTTCTTGATCACTTCATTTCGTTCCAAAATAATATCCACTAGCTCATTGAATTTTTTCTGGTACATTTCTTTGGCCTGAATAACAGTGGTTAACATTTTACGTCGAGTTGGATTTTCAAGTTTTTTGTCCAGATGGTGCAACTTTTCATCCATTATTTGAAATTCTTCATTAACACGATCCACTGATTTTGTATCATTGGTATCTAAAAACTTACTCATATATAATCGTGCCAGCAACACGTGCTTCATTGCCAGACCCGCATCAAATGCAGCAATGAGATCATTGTCTTTGTTCGCAGATATCATGATTTTAGTCAGTGTTTTTTCCATTAAAGGTCCCTTGACATTAAGAACTTCATTAACAACATGATTGCGCTTATTCATAAACGCAACCACCTTATCAAATGCCTCGTTATAGCTATGCACTTCTTCATCAACAAAATCGATTTTTGCTGCGCGTGTTGGGTCCTGGATTTCCTTTTGAGATAGCTCGATATAATGTGTCATGCTTTCAAAATATTCCTGATACTGTTTTAGATCATGATCACTGCACGTAATCAAATAATCTTTTACATTCATACGAACCATGAGCATGTCAGCTTGTACGTGACTCGCAAGGTTTGTATCTCTTGCCATTTCTCGGTATTCAGTGAACCCATTTGATGCTTTTAGCAGTGCATAAAATGATATTCCCCCAACTACAAGCATTAGGAATAGAACACTAGAAAAACCAAGCATAATTTTTTTTGCAATACTTACATTTTTAAACATAATACCTCCTTTTTATTTATGTTTATTAAAAACTTATTTACAAATTA
>Ga0272440_1004120_pt1 | contig 10547 bp, 8 predicted proteins | sample SSMMMBAug17_FD_192440 | JGI IMG/M metagenome (GOLD analysis project Ga0272440, IMG submission 192440) | Marine sediment archaeal communities from Little Sippewissett salt marsh, Falmouth, MA, United States - SSM-MMB-Aug17 | ecosystem: Environmental > Aquatic > Marine > Wetlands > Sediment ... | reverse complement strand
AAATTAGAAATTCTAAAATGAATTATGATGAAAAGTATGATTTTATGACAAATATTTAAATTGTTTAACTGGTTAATATACAAAATTTGTTGTTATCCAGAATGCAAAATTCATACCTGTTAGTTAAGCACCTGGGCATCAACAAAGAGCAGAAAATATCGATCAAAATAATATAAGCTATAGTTGGTTTGTCGTTAAAAACATTTATGATTACTAAAAAAGAAATTCAAGTATATTCCTATCACGTCGATATAAAATAGTTAACATTAAATGTTTTTAAATGGAGGATCCTGTGAAATTAAAATTTTCAGTAAAAAACTATATTGACAATAACACATTAAACAATAAACTTCATAATAACCCACTAAAAAATTTTCAAATTTCATCTTTACAATCTAAAATTAATAGTTTCAAAGTTACAATTCACAAACAAATTGATAATAGTTTCGAATCTATCAAAAAAACAAATAAGAATATTAAGATTTTGGAGCAGTTTAAATATGCACTTGAAATTGATAAAAAACTTATTTCACTAACAGGAACTCTCGAAATTGAACATGATAGTATTAATTTAAACTACATGTTAGTAAAAGATGAATATTTTGTTTCGTTGCTTGAACTTTTGATGTTCTATGTAGTAGAATTATTTCAGTATCTTTTATCTAAACCAATAACCCCCAATGATATAATTATTGTAGAGGAATAATGTTTGACTACATAAATAATAACAATATAACCGAATCTCAGATATTTTATACAAGAAAATGTAATTCCAAGTGTGGTGCATGTAATTTATCAAAATCCGGTGAAAATAACCAGGAGCTAACTTCAAATCAATGGAAAACTGTTTTTATTAACCTTCAAAATCTCGGAATTAAAACAGTTAAATTGATGGGCGGGGAACCAACAGAACAAGAAGATTTAGCTATATTGTTGGATCACATAAACTTTGTCGCCAATGAGACAGATATCCGCCTTGCCTTGTTATCAAATTCAAAATGGGATAAGGCTAAATGGTTTGAAAAACTATGTTCATCTGATTTATTTGCATATTATGCAAGTGTTGATACTATAAAAAATGAAACTATTTGCCATGATTCTTTAGAAAAATCTCAAATTGGTTATAAAATGCTAAAAGACTTACAAAAAAGAGGGACTATTCCTTTACTCGCTGCAAATGTCGTAATATCCAGAAGAAATATAGCAGAACTTCCAGAATTAATTACATTATTATCCAATGAAGGTTTGTTTGTTAATCTTTGTCCTATACAGTGTTATTTGGAAGAGCCAAAATACAATGGAGAAATAACTGAGTATCATTTCAGAAAGGGACAACATAAGGATATGCTTACAGAGGCAGATATAATGAAAATTAATGAAGTCGTTAATGAAATTATTGAGCTACAAAGTAATGGATGTAAAGTTGCAGTTCCTCATGAATACTTAATTGATATTAACAAATATGGTTTGTATGGTGGTACATGGAAATGTAGTCAATTATCCCAACTTAGAATTGATTCAGATGGCACAGCTATGATATGTAATGAATTTAAAGGTCAAAAAGAAACTTTACCAAATTTGAGCCAACCAATTACAGATACTGATAAATGGAGTCAAGATTTTATAAAATATTGGTATGATGAAAGACCCAAATATTCATGCCAATGTTACTGGTCATGTTTTTTACAAGCTGAGAAGAATATTGAAATCAATTCAACCGAATTTGGTTTTTATGATAATCCCAAATTGCATGGAATTGGTGTCAATAATTATTAATTATAAATAAGAATAAGGAAGTATTATGTCAACTATAATTGTTAAACATCCTTTAATCAAACACAAATTAGGCCTTATGAGAAAAAAAGACATAAGTACAAAACATTTTAGAGAGTTATCTTCTGAAATAGCCAGCCTACTAACATATGAAGCTACAAAAGACTTAGAAACCGATGTCAAAATTATTGAAGGGTGGGCAGGACATGTTGAGACTGAAAGAATTAAAGGTAAAAAGATAACTATTGTTCCAGTGTTAAGAGCTGGGCTTGGTATGATGAATGGTGTCCTTGATCTTATTCCTTCAGCAAAAGTAAGTGTTGTTGGATTATACCGAGATGAAGATACCCTGGAACCAGTAAAATATTATGAAAAACTGACTGGTAATATTGAAGAACGAATTGCTTTAATCCTGGATCCGATGCTTGCAACTGCCGGGACATTGGTTGCAACCATTAACACCTTAAAAGAAGCGGGTTGTAAAAATATAAAAGGCCTTTTTCTAGTAGCAGCTCCTGAAGGTGTAAAAAGGGTTGAAGAAGATCACCCCGATGTTGATATTTACGTGGCCTCAATTGATGAAAAATTAAATGATGTTGGTTATATTTTACCAGGACTTGGTGATGCAGGGGATAAAATTTTTGGCACAAAATAGTATGTACAAAATAGTAAGAATACTATACTCAGCTGCACTTTATCTTATTAATTTGTGATACTGAAAAAGTGGAAATATTAATTTTTATAATTGTTTTTATTGCTGGTATCATTGCAAGTTTTATTGGAGCAATAATTGGTGGTGCCGGTTTAGTTTCTATTCCAATACTTGTATTGATTGGTTTGCCGCCACAATCTGCAATCGCTACAAGTAAGTTTGGTTCTTTTGCATTAAATATATTCGGATGGATAAAGTATCATAAAGAAAATAAAATCAATTACAAGATAGGAGTGTCAACCACACTCGTTGCAACATTCGGTGCTTATTTCGGTGCAAAGGCATTATTAATAATCCCAGAAGAAATTTTAAACAAACTTGTTGGAACTCTTCTCATAGGCACAACAGTTCTATTTTTAATTAACAACAATACTGGAATCAGAAAAGATCATAACTATCAACCATATAAAATTTTCATCGGTTATCTCGCTATATTCATTGTTGGGTTTTGGGGCGCTTTTTTTGGGGGTGGCTTTGCCATTTTTGCAACTTACGTTTATATTTTGCTATTTAACCAAACTTTTGTAGAGTGTGCAGGAATAAAAATGCTAATAGGAGTAGGCATTTCCATTGTTTCAATATATGTTTATGGTATTAATGGCGCAATTAATTGGTTTTGGGGAATACCTCTTATCTTGGGCGAATCTATTGGAGCGTATATTGGTGCAGGTGTAGCAGTACAAAAGGGAGATGTTTGGATTAAAAAGATATTTATAGTATTAATTATTTCCACCTCAATCAAACTACTGTTTTTTTAAAGTAAAAAAAAACTAAATAAATATAAATAATAATGTCTTTTTGAAGTACCAAAATTGAATTAAGTAACAAAACAAAAAGAGTTTGTAATAATATGTATAAATTTGAACCAGCTTTGATTATTCATGGCGGCATCGCAAATGATGCTATAGAAAATGAAGAAGAACAATCACTACGAAAAATTGCTAAGGAAACATATAAAGTACTATTGGGGACTGACTCATATAGTGCTGTAGTTTTTGCTTTAGGTCAATTAGAAGACGATCCATTATTTAATGCTGGTAAAGGTTCAACATTACAAAGTGATTTTAAAGCAAGAATGTCAGCTGCAATTATGAGCGGTTTAACAAATAGATTTGCAGGAGTAATTAATGTACAAAACGTTAAACCAGTTAAAGTTCTTGAATTTTTAATGAATGAACCAGATTATACTGTATTAGCATCTACAGAGGCTGAAAAATATGCGCTCCAGAAAGGGCTCAGATTAACATACAATGCGATTACAAATAATATGTTAAATACTTCGCAAAAAATTCAAAAAAATAAATCAGGTACTGTTGGAATTGTTGCAATTGATAAAAAATCCAATATAAGCGTAGGAACATCTACAGGAGGTATTGGTAGTGAGACTCCAGGTAGGGTAAGTGATAGTGCAACTGTTGCCGGAACATATGCTTCCAATACAGTTGGAGTCTCTTGTACTGGAATCGGTGAACATATTATATCTCAGGCAGTAGCAGCCAAGATCGTGACAAGAGTTCAGGATGGTATGAACTTACAAAACGCTGTTAGAAAAACAATAATTGAAGCTGAACATCAAAAATACATGTTTGGACTAGTCAGTTTAGATAAAAACTGTAATATGGTAGTTGGAAAAACAAAAGATTGCCTGGTAAGATATGTAAAAATAAAGAATAAAAATAAAATAAATAGTTGGTTAAGTAACTAAGAAATAATCAACTCTATATTTCAATGAATAATCTTTGGAGATTTTTATAATGTGTACAGACGATTATGTAAAAAAAAAAGAAAAGTTTAAAAAAAAATTAGAGGGTTTACAAGATGATCATTGTAAAAAATTTTACGAAGTAATTGTTAATGCTTTGGATAGTGGTTATATTGATGAGTTTTACCGTTTTGTACACCCAAAAGATCAAACTCCTGAGATAAAGCAAAAAATTAGAGCAGAATGGCTTTCGAAGCTTGTCTTAATTTTGGATGATTCTGACGATTACCATTTCAATCATGTCTTAGGTAAAACATATCATCAGGCAACTATTCTATTGTCAAAAGTAACTCATATTTTTCCTGAATATACATTACATGACAAAACGCATATTGATAATATGCTTAAGTTTTTGATCATATTGATTCCACCGGATTTTTTACCAGAATTGAACTTGATTGAGGTGTCTCTGATTTTTTTAAGCATAATTTTACATGACATTGGAATGACTTGTATAAAGAGTAATGATCGACAATTTAATTTTGATAAGAATAGCGAAGAGTGTCGAAGATTTGTAAGAAGCTTAAAACTAACAATTGAAAAATTCAATAAAATAGATGATGTAAAATTCAAAAGAAGTAAATATTCAGATTATGTTAGGCAAAATCATGCTAAAAGAGGCGCCAAGTATATAATGAATGAATATAAGAATTACCATCATTCAATTATTGGAGGTATCCTTAATGAAATTCATTTTTCACCTGATAACGATAGAAACAAATACATTATAATGTTATGTGCTCTAATTGAAAGTCATTGTATAGATATAAAAGATTTATTTGATTTTTTTATGAAATATAATGACTCATTTGAAAAATCATCAATAAATATTTTCGAAAATGGAGACTTTAAAAATACAGAAATTGATAATAATATCATTAATATCGCCTATATTGCAGTAATTCTGAGGTTAACAGATATCTTCGATTATGGACAAGATAGAACACCTAGAATACTTTATGATCATTTTAAAATTAGAGATTCCATTAGCAGAAAAGAATGGGATGTACATCAACAAGATATTCGATTTGATTTCAATTCAAATAAGCAAATTAGATGCCATGTTAACTGTACGCATCCGGTTTTTGAAAAATCAATTAGGTTACATTTGGAAAATATTGATTACGAAATTTCAGGTTCTATCAAGAATATTTTACAAAACGAGAAACTTAAAAATGAAATAATCAATGAGAGAGGAAATGAGATATTTCGTGCTGGTGATGATAGATTTGTCGAAAATCAAGATGAAAAAATGTTTAGAGGAATAAGATTTAAAATAAATGGTAATTGTAAAAGTGAGGAAAATTTTTTAACGATTACTAAAGAAATATCGAGAGATTGGATTCATTCTGAAGGTTATGTTTATTTTGACACGGCTTTTACAATCAATGAAGATAAGATTAAAAAATATTTCATGTCTTATCAACTGTATGAAAATGAATTTATTTTTATTCGAGAACTTTTGCAGAATTCCTTAGATGCTATAAACCATTTAAAATCAACAAGACCTATTGTTGGTTTTTCTGATGACTTTAATTATGAGAGCTTTTGTAATGGCTTGCAAATAAAGGTTGGAACGGAGAAAATAGGTGAACATCAATGCTTATATATCTTTGACAATGGTATTGGAATGTCAGAGGATATCATTAAAAAATTCTTTTCAAAGCTTGGAGATTCATATTATACTTCTGAAGATTTTGATAATTACCGATGGAAAATAAGATATGATCTAAAAAATGAATACAGTAAATATTTAGATGTTAATATTAAAGATGAAATAGCTTCAGCTTACATAAATCAAAAAGAACTAAACTTTCTAAACTTAGATGACAAAAATAAAAATATACAACAACTTATAATTAAACTAATAAACAATAAAGAGTGGGAGAATTGTTGGGACGACAATGAAATGAGAATTGTTGAAAAGTTATGGGCCGTCAATAAAACACGAATTATCGAAGACTTGTTGGATAAATTTAACAGATTATCGCCTGTTTCATTTTTTGGATTAGGAATATACTCTTGTTTTATGGTAGCGAATAAAATTGAGATATTTACCCGACATTATGACAAGAGAAATAATGACAATAAATGGATTCATATGGAGGTACTGGGACCTTCATCTCTTTTTTGTATAAGGGAAAAATGTAACACAAATCCAATAAAAGATAGATTTGGAAAAAACTATGGTACTTATTTGCGCGTATATATGAAAAAAAAATACAGACTTGTTAACTTAAAAAATATACTAAAAAAATACTTATACAAGAAAAACGTTTATGATCTGAACTATCTCAATAATATATATTGTTCATTGTTAAGCAATTATAATTGTTCAGCAAAAAATAACTATTCAAATGCTATAATTCATGATTTTAATGAATACTTTTTTAAAAACAGTTCGAATGAAAATAACTTTACAAATTTTATTTTTGAACACTGTGAGGTTCAAAAAGAGACCAGTCTTATTTTTTATGACTATATTACATTAGCATACATAAAATTTTCAGGTATTAACATAAAGATTGATGGAGAGAGAATAGATTGTACTAATGAAAAAGTTGACATCGATTTTCTTCACACTTTATATTTTTTAAATAGTCAAGATGGGATAGCATTAGATTCGACAAAAGAATTGAAACAAGACGACTTCAAAAGAATTAATTTTAATTGTGATATTCAAATTTCTCCAGAATCTCCAAAAGATCGCATGCATGCAATTTTGTATATAAAAAAACCTTCGGAGTATAATCTAACAATTATGAATAATTATATAATTCCTTCACAGATATTCTTATTAAAAAATTCATTATTTGTTTGTCCTGCTGAAGAATTGTATGAAATATATAAGTCCACTATTAATGTCATTAATATTAAAAAGAATGCTGTGTTAGTAGTTAACTTTTTTGGTGATACACTACCGCTGCCAAGTATAAGCCGAAGTAGAATCGTTTTTACAAAAGAAAATAAAGACTTGCTTAAAAGGATTAAAAATATTCTGGAAGAAGAATTTTTTACAAATTTATTAAGCCAATATGTAGATTTTATTATTAAAGAAATTCTTTCCTCTACTTCGTTAATGAACAAATATCGTTTGTTAAGTATATATGTTGACATTCTTCCAAATTGTTTTTATGAGTTGATTAAAAAAATTAAAGAAATTAAAGAAATGGATAAAGAAAAAATAATAAATATGATTGATAAAGAAATGGATAAAGAAAAAATAATGGATATGATTGAACCCAATAGAATACTTGAACTACCTGTTAAGATAGATTTAAATGAAAAGCCAAATAATCAAAACATTACTAGTATGAATGAAAGATATTCTCAAGTTATAAAATTAACTTTCAATAAATTATTAAAGACAAAAGTGACTCAAATGGATGAAGTATATTTGTTCGATAGTAATAAGTCATATGGCCATGTTAAAAGTATTGTTTTTTCTGAAAAATATGATTATCGAATGATGAATTATAACTTTTCTTTATCGGAAACAATTTCAATAAATGCTGAAGATGAAATAACTATTACATTGAGTAATACTAAAGCAGAGCGTAAGAGTGAGATAGTGCAGAAATATATTTTTTATGCGAATTTTTCCAAAAGTATTGAAGAAGCTGATATTATAGCTTGTATTCCATATTTACTAAATAAAAATCAATTAAACTCAAATCCTTCACTTAATACTCAAAATAGTATGACTGGATTATATGAAATAGTACAATATATTGTAACCTATATAAATAACTATTTTGCTCTATATTCACATTTTGAAGAAATGTATTTCAAGTATTCTTTCTACAAAAACAATTTAGTACTTCCAACTGAATATTATGAAAAATATACATCAATATTTAAACAAGAGCAAGGTCTTTTGATCTACTTTCCATATTTGAATTTATATGAAGGTGTTTCGTTAGATTCAAATATAGTAAAAAATTATAGCGATGATTATTTTTCGGTTATATTATTTGATGCTTATCCATACATATATTTTTCACCGACTAAATCACCAAAAAATGAAATTTATGAAAATGCAAAAAAAGAATCTGAATTAATCAAACAACGTCATCAAAACTAGAAATCGTAATATTTCAATTAGTTTATTATTACGTTGTAGGGTTTATGTTATTGAAAAGGAGTAAATAATATATGACAACAAATACAAATACCCAAATATTTCAATCAGAACAAATTAGTCCATTTGAAATATTTCTTCAAAATACAAGCCAGAAAGAAGCTACAATGGCTAATGTTCTTCACCTAATCTATAATCGAGAATTATCTTTTTTTTATACTTTACGAAATAAACCAAACATAAAAATTTTGATTATTGGAGGAGGAGATGGAGAATTAGAGTACATTCTACTATACACGTTAGCTTATTTCACAAAAGTGAGTAACCAAAAACTTTACATAACGTTCAATGAACCAGAAGAACATCTACGCAAAAAATTTGAATTAAAATATCGAAACAATCCAATAAATAAGACAGAAATATCATTTGATACAAATAAATTTGAAAACTTTGACATGAAACCTAATGAATATGATTTTATTTTTGCTTCTCATTGTTTTTATTATATATCAAACTGGAAGGATTGTAAGAAAGATGACAATACTTTATATAAACTTTATACTGGTCTTTTAGAAATGGGTACTGCTGTAATTGTCTTACAATCGGAGGAAAGTGATCACTATCAATTTAGGGATAATATGTTTAGAAAAATTTATCATGATTATCGAAATGAAGCAACTGCTGAAGATATTATAAAAACGCTCCAATCAATAATTATATATAGCAAGATTCACTCGAAAACGATACTATCAAATACAAATTTTTCGTCATGTTTTCATAATGGTTCTTTTTCACCTAATGAAGAGGGAAAATTGTTGTTAGAGTTTTCGATGCGTAAAAGCTGGAATGAGATCAATACCAAAAACAAGGATGAGATTGGTCTTTATCTGAAAGAACATAATACATTGATTTATGGCTGTGAATCTCTTATATTTAGAGATAAAGCAATATATGTAAATAAAGCTTAATAAATCAAAAAAATAAAACCATATTAATATAAAGTCAAACGATTTTAATTGGTTATATAATGAATAAATTTGAACAATACGGATAAAAATTGTTAAAGATTGGAGGATTCTAAATTGAGTGAAACCACGCAATTAAAAGAAGATAAACATCTAATACAATTAACTGATAAGAATACATTTAAACTAGAAAGGCTTAAATATATTCTTGATCAACAAAAATTTTTAAATGAGTATTCTCATAAATATCTTACAATTTATCAATCAATGATAACTGCTATTGTAGGTGCAGGCATGGCAGTTTTTATGAGTTGGAAGAGACTCTCTATATCACTTATAGTTGCACGAACAACAATACGAGCACTTGAATGTATACTTATTTTAACAGGTGCTTTTATGTTTCTTGTCGTGTTTACAACAATTGCTTCTTGGTGGGATTATAGAAAGGAAGAGACTGAATTGTTAAACGAAGTTGTTGAATCAAATTTTCGTTCACCCCCTTCTATTAAAGGAATATGGAGATGGTTTGAATCCTGGTTGTTGATTTTTGTTGTTGTTACAGTGCTTTGCATAATTGTTTTTGGTGAGGTTTGGATAGTACCCTTAATGAAATAACATTTCTCATTTTCTTTCTATGCTAACACAATTAAAACTATTATCTATCATTCAACTTAGGTTTTTCATGGCATAAAATATGCCCTCTTGGTTTGGGAGAGATTTTTTAATGAAGTTGCCAATCTGAGCAAGATGGCATATTTCGTGCTAGGAAAAACCTAAGTTGAATGATAATAACATTTTTTCTCAGAAAATAGACATAATGAGCTAAATTTGATACCCACAAATGCCTTGACCTTTTAAAAAGGATGTTGAAAAAACATCACGACTTCTGTATGCGCCAATAATAAGAATCCAAGAAATTCCGGGGACACGACACGAAATTCCGGGACAGAAATTCCGGGGACAAAATTCCGGGGACGGACAAATTCCGGGGACACCTTACTTAATTATTTCAAGCTCAAATTTCATTGAGTTTGTGACCTTCGATTGGCAGAAATCGCATTAAACACATTTAACATAACCAGCCGGTTCAGCGGATTCGCCGACGCTCACCGCTGACCTTGTCGTTATCCTCGTAAACTTGGGGATTAGGACTCAGTAACAAAATATATTCACTGATTTTGAGTTCGTTTTACAATATTTTTCAAATGGGACTGAAACTTAGTATCCAAGCACCGATAATTGTATGTCATTACA
>Ga0272440_1004119_pt1 | contig 10548 bp, 11 predicted proteins | sample SSMMMBAug17_FD_192440 | JGI IMG/M metagenome (GOLD analysis project Ga0272440, IMG submission 192440) | Marine sediment archaeal communities from Little Sippewissett salt marsh, Falmouth, MA, United States - SSM-MMB-Aug17 | ecosystem: Environmental > Aquatic > Marine > Wetlands > Sediment ... | reverse complement strand
TGCGAACACAGATGGGAAAGCGTTTTATTATTAAAGAGATTCGCATAGACGATGAGTACCCTTTAGTCTGCATTAGCATGGATAGCGGTAAAAAACACTTTTTTGATGAAGATGGCTATGAAGTTGCAGGTTATCCTACTGATAATGATCTCATAGAGCAGATATCGTAACTATATTGGAGCTTGGTTTATGAATAGATTTACACTTGAAAAACTTATGGATGAGTATGCAAATACCCAAGCAAAAGAGCTTACAACTTACTTGAAGCTCTTTAGTGAGCTCAATGCCATTGAGGAGGTTGTGATTATAGAACAGGCTGAAGGTTTTGTTCTTTTTCGCTACTTGGAAAAAAAGATGGTTCTGCTTACAAACTCTGAGTTTAATAGAATGCGAGTTATTTCTCCAATAACAGAGTTTAAATCACTAGCACCAAAGATAAAAGATGACTTGATGGAAGCAAACTTTCACTCAACATTAGATGCGCGTTATGCTGTTGCTGAAGATACACTTTATGCAGCGTTCATGCATCCTCTGAGCTCATTGACTATAAATGATTTTAAAAGTGCTCTTAAGCAGGTATATAACCTCAACAAAAACTTTGCAAAGACCTATAGTAGCGCCCAGATAGAGTTTACGAAGAAAAAGTAGTTTTTTAATACACTTTAAATCATATGACAATATAATGTACTTGACCTATAAGAGTTGGAGTAGTAAATGAGTGAACATATTGACAGCGGCAGTGTGATTCTTGCAGAGTTGGCAACATTTATTGCTTCTTCACACAAAGATGGTTTTTTGCAAAAGCTTACTGAGCTTCTCTATAGGCATTTTGATGTCAATTATGTTCATATTGCTATGCTGCAACCCCAAGCCTTAGCTGTAAAAATTGTTGCGGGTGTACTGGATGGAACTTCTCTTGAACCTGGGTACATTTATGAACTCCGAGAATCTCCTTGTCACAATGTAGTAGGACATGCTCACAAATGTTACATTGATGAAGTGCAAAAACTCTTTCCAAATGACTTGGACTTGCAATCACTCGGTGCTAAAGGATATATTGGCGAACCCATAGATGCAACTGATGGGAGTGCAATAGGCTTAGTCGTTATGATAAGCCGTAAGCCACTTCATTCATCGAGCTTGATGGTAGATACACTCAAGATAGTTGCAAATTACATCACTCAACAAGTAACTGCAAAAGAGCTTGACCTTCAAAGTCGTCGCTACAAACACATAATGCAGAGTGCATCAGACGGAATTATCATTCACAATCACGAGCATCAAATCGTAGACTTTAACTATAAAGCAAAAGAGATGCTTGGCTATAGTAATGAAGAGATGCTGCATCTTAATATTTTTGACTTTGATGTAAATTTTTCAAAAGATAAAATAAAAGAGTTGTCAGATGAAGTGCAAAAGAGAACAATTCAATTTGAAACACTGCATCGTCGTCGTAATGGCACAGTTTATAATGCAGCAGTTACCGCAAATCTTATTTGGCTTGATAATGAATCTTTTTTTTACACATCTATAAGGGATATTACTCATGAAAAAGAGACACAACGGACTCTTTTGGAGAGTCAAACCCTTCTTAAGACAGTAATTGAGGAGATGCCAGATATATTGGTCGTTAAAGATGAGAACGCTAAATTTATTTTAGCAAACAGTAATGTCGCAGCACTGTATAACACTACGCCCGAAGCAATGGTTGGTAAAGCGGATGAAGATTTTGGTGTGCCCAAAGAGCTTGCTGATTCTTTTAGAGAGAATGTTCTCTCTATTATGAAAAAAGGTAAGATGGAGATAGTGTATGAAGACTCTAAAGATGCTAAAACTGGAGAAATACGTCACTTTAAGTCTATAAAAAAACCATTTAAGAGCTTTGATGGAAAAAACCGTATACTGGTTATCGCACATGATATTACAGAGCATTTGCTAGTCAAGGAAAAAATAGAAGCTGAGCATGCTAAACTAAATACTATTTTGCAGACTACACAAGATGCGTTTTGGTTAGCAGATGAGCAGGGTGTTATTATTGATCTGAATCCCGCGATGGAGGCTTTATATGGGTATGCCAGAGAAGAAGCGATTGGGATGCATGTGTCACAACTTGATGTTTACGATGATATGGAGGCAGCTAAGGCAAGGATTCAGTACTTAATAGAGCAGGGAAGTGCCCGATTTGAGACACAGCACTTATGTAAAGATAATAGTATTGTGGATGCTGAAGTAACTATTACGCACATACCAAAGCAACAACTTTTTGTAGTCTTTTCTCGAAATATTACAGCTCGTAAGAAGTACCAAAGAGAACTCTCTAATCAAAGAACTTTTTTACAAACTTTAATACACTCCATCCCAGATTTAGTTTGGCTAAAAGACACTCAGGGAGTCTATCTTGCTTGCAACAAACGGTTTGAGGATTTCTTTGGTGCAAAAGAGGATAAGATTATAGGAAAAACCGATTATGATTTTGTTCACAAAGAACTTGCAGACTTCTTTAGAGAGGATGACAAAAATGTAATGACAAATAATCAGACTAGTATAAATGAAGAAGAGATTGTTTTTGCTAGTGATGGACATAGAGAGCTTATTCAAGCTACAAAAATCCCAATCTATGATGAACAAGGAAAACTGATGGGTGTTCTTGGAATTGGTCATGATATTACAGAACTTAAAGCACATGAAAACCAACTTGAACATATAGCTCACTATGACCCACTTACAGGTCTTGCCAATAGGCTTCTTTTTTCAGATCGACTCCATCAAGCCATAGCCCAAGCAAATAGAGGTGGTCACATACTCGCTGTTACATATCTTGACCTTGATGGTTTTAAAGAAGTTAACGATAAACATGGTCATGATGTAGGCGATAGGCTGCTTGTATCTATAGCGCACAGACTAAAAGGGGTACTTCGAGAGGAGGACATAATAGCACGCTTGGGTGGTGATGAGTTCGTCTGTGTGATGGTAGATTTGAATGATCCTGCAGCAGGTATACCTATTATAGAAAGAATGCTTGAAGTTGTTAAAGAACCCGTTGCAATAGATGGAGAACTACTCGAAGTCTCAGCAAGTATAGGAGTAACATTTTATAAAAATAACGAGAGTATTGACGCTGATCAGCTTATACGTCAGAGTGATGTTGCAATGTATGAAGCAAAGCAATCGGGTAAAAATCGTTTTCATATTTTTGATACTGAGTATGACAAGAGTTTAAGGTCTCATTATGAGAATATTGAGCGTATTAAAGAGGCATTTGAAAATGAGGAGTTTGCTCTTTATTATCAACCTAAAGTGAATATGAAAACAGGAGAAATTACGGGTGCAGAAGCACTTATTAGGTGGCTACATCCTCAAAAAGGTCTTATCCCTCCAGTAGAGTTTCTCCCTACAATTGATAATCACTTGTTAATAGTTGAACTAGGCTACTGGGTTATTGAAAAAGCTATGGTTTTTTTAGCGTCTCAAGATGAACGCATCTGTTTACCTGTGAGTGTAAATATACACGCTATGCAGCTGCAACAGCATGATTTTGTTATGAGAGTTGAGAAGCTTTTGGGTAAATACCCTCAGATTAAAGCTGGTATGATAGAGTTTGAAATATTAGAAACAAGTGCACTTGAGGATATTAGTAGTATTAAAGAGATTATATTAGAGTGTAGAGATTTAGGTATTGGTTTTTCTCTTGATGACTTTGGAACCGGTTACTCTTCATTAACATACCTCAAACAACTTCCTGTAGATACGCTAAAGATTGACAGTAGTTTTGTCATAGATATGCTTGAAGATGAGGATGATCATGCCATAGTAAAAGGTATAGTTGATCTCTCTAAAACATTTAATAGAAAAGTTATCGCCGAGGGTGTTGAGACTTTAGCGCATTGTCAAGCACTTCTGGCTTTAGGGTGTGAAAATGCTCAGGGGTATTTTATCGCTAAACCTATGCATCCTCAAAAGCTCCAAGAGTGGATAGAAAACTGGAGTGTGGAGAATCTCCAGAATTAAGATGCACTCCTAAGCTCACTCTTTTTTAGCAAAAGTTTCTCTTCTCCAGCGCAGATATGTTACATAAGAGGGATTTCCCTCCACTAACATCTCATAAGCGTACTTAGCAGAACAGTTTTTCTGTAACATGTAGCTCTCTAGAGTCTCTACAAGCTCTTTTTTGTCTGAGGCTCTATATTTTCCCTCTAGTGACCTTACAAGATTAAAAGGCTCTATGTGCATACTCATATCCATTGTGTACTCCTCTCTGATTTAGCGTATTGTATGCAAAGGTATATTTATTTTTAATTGAATAAATTAGCATTGGCTTTTAATCTCAATAGTTTTAAGAAAAGCCTATACTTCACAAAAAATTTTCAAGGATGAACTTGTGAATACCTTAAAAATAGTATGTGCTAACTGTGGTGAAGTTAATGTTGTAGAGCTACAAGAGCAAAACGTACTTTATGAGTGCCAAAAGTGTAAAGAGGCGGTTGATGACTCTTTTCCTGTAGAAGTAAGTGATGAGTCTGCAAGAATACATATTCAAAATGATGCGCTTCCACTTCTTTTAAGTTTCTACTCTGAGTTTTGTGGACCATGTGTAGCTATGGAAGAGGATTATGAAAATGCTGCGATGGCAGCTTATCTAAAATGCAGGTTTTTACGTCTTGATGCGGATAAGTACAATGAACTTGCAAAACAGTACGGTGTACAAGGTGTACCGACAATTATAGCTTTTAAAGATGGTGTGGAAGTGGCACGTGTTACAGAACCACTCTCACAGGTGCAGCTTGGCATTTGGGCCCAGCGCCTAGAGTCGTGAGCTTTGTTATAATGTCATTTAAAATTATCAGAGGTGGCCTATGAGTTCTTACAACCAGGAGTTACAGCTCAAAAAAAATTGCGAACTTTATGTCTATCTACTTGTTGAGCTAAAGCGTGAGATTCCAGAAGATGTTTTAGAGTGCGCACTCTCTTTGGATTATCCTGTAAATTGTGCCAAAGAGCTTGCAAAAACTATTAGTGAGCTTGATGAAACTACATTTACGCGAGTAATGCATAAAGAGAACTCACAAGAGGCACAAGACTTATGTAACTGGTGGGAGATGAGTCAAGAAGCAGACAGACTCCATAAGTTTCTCTCTGCTGATTCAGAGTAGTAAAAAAAAGGATATACATGATAGAGAGCGGGATGATATTTCAATATGACAGAGCAGAGCAGGTTGGTATGCTTATGCTTAGTGATGGAACTTCAAAAGAGTTTAGTATAGACAACTGGGTAGATACACAAAATGAACCTTTTGTTGGACAAAAAATCTCTTACGTAATGAACTCAGGCTCCGCAGAGGTCTGGGTGGAAGGTTCGCAAAGAACAGAGTCTCAAGTTGAGTCTAATGATGAGCCCCAAGAGAGTGAAAACGAGATAGGTGATATGAGTGCACACATCGAGTACTTTAGTTCTATGGGTTTTAATCTCGTCAAAGACAGAGTTGAAGCGGGTGTGCGTACTGTAAATATGCGCTACTATCGTAATGGCGAGTTTGGAGAAGCAACCATAAAAGAGATTGAAGGTAAAATCTCATTTACACAGTCTCAAAACGGGCAGACTATTATTTAGTGCTATTGTGAACACTATAAACTATCTTTTTACACCCACTCCTTTTCTCTCAAACTTTACACCTATTATGGTCATTTTAGATGAGTATGAGAGAGCGTTACATTTTGAACATAAAATGTGGAATGTTCTTACCCCAAACCTTGACCAAAAGAGTAGCACCGCTGATTTAGTGGAGCTTATAACTCATATTGCCAATGAAGATGAGCTTGAAGAGCATATTTACATTTACGCTACAGGTTCTTTGGTTTATGAGGCAATTGAAGCTGGGGTAAAAAGTTTTGCAAATGCACTCTTTTTGGAAGATGTGAAATTGAATGAAGATGAACTCTTGAAAATAACCAGACTATTTGATAAAGCGAAAACAACTCCAATACTCTACATTTGTGGTAAAACAGCCACAACCGAGCTTGTGAGAAAAATAGCTACTGCGTCTTACGTAAGAGTTCGCTCATTTGCTTGCGAAGCACTTTTTGATTCTAAGGAGCAGAGGATTAAAGAGGTGATGGATATGCTCGCAAAAGAGAGTAGTGCCTAAAGAGTTTTCGCAATTTCTTTAAGCTCTTGTTGAGTAAGCACAAGTGAACAACTCTCTTTTATAAAGCTCAAAAAAGTAAAACTATTGTCAATATCTTCATCTAAAAGCTTTTGCTCTTGATGTACAGGTTCAAACAATAGTGTGTGCGCTCTAAAAAAATCCTTTATATCTTCATCTTGTGTCTCTTTTAAAAGTGCTTTATAAAGCTCTTTAAAAAGTACTTGTTTGTCTTGGGCCAAACCCTCTATTTGAAATGTAGTGTTTTTTGCTGGCTTCAAAGCAAGAGTGTAGTAGAGAGAGTCAATGCAGATGAGAGCTGTTTGCTTTTTTTTGAAGTTTGAACTCTTTGATAGTTTAAAGAGCTCTTCATCCCAAAAACCTGCCTCATCACCACCAGCAAAACCACCCATTAAAACATCCTTTAAAAATTTTTATGTAAGCTTTTTGGAATTATACAAAAAACTTAGCGCTCCAACATCTCACCTTCTATGTAGTTGATGGCTTCTTTGAGCGCTTCAATAGGAGAAAGTTTTCGTTCTTTCATATGTTCCAGTGCTATTGCACGCAATTTTTCTATGTATATCTCTAGGTTTTTTTCTTGTGCGTTATCGCTACTCATAACAGATCCTTTATGCTAAATTATCTCATTGTAAAACAGTTTATCTTAGCTGATACACATGAGTTTGAAGTAGCTAAATAAAAATAACTTTTTTTTAATACTTGCTCTGTACAATCGCTCTATGAAATTAGATGAACTCACACTCACATCCCCTTACGTAAGGCTACCAAAAGAGCTCTACTGCTTTAACACACCCGAGCCTCTTGATGGACCTTACTTGGTAAGTGCTAGTAGCTCTGCGGCCAAACTCATTGGTCTAGACGAAGCGGAGCTTACAAAAAGTAACTTTGTCTCACTGCTCAATGGTACCCTTGAACTAAAAGGTGTAGAGCCTTTTTGTATGGGTTATGCAGGGCATCAGTTTGGAAACTATAATCCTTACCTTGGAGATGGTAGAGCGCATAACTTAGGGTGTGTGAATGGCTGGCATTTACAGCTTAAAGGCTCAGGAGAGACACCCTATGCACGCTCAGCTGATGGCAGAGCATCACTTCGCTCATCTATTCGTGAGTTTTTAATGAGTGAAGCGATGCACCATTTAGGCATTCCTACCACAAGAGCTTTAGGAGTGATTGGTTCTCAAACAGATATCTTACGTAACGGCATCCAAAAAGCAGGAGTTATCTTGCGTCTCTCATCAAGCTGGGTACGTTTTGGAAGCTTTGAATACCTTTACTACACAAAAGAGTACGCCATGCTAGAGTCCTTAGCAGAGTATGTTATTCAAGAGAGTTACCCACATCTTCAAGACGATGCAGATAGATTTTTTAAAATGTTTGAAGAGATTGTAGATAAAACAGCAAAACTTCTTGCGCAGTGGCAAGGTGTCGGTTTTTGTCATGGGGTTTTCAATACAGACAACACTTCAATAGCCGGACTTACAATAGACTACGGTCCATTTGCAATGCTGGATGATTTTAACTTCAACCACGTCTGTAACAGTTCAGATAAAGTAGGGCGCTACAGTTATGGTGCCCAACCAAACATAGCCTATTGGAATCTCACCATGCTTGCTAAGGCGCTCTCGCCACTCATTGCCAAAGAGAGAAGTCAAAAACTTCTTGATGCATATGGTGAACATATTTATCCCGATGCTTACATAAAAGAGATGCGCTTAAAACTTGGGTTAGAGTTAGAGCTTGATGAGGACAGAGAGCTTATTATGGAGCTTGTTGGAGCCTTGCAAGATGCTCATGTCGACTATACGCTCTTTTTTAGAACACTGTCTCACTATAATGGCAATAGAGAAGATCTGTATGATATCTGTATGGAACCTGTAGTGATTCATAACTGGTTAGAGCTTTATGATGCTCGCTTACGTAAGGAGTCTAGAACATACAAAGAGCGCTCTGCTATAATGTTATGTAAGAACCCTAAATATGTACTCAAAAACTATATGCTGGAAAATGCCATAACAAAAGCTTTGCTTGGAGATTTTTCTGAGGTTGAAAGGCTTTTGTACATCGCTTCACATCCATTTGATGAATTAGAAGAGTTTTGTACGTACGCACAAGAGACCCCAGAGATACATAAAAATATATCTCTGTCGTGCTCTTCGTAGCTTAAGCAGCTACTGCTTGAGAATTTTTGATTTTTTTGATGTTTGCTAACATCCACAATGATGTTGCAAGTGCTACAAAAAAGAGTCCTATAAAAACGTAAAGAGTTTGCGTATAGCTTCCTGTAGTATCTTTTACATAAGCTATTATTAATGGACCTGCAAGTCCTGCTAATGCCCATGCTGTAAGAATATATCCGTGAATAGCTCCAAGCTCTTTTGTTCCAAAAATATCCCCAATATATGCTGGAATAGAGGCAAAACCGCCACCATAACACATCATGATGTAATAAAGCAGAATCTGAAAAAAGAAGATGCTTGATACTGTTGTAAGAAAGTAAAAAGCAGCTATTTGTGTAGCAAAAAAGAGTATGAACACAATTGGTCTTGTTAGGTAGTCTGAAACACTTGCCCATGCAAGTCTTCCAGCTCCATTAAAAATACCCATCAGTCCAACTGCTGAAGCAGCTGCAAGAGCACTCACTCCAACACTCTCTTGAAGTAAAGGAGAGGCAACAGAGATAATAGCAATGCCACAGGTTACATTAATAAAAAGCATAATCCAAAGACCGTAAAACCTTCCAGTTTTTATAGCTTCATTTCTTGTAATGTTTACTAAATCTTCTTTTACTTTTTTTCTTCCCTCGGCCACTGCTTGACTAAAGCGCTCTGGCATATAACCCTCTACAGGATTTTCAAGATACTGCGCTGCTGCAAACATAACAGTAAAGTATATAGAGCCTAAAATGTAAAATGTCGAAGATATTCCCACATCATCAATAAGCAGCTTAATCGCTGGCCCTGAAATTGCCGAAGCAAAACCAAATCCCATGATGGCAAAACCTGTTGCCATTCCGCGTCTGTCTGGAAACCATTTTACAAGCATAGAGACTGGAGAGATGTAACCAATTCCAAGTCCAATTCCTCCAAGCACACCGTATGTAAGGTAAAAAAGTAGTTGTGATTCTAAAGCAATAGCTACTCCAGAACCTATAGTTCCTGCTCCAAAGAAGATTGCAGCAAGAGTGGCAGCTACTCTTGGACCTCTTGCCTCAACAAATTTCCCCATTAAAGCAGCTGAGAGGCCAAGAAAAAAGATAGCAATAGAAAAAGTAATGGTGACATCAGTAAGTGACCACTCCATTGCAGCTTGAATAGGTTTTACATATACACTCCAGGCGTATACTGAACCAATACACATATGTATGGCCATGGCAGCTGCTACCATAAGCCAACGATTTTTGACTTTTGACATAGGTCATCCTTTTTTTGGCGGAATTTTATCATGCAAGGTTTAAATGAAGCGCTAATTTGAGAGTAAAATTAATTTTTTTAATGTGAAATAAAGACGATATAGCTTTCGAAATAGTTTTTCATACTTTTTTTATGAAAAAAAGTTATAATACATCAATTATGGCTAAAGGAGGTTGCTATGGCTGAACTCAAAGACTTACTTCCATTTACAAAAAATATGACTTTGCTCTATATTGATGAAGAAACAGAGCTAAGTCATAAACTCTGCGAACCATTAAGAAAAGTTTTTAAGAGTGTTGATGATGCTGAAAACGCAACCCTGGGAATAGGTTTTTTAAAGCTTAATAGTTATGACATCGTAGTTGTTGATGGTAACTCTTCTATTATGAGTGCGGAGATACTTTTAGAAAATATTTATAAAATTGTTCCACATCAAGAGATTATTCTCACATATACCCAAAATGCAGCTCATTATTGTAATTTAGAAGCTGTTGCAACACTCCAAAAACCCTTTAAAGCTTCTACTCTTCTAGAAAAACTGCTTAAAATAGCGCAGAGAGTTACACACCATAGAGGTTTTACACAGCCAGAAATAGAAAAACTCTCGGCTGATCTTCTTTATGAGAGAAAGCGTATTGGACGGTTTATGCTCAATGAAAAAAAGCTTCAAGAGACAATCACTGAATATGCAAACAATCTTGACATGAGCAAGAAGGTTTATGAGCTTACGAGACTTCCGAGTAAATATGCACTCCAGGGTGATTTAGGTGGAAGAGAACAAGCTCTACTTTATATTAACATAGACCATTTTGACTTTATCAACACTATATATGGGATGGGTAAGGCCAACAAACTTCTTCGAGCTACTGCGAAACAGTTAGAATTTTTTCTTCCGACAAATGCAAAACTCTACCACATAACTGCTGATGAGTTTGTCATACTTCTTGATGAACCAGCTCATGAACAGGAGTACC
>Ga0272440_1004118_pt1 | contig 10549 bp, 5 predicted proteins | sample SSMMMBAug17_FD_192440 | JGI IMG/M metagenome (GOLD analysis project Ga0272440, IMG submission 192440) | Marine sediment archaeal communities from Little Sippewissett salt marsh, Falmouth, MA, United States - SSM-MMB-Aug17 | ecosystem: Environmental > Aquatic > Marine > Wetlands > Sediment ... | reverse complement strand
TTTCTGAAGTTTTCACTGAAGCAGATACGATCAAAGCGTTTGATGCAGGTGCGGTTGATTATATGAAACATATATATCATCAACAAGAACTTCGTGCACGAATCAAGAATCACCTGAACCTGAAGGAATCCAGAGAAGCTCTTAAAAAAAAGAACCAACATTTAAATGATAAAATGTCACAGGAGAATACACGGCTTCAAAATCTCATGGAAGCAACTATCCGTGCAATTGTTCAAACCGTCGAAAGCAGAGATCCTTACACTGCAGGCCATCAACAACGAGTATCAGATCTGGCATATGAAATAGCGAAAGCTATGTCCCTTGATTATGCTCAAAAAGCAGCCATTAAATATGCCGGTCTTTTACATGATATTGGAAAACTTCGTGTTCCAGATGCCATTCTTAATCGACCCGGAAAACTATTGTCGATTGAATTCTCTGTCCTTCAAATTCATCCACAAATCGGTAGTGATATATTGGAAACGGTTCCTTCTCCATGGCCTCTATCCAGAATAATATTGGAACATCACGAACGTTTGGATGGTTCAGGGTATCCTAATAAAATTAAATCCGATCAAATGCTTCTTGAATCAAAAGTTATTGCTGTAGCTGATGTAATGGAAGCAATGAGTTCTCACAGACCCTACCGTCCTTCTCAGGGAATTGACATTGCCCTTGAAGAGATTAACTCTAAAAAGGGATTATTATACGATGAGAAAGCTGTTAATGCTTGCACCAATCTTTTTGTTAATGGACAATATAAATTTGGTTGGTAAAAGAAAATGGCAACGCTATTATTCGTAATGGTATTATTTATAATCTTCCTATAGCCAAAAATTTTTTTTGAGGACATATATGGTCTGAGACTTGCAGATGATTCATATATATAAAACAAAACCCAATATAATTCTGATATCAAAGCCTCATGAAAATACTATTCAGATATCTGTTGATTCTTTCAACAGTGCTATTTATCCTCATCAGCCTGGCATTATGCATTACGCCATGCTTTTTTAAAACAGATGCTGTTAGAGATCATCTTGAACATTTTCTCTCGGAACAATTACAGCGTGATATCCATATTCAAGATATCTCGTTTTCTTTTTTTCCAGATATTAACATTCACATTTCAGATATTACTTTAGGAAATGCCGTTGGCTTTGAGCAAATCCCCCAGGCAACTGTTCAATCCATTGAACTATATCTTGATATTTGGCCACTTTTTGAAAAAAAATTGATGTTTAAAAAAATTTTGTTTCAAGATGTTTTGGTCAATTTCCATAGAAAAGCAGATGGTCACAATAATTGGAATGATCTTTTATCTGTTTTATCCAACTCAAAAGAAATTTCGCAAAAGAATCATACATCTTTTACGACTGAAAATTCTTTTTCATTACTGACTTTAGGAAGTATAAGCGTTAACAATGCTGAGATTCAGTTGAATGATGAATTGAATCATCACCAGATAGTCGTGTCGCAACTTAAATATCAGTGTACAGGATTTATTCGTCAAATTATTGATCTTGAGTTTAATATTTCGGGCATAATGAACTATCCCGCAAAAGGGATTTGCCATATTGATAGTAATGTAAACCTCGATGGTCGCGCATCTTTCCATTTCAAGCAAAAACGATTTTCAATTGATGATGCTAACTTAATAATTGATTCAAGCATATTGCTTCCAGATGATCAATTTGTTGAAAGTCATTTAGATGCAAAACTCGCATTTTCTGCAGATCATGGTGCTCTGGAATTATCAAACATGACATTTTATTTAAATGATAATCAAGTCAATGGAGATTTATACGCTCGCAATATATTTGATATACCTTCTGTATCCGGACATCTGGTATTTAGCAGTGAAAATTTGATGGATACGTTGTCTTTTTTTTTCCAACCTATAGGATTTGATGGTTCTATTCGCAATGAAATAACATTTCAAACTCGTGGAAAAACGATTGATTCGATCTTTCATCATTTAGATATCAACATGAAAATCACTATGGGTTCAGGACAACTGGTTTGGCCTGAAGCATTCGCTGAAAAATATGCGTCATATATACAATCAATTGGTACTGCTGAAATTAATATACACCCTAAAGAAATTAGACGTTCTGATAAAAATAATGAAAAGAAGTACCATCTTATGACAGATGTTATGGGCAGGATTAACAAAATAAACAATGAACTTGATTTAGAATTTGATCTAAGAGAACTTATGCTGACAGGTTCGTCTTTTAGGGATATAACAATTGAAACCCCAAAATTTGAAATTCAATCACTTTGGGATAAGCTATCTGGTCATTATGCCATACATGGAAATGCAAATGTTGATGGAGAAAAACAAAAGGCTATATTAAAAGATATCATTATCAGCGGGCCTGATATCAATGCGAAACTAAATGTAGATATGGAGTTTCAAAAAAAACAGTTTATGATGGACAGTCAGGTGGATATAAATATTAATCATTTTCGAAAGATACTATCCATTTTTCCATTCAAAATGCCTGAATTTACAAATGATTCTGTTTATGATCAAATCCATTTTAAAAGTAATATTTTTGTGAATAATAAAGATGTTCAATTGAAAGAGATGAGTTGCAATATTGATAAAAAAGCCTCTGTCAAAGGTAATATTCGTTATCAATTTGATCCGAATCAATTAGATCTTGATTTGAAAGTGGATCATTTAAATGTAGACCGTTATTGGATAAAATATAAAGCGAATCAACAAGACTATTCTCAGAAAAAATTAACCGTCACAAGTCCAAAAACAAAACCATCTTTTTATCAAACCGGTACGATTGTAGCCAAAGTCATATGCAATCATTTGACATACTATAATCTGCTATTTGATCATGCACGGTTTAATTTAAATGGAAAGAATGGATTATTTCGATTAACTCCCATTGTTGCTGAACTGTATGATGGTGATTTTACTGGACATTGGACTTTTGATTATCGTCATAAAAGACCCAAAACTTCGGTGATGCTTCAATGCAACAATATTCAGGTGGATAAGTTTTTAACAGATTATGTTCATTTTGACAAAATCATTGGAAAGTTAAATATGAAAGCATCGTTATCCAGTGATATTAAAAATCGACGATTAATCTATTCAACCATAAACGGTAATGCAAAACTTGAACTGACAAATGGCGTGATAAATGGTATTCAAATTGTTCCAACAGAAGTTCAAAAACAAATATTGAATATGCATAAAAAAAAACATTCATCACTGGGAATACCCAAACAACAATTTGTTGACAAAATGACAGGACAGGTCAGGTTTAGAAATGGGATGTTAATCAACACAGATATGAAAGCAACATCAGAACGATTGAAAGTTAAGGGCAAAGGAACATTAGACTTAGTTTCAAAAAAAGTGGATTATACCTTTCATGTTCGAATATCTCCATATCCAATGATTCCTTACAAGGTTAAAGGGCCTGTGGGATCACCTCAAACGTCGCTGGATACATCAGAAATTTTGTCTTCTTTTTCAAAATTTTTCAATCAGGCTGGAAATTTCGGGCCTGATGCCATTAAAGATACCTTGGATTTAGGCACTAAAGCACTGGATGTGAATATTGATCCCCTTCAAAAAACAGTAGAAAAAGGTTCTGAAGCTATTAAAAGTACAATTGATAAAAGTTCAGGAACGATAAAAGAAACGTTGGGTGTTGGCACTGATGCTCTTGAAGCCAGTAAAGAAGCTATTCAATCTATTGGTAGCAGGCTGAAAGGTTTATTTCAAAAAGATAAGGATGAAAAGGAATAGGGAATTATTTCACACAGATCAATCTTCCAAAATCACGATTTAAAAAATTAATATTATTCAATGACGGTATGACAAATTATGTGATATTATTTACGAATGAAAGCAATCCATCTCATCACTCCTTATTTTAGAGAAAATCGTTTTCGCATTATTGCGGGCCTCGTAACATTAATTGTTGTCGATTTTTTGCAGCTGTTTATTCCTCGAATAATTAAGTGGGCGGTTGATGATCTTACTACTTTTTCTATCAATCATCAACAGCTGCTGTTTTATGGCCTTTATATAGCGTCAATTGCAGTGCTTATCGCTATTCTAAGATATATCTGGCGATTTTGTTTAATTGGTACCTCCCGGCGAATTGAAGAAGGTCTTCGTAACCGCCTTTTTAACCACATTCAGCAATTGTCGGCATCCTATTTTATCAAAACCAAAACCGGAGATCTGATGGCGCATGCCACCAATGATATCAGTCATATCCGCATGGCCAGTGGTATGGGATTGGTGGCTGTAACCGATGCTGTTGTTTTGGGAACAGCAGCTATTGGTTTTATGATGGTCATTAATATTAAATTAACCTTGCTGGCATTAATTCCCATGCCCATGATAATTGTGGGGTCCAAATTTTTTGGGCGAAAAATGCATAAACGATATCAAAGTGTCCAGGCATCATTTGCTGATATGACTGAAATGATCCGAGAACGATTTGCTGGTATTCGTATCATTAAAGCCTATAATCAGGAACAAAACGAAATAGATAACGTTTCGCGAATGTCTCAGACATATGTCCATCATAATATCAATCTGGTCAAAATTACGGCTTCTTTTTTTCCGATGATGCTTCTGTTTTCAAATATCAGTCTGGTTATTATTATTGGAATGGGAGGCCGGCTGACCATTCTCAATTCCATTACAGCAGGTGATTTCGTAGCTTTTATCAACTACCTGGGTTTGTTAACCTGGCCAATGATGGCATGGGGATGGTTGACCAATCTGATGCAACGCGGGAAAGCCTCTCTGGATCGCATTAACAGTATCCTTCAAACAAAAACAGATATTTATGAGTCATCTACAGCACGACTGCTATCAAAAGCAACAGGAGAAATTGTGTTAAAAAAGGTTCATTTTTCCTATTCATCACATTCAGAACCAGTGCTGTCGGATATCAATTTGCAGATTCAATCAGGGATGACAACAGGTATTATCGGCCCTCCTGGTTCAGGCAAAACAAGTTTGTTGAACCTGTTACCCAGAATTTATGATATACAAAAAGGTCAGATTTTAATGGATGGCATTGATATCCAGAACATTCGCCTGAATGATTTAAGATCTCAAATCGCATTTGTTCCTCAGGAACCTTTTTTGTTTGCTGGCACCATTCTGGATAATATTACTTTTGGTCGTCAAACCTCTGAAACAGATCTCATCAAAGCTGTTGAATCAGCCGCTTTACTATCCACCATTGAATCCTTCCCTAACCAATTTCAAACCATTGTCGGAGAAAAAGGTGTGATTTTGTCTGGCGGTCAAAAACAGCGTATTGGGCTTGCACGGGCGTTTTTGTCTGATGCGCCTATTTTAATTTTAGATGATCCTGTCAGTCAGGTGGATGCCGAAACCAGCCAACAAATTATAGCGTCGTTTCAACGATGGAAAGGACAGAAAACCATAATTATTGTCTCACACAGAATTTCAGCCATTAAATTTGCCGACCAGATAATTGTGTTAAAACAAGGACGTATCGTTTCCTCTGGCAATCATGAAACATTGATACATCCATCAATTGGACAGGATGATTATTATGCACAAACATTTCATCTTCAGGAAATAGAGGAACAATACCATGCATTATGATTATGGCTATTCTGAAGAAAATCAACTGGGCAAACCTTATGATATTCAATTGATACGTCGTCTTCTTCCTTATGCGGTTCCTTATTGGCATTTATTTTTTTTAACCATCATGCTGGTTGTAGGGATAACCCTGATAGACATTTCTATCCCATATATTACCAAAATTGCCATTGATAACTATATTGTACCTCAAGAAGTCAATCAGACGACAGAAAAAACACTCAAAAAAAATTTAGTGATTACGCTTGATGATCCTTTGTTAAGAGAAATTGTCAGTCAATATCCTGACCTTTTTACAATCAGCAATCAAACAGCTTTGATTGCTTTCGAAAATTTAAAGTATTTAAATGATGATGACTTAACAATTCTGCGAAAAAAAGATTTAAACAGTATTATGATTATTGCGCTATTGTTGTTCGGCCTTGTTATTGGAAACTATTTATTGAATGTTTTTCATGGAATCATATTGGAAAAGTGCAGTCAAATGATCATGCACGATATCAGACAAAGCATCTTTTCACATATTCAACAATTACGGCTGGAATTTTATACCCAGAATCCAGTAGGACGTCTGGTGACGCGCGTTACCAATGATATTCAAAACATGAATGAAGTCTTTAATTCTGTAGTCGCTTTTTTATTTAAGGATAGTGTTCTGTTAGTGGGGATTACCGCTGTGCTTCTAAGCATCCATATAAAGCTGGCGCTGCTCACTTTTACTGTTCTGCCGGTTGTTATTATCGCCTCTGCTGTTTTTTCAAGTAAGGCGAGAGATGCTTATCGGGTAATGCGCATTAAAATAGCTGAAATGAATACACGATTTGCAGAAACAATCAATGGAATGCAAGTGATTCAGATGTTCAGGATGGAGTTTGACAATGAAAAGACATTTCAAAAATTAAATCATGAGAATTACATGGCGGATATGCGACAAATTAAAGTTTTTGCGCTCTTTATGCCGTTGGTTGAATCGCTGGGAATAATCGCCATAGCCATTGTTATTTATTATGGTGGAAACAGCCTGCTGAATCATACCATTTCTTTGGGAGCACTGGTGGCCTATATTTCATACATGAAAATGTTTTTTAAACCCATTCGTGATATGGCAGAAAAATACAATATTCTCCAAAATGCGATGGCATCGGCCGAAAGAATATTTTCCATTCTGGATACAACTGAAGATTTGATTGAATTGCAGCCTCATCAGCATTCAATTGATCCTGTTCCCACGATCAAAACAATTGCGTTTAAAAACGTTTCATTGGCATATATTCCTGAAGAAACGGTTTTAAACAAAATATCGTTAACCATAATCGCTGGACAATCTCTTGCTTTCGTGGGCTCAACCGGTGCAGGCAAAACCTCGTTAGTGAATCTTATGATCCGTTTTTATGACCCCACAAAAGGAAAAATATTCATCAATCAGTTGGACTTGCAGCACATAGCTCCCTATTGGATTCGTCAGAAAACCGCACTGGTGACACAAGATCCTTTCTTATTTTCTGGTACTATTCGAAAAAATATTGAAATAGGCAACAACATTATTTCAGATCAGCAATTGGAAACAATCATTCAACTGGCCAGGTGTCAATCGATCATCGATCGATTGCCAGACGGCGTAAACAGTGAAATTTCAGAAGGTGGGAAATCATTGTCCAGTGGTCAGCGACAATTAATTTCTATTGCGCGTGCGTTTGCCAGTAATCCAGATCTTATTATTTTAGATGAGGCCACCTCATATATTGATTCTGAAACAGAACAAAATATCCAGGAAGCCTTAGCAAACCTTATGAAAGGACGAACATCTGTTATTATTGCCCATCGTCTGTCAACCGCACGAATGGCGGATACCATTTATGTAATGAATCGTGGTGCCATTATAGAAAGTGGCACTCATAAAGATTTGATAAATCAACAAGGTTTTTATTATAATTTGCATCAGGTTGGTTAAAATTTTCATCGAAAGGATCGTCATCATTCAATTGAAAGGAGTTTATACATGAAACAAGAGCAAGCCTTTTCTGTGATTAGCAGACAAAAAACAGCAGGTAAAACCACAATTGGTTGTTTCCCATTGTATCCACCTTTGGAAATTTTTACGGCCATGGGACTTTTACCCGTTATTCTATGGAATCTTAAGAGTGATATAAAAAATTTTGCTGAAAGTGATAAGCATATTCAACATTACGCCTGTGGAGTTGTTCGTGAACTGGTTCAGTTTGCCCTTTCAGATACCGGCATTTTTTTAGACGGTTTTTTCTCCTATAATGCCTGTGACACCTTGCGAAACCTTCCTGAAATCCTTGCATCTTCAAATAAAGATGCCGGCAAAAACGTTCCCATGTTACGTATGCATATTCCGCAGGTCAACCGGGCACAAACAGTCCCAAATCTATACATCAAAAACGAGATTTCGCAATTGATCCATGATATTGAAAAAGTTTTTGGTGTCGTGTTTTCATCACAACGTTTTCATCAAGCTGTCAAGTCCTATACAAAGATGAGATCTCTTTGCATAGAAGCCGAAAAACGGGTCGCTAAAAGGGTATTGTCATTCTCAACTTTCTGTTCTGTCGTACTCTCCAACTTTTTTTTACCTGTAGAAGAACAGATCATCAATCTTATGAATTTGATTGGAACGGCTGAGAACATACCTGAAAAAAAAGGAACAGACATATTGCTTTCAGGCATTATGCCGCCTCCTCTCCATGTCATGGACGCCATGGAAAGAGCAGACTTAAGAGTTGTGGCAAATGATATTGCAAGCCTGAGACGGTCTTATGGCTATTCACCGAAAATCACAGATGACCCCGGTGAGTATTATACCGATTATTTTGCCAATCGGTTTCCCTGCAGCACTATGCTGTATCAGTCGGATACCCGGTTAACAACCTTTCTGGATTTGGTTGACTCTTCTGGAGCACGCGGCGTCATTCTTTTGGGACAAAAATTCTGCGAATATGAATATTTTGAATTTCCTTATCTGAAGAAACAACTTAAGGACAAAGGGATTCCTGTTCTTGAACTGGAATTTGGCGTGGATGATATTCAAAACACAGAAGCTTATTCAACACGTATTGAAGCATTTGCTGAACTGCTGGCTTAATATAGGGAGGAAAACAATAATGGCAGAAAAAACAAAAAACAAAGCAGGAAAACATCTTACTGACATTCTGACTCAGGGTTACATGGATCTTCATCAGCGGTCAGCATCAGGAGCTTTTTGTGTGTGGATCGCCATCAACGTTCCTGCAGAAATATTTGCTGGCTTTGATAATGTGACCTATGCCGTACCTGAAAGTCATGCAGCCATGTGCGCTGGTAAAGGGATTGGCGTAGACATGTGTAAAAAATCTGAGAACATTGGCTATTCAATGGATCTGTGCAGTTACGCGCGTATTGATATTGGTAACAACACGGACGGTGGTAAGGATTCTCCCACCTTTGGTTTACCCAAACCGGACTTGTTGGTATCAAACAATAATAACTGTGCATTGCTGGCAAAATGGTTTGATGTTCATCATCGGACATGGAAAGTTCCCCATTATATCATGGATATTCCATTCTGTTATGAGCCACAAAAGAAAAAGGATCATGAATATATTGTTCAACAGATGCATGATTTGATTCGTCTTATTGAAAATTTAAGCGGTCAGATATTCCAGATGGACCGTTTCTCAGAAGCAGTGCATCATAGCTGGGACGGATTACGTGAGTGGAAACGATTTCTAAAGTTCGCTGAACATAAGCCTTCGCCGATTACTGCTTTTGATACCTTTGTACATATGGCACCCTTTCTGACACTGCGGGGCACTCCAATCTTAAAAAAACACATTACTTTGTTGGCGGATGAAGCTGAAGAACGGATATTTTCAGGTAATTTCCCGGTTCCCGACGAAAAATTCCGCCTGTTCTGGGACAATATCGCGCCGTGGCATCAATTGCGTAAAATGTCCAAACGATTGGCCACGCTCGATGCAAATATTGTGGGTGCGTCTTATACCTCGTGCATGGGAACAATAGAAGGGTCTTTTGATCTTTTTCAATGGAATGAAAAGAATCCTTTTGATTACATTGCCCGAACCATGAATGCTTATATGTGTCCTCATGGTATGGAACTGCGATACCAATCGATGAAAGGCGCTATAGAAAATCTGAGCATTGACGGTGTTATTTTTGCATCCAACCGTTCATGCAAACCCTATTCTATTACTCAGATGGACCAGCAGAAACGCATCAACGAACAGTCTCATGTACCGGCTGTCATGATTGATATTGATCATGCAGACGCTCGTAAATATAGTGAAGAAAACACTTTTTTACGAATTAGCGCTTTGTTGGAAACGATTGCAGCTAAAAGAACTGGCTAACGATAAGAACCACAATTTAATTATTGATTTTATGCCTGATATACAATATTTCTCAAAAGAGATTGACGAACAAAAAATGAAAATAATTTGTCCTTACTTTTTCAAATTTAGGAACAATTGAAAAATAAGTTCCCCATTTTCAATTGGTCGTTTCGTGGCTATAGATCGTAGAGACAAGGCATGCCTTGAACCGAAAATGTAAATTGTTGAGAATGGGCAATTTTTTTTCAGAGCAGTCCTAAGGAACCACAATTTAATAACTTTCCCATTATGGCGTTCATATTCAGGTTGAATTTGTTCGATGGAAAATTGAAAAAGCTGAAGGAATAGTTATTCTATTTCGAAGTTTTTTCGATTATGCATCGGACAAAGTCAGCCTGAATATGGGATGCAAGAATGGGAAAGTTATTAAATTGTGGTTCCTAAGTCATCTGGGAGGTTAACATGCATAAATTAATTCGATTTGATTGGGCAATAAAAAATATTTTACGTGATAAATCAAATTTTGATATTCTTGAAGGGTTGTTAACAGCTTTAATTCAGGAAG
>Ga0272440_1004117_pt1 | contig 10549 bp, 6 predicted proteins | sample SSMMMBAug17_FD_192440 | JGI IMG/M metagenome (GOLD analysis project Ga0272440, IMG submission 192440) | Marine sediment archaeal communities from Little Sippewissett salt marsh, Falmouth, MA, United States - SSM-MMB-Aug17 | ecosystem: Environmental > Aquatic > Marine > Wetlands > Sediment ... | reverse complement strand
ATTTCATAAAACCTCCTATTGTTTAATAATTAATATAATTTAAGAATTTGCCTGAATATAAATATAGCTGATTATTTCATAATTTGAAGTTAAGATTTAGTTAAGAATCGGTAAAGAATTGTAAATTTAAGGCATGTATTTCTTTACAAATCTTTACATAAAAAATAATACATAATCGTGTATAATTATTAATGCTTCATGTATTTATGAAGAGCGCAGGTAATGTGGAATTGTTTTTAGTGTAAAAAAATTGACAAGTTCGAATATATTCACTCTTTTGAACCTGGATTACGCTGAAGAAGATGAAAAAGATGAATGTAAAGTGTTTTTAATCATCTTATTCATCTTCTTCAGCGTAATCCAGGTTCAAAAAAGGATGAACAATTAATCTCTGATTTGCTTAACTTGAGTTTCCTTATTCATGATGGCTATGGACTAAAGCTCCAAACAACGTGCTTTATCACTTTTTGCGCATAAAGTGCCACTAAATGGGATAGCACCCATTGACAGGATTAAAAATATTCGGAGTGCAGGATCTGCTTACTTCATTTCCGGGTAAAAATTTATAAGGTATTATTTATCATGACAGCTTCCCATACAAAAAAAAAATTGTCCGATTTTTTTAGCATCGATTTTTGCGGTATTATACGAAAAAATCTTTTTTTCAAGATTCTATTTCTTGCTTGCAGCATCAATTTTTTATCTATGTGGATAGTCTTTTTGATAGCTTTTAACTCAAGTTTTGGACCTGCTGAAAGAATGATGCACCATGAAAATAAACGTTTAAAGAATCTTAATCAACTCATGCATCTCTATGCAACCCCCTTGATTGATAAGTGGATTATAGGTGGAAAATCTGCTTCAATATCTTATGCAGATAAACTGGACAAATTCATTGATTTCAAACCTTTTGTTTTTAATTCAAAGGGGCATCCATTGACCAACAGGGAAATACCTCAAGAACTGCAAGGAAAATTGGAACGTTTTAAAAAGGAAAATAATTCTCTCATGGAAGAATTAACTGACAATGGTATATATGTTATTTTTAAGATAACAGGGGCAGATGGTAAAACTTATACAGCAGCAGGAATCCATGGTGCTCCAAAACATTTTACTTTTTTACCTCATGATATTAATATGAGGGTTATCAGTTCTATCATTATGCTTTCTATCCTGAGCTTTTTTCTTGCACGGCATATTACAGAACCTATTAGCAAACTTCGCAAAGCCACCCGGGAGATTGCCGATGGAAATTTTGGCGTCAGGGTAAATGATGCCCTTGGGAAACGACAGGACGTGATTGGCAAACTGGGTTTTGATTTTGATCAAATGACAATGCAGATCCAGACCCTGCTCAAGGACCGTGAACAACTTCTAAGAGATATTTCTCATGAACTTCGGTCACCCCTTGCAAGACTTACGATTGCACTGGAAATGTCAATAAATAAATCATCTGAAGAGGTAATCCCCAATCTTAAACGAATAGGAATCGAAGCTGAACGACTTAACACACTTATTGGTGAAATACTAATACTAAACAGACTTGAATCAGGTACAAATTTAAGAGTTTGTAAAGAGACTGATTTGGCAGGTCTTATCCGTCAAATAGGAAAAGATGCCAATTTTGAAGCCCAGAAAAGAAATGTTTCTGTCATCATTGATACCCCGCCTGTTATCTATGTTGACGCGTATCCGGAAATGCTTCATCGCGCCATTGAAAATATTGTTAGAAATGCAATACGTTATACAAAAGAGGGAACAGCAGTAAACATGTCTGTTGAAACTAAATCTGATTTTATATATGTGACGATTACAGATAATGGATCAGGGGTACCTTTTAAATCCTTGACTCATCTTTTTAAGCCATTTTACAGGGTCGAAGGAGATAGAGGAAGAAAAACTGGTGGGAGAGGTGTGGGGTTAGCTATTGCCTATAGAGCAATCAAATTACATGATGGTGACATCAAAGCGGAAAATTCAAAAGATGGTGGACTGATAATGACTATTACTATTCCCCAAAAAAAATGGCATCCTTCATAACTGTTGAAAAGTAGTTAACACTTTTCCGAAATTATGATTGAGTTTCCGTTTGTAGAGACGCACAGCCGTGCGTCTCTACAAGCGATAATATGTAGTCGAAAAAGTGTTAACTGGATAATGTGATCAATATATGAGATATTCTTGATTAAGTAATTGAAAATTGAGACACCATTTCATTCAGTTTTTCTGCTAAACTTTTTAAACTATCTACACTGCTATTCACAGAATTGCTGTTATTTGAAATTTCTTTTGATGACTGAAATACCTGATCCACATCTGTTGCAATTAATTTGGATACTTCTGCTGTCTGATTCACATTTCCTGATGCTTCGTCCAGTTCCTGAGATGCCTGTGACATGTTCAGGGCAATATCATTAATTGCTGATGATTGCTGTTCTATGGCAGCAGCAATTGAGTTCACAATATCATTCAAATTCTGAATCACTTCTGAAATCTGTTCAATTTCATTTACAGTTGTGTTTGTTGAAGACTGTATTTTATCAATTTGCCCTTTTATTTCTTCTGTAGACGTTGCTGTTTGTTTTGCAAGTTCTTTGATTTCGTTGGCGACAACAACAAATCCTTTTCCTGCCTCACCAGCTCTTGCTGCTTCAATGGTTGCATTTAGTGCCAAAAGATTTGTTTGTTCAGATATTTCATTGATTGTATCAGTAACTGTGGTAATTCCTTGTGCGACCTGGCCTAATTGTCCAACGCGATTGGATGAACTTTTCGCCTGTTGAACAGCCTGCTGTGTAATTTCACGAGCATATTCTGAATTTTTTGCTATTTCACGAAGTGTTGATGTCATTTCTTCTGTCGCAGATGCTATCATGCTGACATTTGTTGTGGCATTGTCAACTGATGACGATACTGTTACCATGTTTGCACTCATTTGCTCTGTTGAGCTTGCAACTGAACGAGAATTATTTAATGTTAATTCCGCACTACCTGAAAGCTGCAAAGAGATATTTGATAAATCATTTGATGAATGATTTAGTGTTGAAACACCCTGTGCAATCTCTTTAAACATTTTACAAAGATTTAAGACCATCTGATTCAATGATTGAGCCATTTGGCCGGTTTCATCTTTTCGGCTATTTGATAATGTTTTAGTCAAATCTCCTTGAGCGACATTTTTTGAAAAATTGACAACATTAATGATTGAAGTACTCAAGTTGCTGCTGAAAAAAAATCCTACCATCAGTGATATTACAATACATGTGAAAAGAATAAGAACAATGGCTTGAAAAATTTCTTTATACTTATTTTCAGCATTATCTTTGATATGATTGGCTTCTTCTAAAAACTCATTAATTGGTGTGACCCCGGCCATTACGTATTTTCGCCCTCCCATTTTTAATGGATGATAACATGCCAATCGTTCAAGACCTTCATAAAAATATGACCCACATCCCTCTGATCCACTTAACATTTTATTGTCTATAAATTTCTTCAAATCTCGAAAACTCGGTTGATTATAATCCAGACGTTTTTTCAAACTCAAAACCGGATGAGAAATTATAACACCACTGTCATTCATGATATAGGCATAACCTGTTTTACCAAATTGATTCTGCTGAATTATTTCCCGAACCAGTTCCCAGTTAAAATGTGATTTTACAAATCCTTCCCAGGTATTATCTATATATATGGGCGATAAAATTACCATTTCAGAGGAATGCGTTTTAGGATTGAGCAGAACACCCATATTAATGGTTTGTATTTTGGGGGTTATATTTTTTGCTTTCTTAAACCATTGGTGATTTTTAACATTTTCTTGCTTCTCTTGAAAAACACCATCTTTTAAAGAAAATAGTTTATTTCCCTTTTTACCAAATAATTCAATCGCATTAAACATAAAAGCGGATTCATGACCCAGATTTAAGGTAGATGACTCATAGGACATAAACAAATCTGATTTTACAGCCTGTTTGGTGATATTGTATTCTTCTTCAATAAAATCATTCCAGGTGCTGGAAACAACAATAATCCAATCTCGCTCCTTAAAATAGGTATAAGCAGCAAATTTTTCGTAGCCTTGAAATACATATCTAAAATTCTGAATTCTATCTGCTTCTCTATTGTTAAGAATATTTTTAAAACTATTAATATTTAAGTCATAAACTACATTTTTTCCAACGAGACTTTCTTCAGGATGAATGAGAATTTCACCTTTTGAACTCATCACAAAAGTATAGCCTTTTTTACCGATGGTACCATGCAAGACTGTTTTTTTTAATCCTGAGCTTTCCATAGGAATTCCAACGTATAATGCGCCAACCAATTGATGCCCCTGATCATATAAAGGTTTATAAACTGTCAAGTACCATGCATTTACAACAAAAGCTTTTCCTCTAAATGTTTGTCCCTTAAGAAGTGTTTGGACAACTTTGTTTGATGAGCCATCTGGTTGAGTTGCAGGGATATAAGTTCCAATCGCCCTTTTACCATTTAATTTTTTTACGTTAGTCGCAATGCGAAGCATATCACCATGTTCATTCATCTTTTGAAATATGGTGCATGTCATGTTTGTCATTTTCCGGATCTGATCAACAAAAAGTGTTGATTTCGCAAATGAATTGTTTTTTATAATAGCTTTTCCATTAATATTCATTTGAGGAAGGATTAAATTATTTTTTCTTTTGCTGAACTGATCAATTGCAAGCCATTGTTCTTTTTTTTCAGTTGATAACTGAACAGATTTTATCAAGGTTTCAGCAGTTTGAAGCCCTAAGTCCAGTTTTTCTAATAACAAACGACTTTCAATTGAACATGCATCCAATATTCCTTTTATAATTTGTTGAAAATCCTTTTTAACTTCCTTCTCAACGGTATGCTCCACTTTTAAAAACTGCTGAATTGATTGTAAGTTTGCAATATTTGTTGTTATTTTTTCAGTTTGCTTGATAATGGGTGCTACTTTGTAATGTTCTGCCTGAACGCCTTTTTTTAGTCCATCTAATGCCAGTGATTTCATTCCGTTATAACTTTTTTCAATTGTTTCTTTTGAATAATTATTAAATTTATACAAACTGAAAAAGCTCATACATAAAACCGGAGCAATGGCAAGAGCAAGAATTATTGCAATTAATTGAGTTTTGATCGAAATTGATGAAAACATTTTTCAACCTCCTTGTTAATGATTAAAAATTTATATAAATATAAGCGTGTTCAAAATTAAATTTGAAGCATTTTCAAAACACATTGAAAATTTTTTTCATTGAACTATATTGGCCTCAGATTATTGATTGAATATACTTCTATGTTCCTCTATTCATATCGCATTGCCTCTACTGGATTAAGAAATGCTGCTTTTCTTGCGGGATAGTAACCAAAAAAAATTCCAACAGCTACAGTAAATCCGATACTGAGTATAATCATGGCAGGATCTACAATCACCTGACTACCTATAATTTCACCCAAACCGAATGCGATACAAATTCCGGTCAAAATCCCCATAATTCCGCCTGAAAGACTTAGAATGACTGCTTCGATTAAAAACTGCATCAAAATATCACAGCTTCGAGCACCAAGTGCAATGAGAATTCCTATTTCACGCGTCCGCTCAGTGACAGAAACCAACATGATATTCATAATACCAATCCCTCCGACTAAAAGAGAAACACCAGCAACTGCACTTAGCAACATGGTAAGAGTGGTGGTAACCTGGGTAACCATGCTTATGATTTCTGCCTGATCACGGATCTCAACATCATCATCAATACCTGCCGGGATACGATGATTTTTCCTAAGAATTCTTGCAATATCATCCTTTGCCTGTTCCATTACTGATTTAGACACAGCACTGGCCATAATGTCATGCACAGTCTTTCCATCACTCATTCTGTAAAGAGCGGTGGTAGAAGGAACAAAAACAATATCATCCTGGTCGTGTCCCATGGAGGATTGACCTTTTTCCGAAAGAACACCAATGACTTCAAAAGGAATATTTCTGATACGTATTCGTGTTCCTACAGGGTTTTGCCCAGGGAAAAGTTCATCAACAACTGTCTGACCTAATACTGCAACTTTGGATTTGAGTTTAATATGTCTTAAATTGAAAAAGCTTCCCAATGCAATGTCATAATTACGAATCATTGGGTAGAAGGTGTTCACCCCCATAACATTTGAATACCAGTTGGCATTACCTGAAATAATCTGTGATGGTACTTTGATCAGGGGGGAAGCATAACTGATATTTTCGCTAAATTTGGAGATGCTATCAACATCATTCATAGAAAGACAGCTTTTAGTTCCGGCACCGCCCTTTACTCCATGACTTTTAGTGCTTCCAGGTCTTATCATTATCAGATTGCTTCCAAGTGAACTGATTTCTGACTCAATATCTGCCTGGGACCCTTTTCCCAGTGCAACAAGTGCGATAACAGAAGCAATCCCTATGATAACACCTAAAATAGTCAGCAAACTTCTCATTTTATTTCGAATGATACTTCTTAAAGAAACGATAATAAGCTGTTTTAATTTCATTTTTTTTATCTACCATTTCGTGTTGAATACTCTATTTAAAATAGGTTACTATGGTTTTTATATTTTATTACTGTTATGCTGTGATATAACGTCTGTGTGAAATCTCATAATCTCTTCTGATTCGACCATCTTTGATGTCAATCACTCGTTTTGCATGTTCGGCAACATCTAATTCATGGGTTACCAGAATGATAGTAATGCCTTTATCATTCAGCTTTTGAAACAGGAAAAGTATCTCATCAGTTGTCCGACTGTCGAGGTTACCGCTGGGTTCATCTGCGAGAATAATAGATGGATCTGTAACCAAAGCTCTCGCAATAGCGACTCGCTGTTGTTGTCCACCTGAAAGCTGATTTGGTTCATGGTTAATCCTGTTTGAAAGCCCAACCATATCCAGCACTTTTTTGGCTTTTTGGGTCGGATTATTTATTTTTTTACCTCTATTATAGATCAGCGGCAATTGGACATTCTCCAATGCTGTTGTTCGGGGAAGCAAGTTGAATCCTTGAAACACAAAGCCAATTTTTTGATTTCGAATGTCAGCTAATGCATTCATATTCAATTGATTCACCTTTACTCCTTCCAGATAATATTCACCTGAATCGGCTTGATCAAGACATCCGAGAATGTTCATAAGGGTAGATTTGCCCGATCCTGATGTACCAATTACTGCAAGAAATTCTCCTGTGTTGACTGTAAGGGATATTCCATCCAGTGCCTTGACAGTTTCTCCACCAAGGTGAAATGTTTTTTTTATATTGCTAAGTTGTATAGTTTTCATCTTGTTACATCTCTATGAATAATATTATATATGTGGCCCATGACCTGGGCCATGACCTGGTTTACCCCCGGCTGGTTTCGGAAAAATGATTGACATTAATCCACGAGGCTCTTTTATATTCTCAATTTTTTTACCTATAATCACCAAAATTCCGGCATCAAGTCCTTTGCCTTTTACAGATGTAAACGTATTGTTGCTAATACCAGTAGAAACAATAACCCGTCTGGGTTTGTCATGATCTAACACATAGATGGCTGCTTCATCACTGCTGCTGTTGTCTGTTTTGAAATTCAACGCAGCATTTGAGACCAATAGTTCATTTTCAGCTTTTTCCACTACAAAATCAGCGGTAGCTGTCATACCTGGAAGAAGCTTTCCGCTTTTGTTTGGAGCATCAACTTTCACAGTGTACGTGACAACATTGGAGATTTCTGATGGATTCATCTGGATTCGTATAACAGTGCCATGAAATTGATTATCAGAATAGGATTGAACTGAGAATATTACGTCCTGTCCTTTTTTAACCTTTCCAATATCGCTTTCATCAACCTTTGTCTCGATTTCCATATTTGAAAGATTTTTTGCAATGATAAACAAGGTAGGTGTGCTATAACTTGCTGCGACAGTTTGTCCTTTTTCAATATTTCTTTCAAGGATTATTCCGCTAATTGGAGATCTTATCTGTGCATTGCTCAGGTTAATTTTCGCATTTTTTAAAGAAGCTTTGGCAGATAGAAGTTCCGCTCTTGCACATTCTTTTTCTGTTTCATAAGCTAGAATTTCCTGGGAAGCCAGGTGGCCCTGTTCATGCAAAGGTTTGTTTCTTTCATACTCAGCCTTTGCCTTTTTGTATAATGCACTAAATTTGATAAGTTTAGCCTTAGCAAGATCAAGATCAGCATTGAATCTTTCAAGATCAAGTTCTGCCAGAATTTGTCCTTTTTTTACGATGTCGTTATAATCCACTAAAACCTTTTTGATTGTACCGGACACCTGTGTACCCACCTCAACTGTTCCTACAGCTGAAAGGGTTCCGGTACATGAAATAGTATACTTGATGCTGCCTCTTTTGATTTTTTCAACTCTAAATTGGGCTGATTCTGTCACATCTGAAAATGAAATCATCGGTATTGATCGGTATAAAATAAATGCAATGAAAATAAAACCATTGATCATTAGCAGTATTTTTATAAGATTTAGTGATATTTTTAACAGTTTCATAATCATTACTCCTTTGGTAAAAGGTGTGTTAATTTAAGGTCTCCACTATAAAAAAAGATGGAAACAATTTTGAGTAATTTATCAATCTCAGCTTCTATCAGATTATTCTTTGCTTCAATCTTGTCAGATCGAATTTGAGTTAGTTCAGTAAGATTGGCAGCTCCCCTTTTGTAGCGATGATAAACAGATTCCAAAGCTTTTTCTGTATAAAGAAGCCTGACTTTGGATACCTTGACAGTTTCATGCGCCGATTGATAGTCGGCTACAGCCTGAGAAATCTCAACACGAATTTTTTGTCTGGCTTTTTCAAGCCTCAATTCTGAGTTTTTTTTGTTAATTTGTGCCTGATTAACCTTGATTCGTGTAAGGTTTCTGTCGAAAATCGGCAGGGAGAGAGAAAGACCAATGTAAGAATACAAATTATTACGACCCAATTGATCCATAAAATTTTCATCATGCCGATCATCATAGAAACTTCCAATTCCTGCATTAAGATCAACAGACACATATCTACCTGATGCTGTCTCATTAATTTTTGCTTCTTTGGCATAAATATTTTCTGAAAGAGCAAGGATATCAGCACGATTTTTTAAGGCTGCCTTTATCAGACGATTGATATCTGTTTCCACAGGCATGCTGAAAATAGCAATTTCAGGCATAACAACCTCAAACTCTTTAAAATCTTTGATACCTATAATTTCTAAAAGTTCAAGTTTTCTTAACTTGTATAAATTTTCAGCAAAAATCAAAATTGCTTTGGCATTAGCTGTTTCAGCTTGCTGCTGATAAAAATCTGTTGCTGGAACCTTGCCGGCTTCACAAAATGCTTTGATCATTTTTTCCTGCTGACAGTTGTATGTCATGTTGTCTTTTGCAACTTCAATTTCACGAAGTTGTTTCATTACCTTTAGATAAGCAATCACTATGTCATAGGTCACCTGCTGAACCTGTCTTATCTGTGTATATTGACAGGAAGACAATATATGCTGAGCATTTTTAATGGAGGCTATATCATCAAATCCCTTAAATAAGTTGAGTGTGGCAGAGATATTTGATCCCAGAAAATAGTAATTTTTATCTGGATTGGACTGTCCATAGTCATTGTTCATTTTCAGGTCTGACGTAGCGGTTAGTTGGGGAAGATAATCGTTCTTTTCTTTTTTAAGGGATAGTTTTGAATATTGACAATTCATTTTTGCCAGTTTTATATCATGGTTGTTTTTTAATGCTAATCCAAGTGCCTGTGCCAGACTCATGCTCTGAACTTGAGAAGCTATCGTTGTTTCAAGGGATAAGAAGAAAAAAAATACATAAACCACAAACAGGAAGGTGAATATGTTGTTTCGCCATAGGTGAATAATATACTCATGAATTCTCAGAATTTTTTCTTTTGCTGAATATATAATCATTTTCCCTTTACCTACCTGATGTTTCCATGTTAAACTTTTTGTTAATTATTTAAACTGAGGTATGAATATATCACATTATTTTAAAACTTACTGTAAAGTTTCAGTTAAGAAAAGGTTAAGAATTGTAAATTTCAGACATGAATTACTTTACATTTCTTTACATGAAAAATAATTCATATTCGTGTAATAAAAATTTACAAACAAACGAATTTACCCGTTGAACCATTTATTTTTTTTAACTGATAAGGGAAAACCATGAATCGTATTCTTATAATTGATGATGATGAAGAACTTTGTGAGCTTTTAATCGACTATCTAACCCCTGAGGGTTTTGACATAAAGGCAGTTCAAACACCTGAAGAGGGGCTTCAATCTGCCCTTAACAAATCCCATGATTTGGTAATTTTAGATGTAATGCTGCCGGGCATGAATGGTTTCGATACGCTGCGCCATATTCGTTCCAAATCTCAAATTCCTGTAATCATGCTCACTGCAAGAGGAGATGATGTTGATCGGATTGTTGGCCTTGAGATGGGAGCAGATGACTACCTACCCAAACCTTTTAATCCCAGAGAGCTTGTGGCAAGGATTAGAGCTGTGCAACGAA
>Ga0272440_1004116_pt1 | contig 10550 bp, 12 predicted proteins | sample SSMMMBAug17_FD_192440 | JGI IMG/M metagenome (GOLD analysis project Ga0272440, IMG submission 192440) | Marine sediment archaeal communities from Little Sippewissett salt marsh, Falmouth, MA, United States - SSM-MMB-Aug17 | ecosystem: Environmental > Aquatic > Marine > Wetlands > Sediment ... | reverse complement strand
CTATGAACACCGCTACCTGGCATGACGATCTGAGCTGTATCGTTTACGCTTGAGAATGTTTGTTCGTTGGTTCCACTGCCAATGAATGTGATCAACGGAGCGTCTTTTGATGACAACGGATCGTCGTCTCCTCCTCCATATACGCTATACCTTACAGATCTTGCAGGAGATGGTGATAGTTCAAGTGTAATAGAAAGCGTTGATCCTGCAGTTGCATCATATCCCCTGTTCCCTGTCACTGGGTCAGTTGCTGGTGTGCCGTTTATTGTAAACCGAGCGTAATTAGTTGTGGTCATCTACCGCCTCGTCGTTGTTCGTTCTGTCACTAATGGATCGCCTTCAACTGTGATTTCTAGCCGTCCCCAATAGCGGTTGTGCCATGCCTCACGTAATACAACTAGATAGATTCCAGCGCTTGGAACAGTAAAAGTAAATTCATTTGGAGCGTCTTTTGTGAATTGCTTATACAGATAGCCAGAACTTTCGCCTCCTAACCCAAATGTTGGCTGCACTATAAATTCCAATGGCGGAATCAAACCAGCTGTTTCAACGTCGTCATAATTAAAATCAACTGTAATAGACTGATATGCACGCAAGGTGACATCGTTTCGTAGCAAGATCATGATCTTTTCTTCGCCAACGTTTTCAGGTGAAAGCAAATCAATCGTGCGTGCAAGGTCTGTCATGTGATCTCCGCATCTAGGTGCAAAAATACTCTGCCGTGATTTGGTCGCCAAATGTCAAATGTATAATGACCGGTGTCCTCAATGACAACGTCAAAGATCCCAGACCATGACGCATCCTGATAAACTGACGGTTTTCCTGCGCCTGGATATTCAATGCAATCAATATCGTAAAGATCTGCTCCTAAAAAAGAATCAGATGTCACGATCCCATTGATTGAACATGCGATTTGCACCCTGCTGTATGTTCCAGCTGTCGACTGCGCAAGCGTAAATTTCTGCTGAGCGTTTGTTGTAAAATTCAGCCGAGATGGATTGTTTGATAAATCAGTGTCATCGGTCCAGGTTTGTAACGATACAGTGCTTCTGTTTATCGAGTTTTGCGGCGTCGATGTAAATGACTGATATAGAAAATCAACCTCAAGATCAGACAAAGGACGATCCCAGATCGCGATATGTTTGATGTCGCCGTCGAGATAGTTTGCGCCTTCCCTGCCGATATATCCATTGCTTGTGGAGTTTATTGTTGCAAAAGATCCGCTGTATTGCAATGAATTGTTTTTGTAGACGTCAGCGCCGCCAAATCCGTCATATTTAAACAACCAAACGCCGTCAGTCATGTCGCCAACGCCTGATTGTGTCGTTGCATTATATTCGTATTCAACCGCACCAACGCCGTTTCTGCGCCTGATTACATATCCGCCAAGGTCTATAACTGGCTGATTATTTGCAACGCTTGCACCATTATAAAAATCGATTGCGGTTGTGTAAAAACTTGAGCGATTTACAGATGTTGGGTAAACAAGATCAAAATATTGAGACGATGCACGAGTAAACCTAAATGCATCCTCGCCGCCAACAGAAACAATACTAGGCTGGTTAAGAACGGTTTCTTGTGTCGGGTTTGAAAACCGAGCAGAATAAATCACGTATTCGTCGCCAGTGTCCCAGTCGTTGTCAGTTCCGCCGCTCAGTGTTGCAGTTACCGAGTCTGCGGTATTTGCAGTAATAAACCCAGATGATCCATCTGTGACGTTGATCACGCGGGCATATAGAAAACGGTTTGGCTCCCAGAACTTTGTAGAATCTTGCAGTGTTGCTGAATTGTTCGCGCCAACATGAGAACCACGGACATATGCCCGAGCAGGGGGCGCAGTATTTAGCCAAAACGACGGATCGTTTACATTTTCGGTTCGACAATCCAAGATCAAACCGTCCATATCTCGATAATCGCGCCTTATTTTTACGTTAAAATCTGGCATTTTTATGAAAGTGCAACTGAAACAGTTGTTGATCCATCTCTTCTAACGTTTAATGTGTTTGTTGCGAGATCAAACCATATATCTCCAAGCGTTGGGATAACTGCAGTTGATCCGCTGTCATTCAATGTTATTCTAATTGGCGCATATGCAGCTGCGCTAGAAAAGTTTCCACCATTTCCTGTGCCTGTGTTCTGACCAGATATTGCAGCGCCAGATCCAGTCGCATAGCCTAGAACGCCTATTCCACCTGATCCAGATGCATCTCCTCTTACTGCTGTTCCTCCTGTAGACGATCCTTTTCCGTACACACCATAACCTGATGATGATGTAGTTTCTCCGTATACGCCTGTTTTTATTTCAATTATTGATGGAAGCCCGTACAGTCCAACAATCCCAGAGCCATCGCCTGTCGTCGCAACGCCCCTTACTGCTGCCCCATCGCCTGTTGTTTCTCCTTTGACACCGTATCCATTTCCAGTTGTTGTGCCAAGCACACCGCTGCCAGATCCAGTTGTTGCGCCATGAACCCCATCGCCAGTGCCGTTTGGTTTGCCATACACACCAGTTGCATTTCCTGTCTGCCCCTCGCCAAATACGCCAACGCCATCATTTACAGGATCTGTGCCGTCTCCACCAATACCATAAACGCCATATCCGCCGCCTTGTGCTGTAAACGATCCACCGTTTGCGTCTGTTGCGCCGCCTTTTGCTACTATGCCAGGATAGACGCCGCTGCCCTCAAAAACTCCGCCATATGGATTTGTAGTTGGGAGCGATGGCGTTGCGCCGCCGCCGTATGAAACAATGCCAGGGCCAGAAGATCCGCCTTGTGATGCCAGGCCTGATCCAGTTCCAAATCCAGTCGCCTCGATTGCATTAGAATTTGACGTTGTAGAAACTGCCTCGACAGCTGTCCCGCCTGCTGACTCAGCATATAGGCAATCTCCGCCAAGGTTGTCAAAATAAACAGTTTTTGACAGTGCGCTGTTGTTTTGTGCATAGATAGCGTTTCCAAGCGTTGGAGATGTGACAGAAACACCGACAGACGTTGTTCCAGTCACACTTATTCCAGTTGTCCCACCTGTTACAAGTACTCCTGTTCCTGTTCCAACAGCAACATCAACACCTATGCCTGCAGAAACGCCAATATCTATACCTTTGTCTGTTCCACCTGCATTCACTGTGAGTGCATCGCCGCTTACTGGGATAGTGGAAATCGCAAACTGGTTGTTATATGTCAGTAAACCAGAACTGTTATATGTCCCACCTGCGTATCCGTCTAATGCGCGGCTTTGATTTATATCAACAGTGTTCATCTGCGTACTGGTCAACAATTCATACAGAGCCCAGCCAAGAGCGTTTGCCCGTGAAAATGTCATCCTATCACCTCGTCGATTGATATCCTGCCGCGTTTAGGATCGCTCAAAACCCAGCCTTCCCATCCGCCAAGCACAACGCCAGTCTGATCATCAACAAATGCATCGTCTCTGTTTCTGCCAACAATCCGCCTGCGCTTTGTGTCTATTGAATATAAAAGTTCGCCTCTTTTTAGAATCAGTTTTCGTTTTAACAATCCGTCAATCGAGCGCTGCAAAAGATCTTCTGTTAGTTCATTATAGTTGAAATCAGTCGTTAATAATGAAAACAACTCATCAAAATCAACCGGTCTGCCAACCAGGCAAGCCAAATTGTAAACGCTGATTGCGATCGTTGATTCTCCGTATGCGTCCTGTTTTGTCATGACGAAAATGCTCCTATGTCTAACAAATCCCTGTCTAGTATAAACCCGGTTGTTATCGATGTCACGATCCTGTAATCAACCCAGGCAGGCAAAGATTTATTTAGAAGCTCCTCGGCTGCTGAGATTGCGCGGATCTGCTCGTTTGTGATTGTGCCTGCTGTTATGTCGTATCGAACGAAGCAGATGTAACGGCTAGAATAGTTGGCATAATCAGACGCTTTGCGGCCACCACCAAATGCCGGACCTGCTGCCGCTGGATCAGACGTGTTGAAGTCCTCAAAAACGCGGCCTTCTACAGTTGTGCTCGTGTATGTATCTTCTAAGTCTATTATCGAAAAATCAGAATCTATATCCTGTAGTCGCTCCTCAAGGCTTGAGCCTATCGCAGAATCGTTGCTGTACCAAAGTGTAGCAATCCGATCACGTCGTTCCTGATCGCTTTCGTCAACGCCTGGCGTGATCCCAAGAAGGGTTTCGTATAGTTCGATCTTGTCGGTCGAGACTTCTGGAAAATTGTTATAGAACGCACGTAAAAACGCTTGTGATGCCGCGATTCCCCTAGCTCTGCTTAGTCGCCATTCTTCAACGATTGAGCCATCTTGCCCTGTGTTGCCTCGCCCAACGTGACGAAACATATCATCATACACATCGAGCATCGGCGATTTTCCGCCGCCAAGCGTTGCCGAATATGGAGATGTTCCGCCGTATGTTGCCATTTACCAGACCCTCATTACAAAATCAGCCGGGTCGACAAGCGCGTGATTTTCATCATAGAAATAGATCTTGCCCTCGTATCCATTATCAAAAACAACCTGACCGTAAACAGCTGCATTGCGGATTATGTATTCATCGCCAGTGTCCCAGTCGTTATCAGTGCCGCCAGACAGAACGCCGGTTGCAGTGTTTGCAGTGTTTGCAGTAATGACCGTATATGATCCGTCTGTGACGTTGTAAAGCCTTTTGCCGATATGCTCGTTTGTCGTCCATGATTGCGTCGAATCTGCCAAAACTGCAACGTTATTTGCGCCATCGTGCGAGCTGGAATACTCAATCGCGTTATTGATAAAAACATCGCCAAAGACAAGACTAATATTAACTAATGCTCCGTTTTGATTGGCATATTGTTGGTTAAAAGCAAAAGAGTAAATACCGGTTGACTCAAACGCAAATGGCACAGTTGTGCCACCGTTTGGAGCCCATGCATATGCGTCATATTGGTTTGTTGGCACAGTTGCTGAAACGGTTATTCGCGTGATTCCTCGCGGTGTCACCTGAGCAATTCCGCCAGTGTTCCATGCCAAAAGATTCACTGTATTTGCGTCAATTTCTTTAGCCGGGTTTTTCACAGGCGATTCGTTTACGAACGTTGGCCCGTATACCGTTCGGCTTGATCTAGTTGGAAAGCCACTCATTTAAAATCTCCTAAAGTGGGTAAACTACAAAATCACCCAATGATAACATGTTTGGACCATCGATTATATCGCCAGGCAAATCTGGCTCTGATTTAGAAATTTCAGTCAATGTAATATCTGTTGTGATCCCTGACATTGCATCGATCATCCTCGAAACAATCAACTGACCTGCCCTGTACGGATACTGTTTTGTTGGTTCTGGGTATCTAAACGCCCTTGATCCGCGTGTATCTGTTGTCAAATCGACAATCTCTCCTGGTCCAAGTTCGTCAAAATAATCACGAGCTGATTCCTGAATTACTGTGTATTGATCAGTGTATGGGCTAACTCGCTGGCCGGTTGCCAATGTAAAAGATCCAGTAAGCGGAGCAGACAGTGTCACCGTTGCTGTTGTGCCTGCATGTGAAACGCTGCTTACATCCAGAACAACAAACTCTGAATTTTCAGAATCCCATACCATTAAACTTGGGGCATTTGCTCCGCTCAACAAAGCGGCGCCGCCAGGCAATGCGGAGTCTGTGTCAATTTCAAAAACCTGTTGAGGTGTCACGATGCTTGTGATTTCACTAGCCAAATAGCTAGACGTATCCAATGGGTTTGGCCATGGCGTAGAATCTGCCCATCCTCCGTTTGTGCCAGTGCCCATCGCGATCCGCATAACCAAGTCGCTTTCCTGACTGTTTGGCTCGACAACAACGACGTGTACATGCTGCGGAACTACAGGCGATAAAGGAGGCGTTAGGTATGAAACAGCGTCGATTACTGTTCCAATAGATGAATTAATCCTGTTCGTTGGGCTTGTATTGCCTGCTGTGCGTTTACTGACCAAGCAAACCATGACAGATCCAGCATAAAACGGACATGAATAAACAAACCCCTTTTCTATTGCTGAGCTGGCCTCTTGTGCCCATGATGCGAAATGCGCACTGTTTCCAGATGCAGGTTTATTTCTGATTCTTTCCTCGACGCGATCTGCTAGCTCGTCGTCTGTTTCTTCGTCAAAACCTCCTGAAAAATCACTTAATACTGTAACTTCTGGGATGGCACTTGCTGGCTGATTTACAGACCATGTCAGGATGTCGTTTTGAGCTGGGTTTGTATCCGATCCAGTGTCAACGCCCTTTAATGCAAGCGTGACAGGAGAACTTACAACAGTTGTTGTGGTCAGAACCTGGTATCTATTCCCAGCATTATCTACAGCAACGGCAGCAGTCGGATCGCCGATAACGGTTGAGCCTGGAAATATTGCGCCGATGTTTGCCTGTGCAGAGACTGAACCGCTGCCGCCAGTTGCCGCCAGCCTGGCATCTTCTCCGAGCCATCGACGTGCATGGTAATCCTCTAAAAAAGCAGTATTTGCACGCTTCGGTCTGATCTGATCGCCGAAAAATAACGCCCTTGCCTGTTCAGCCTGGCCAACCAAATCAATTGAATCAGCCTCGATCCAAAAAGTTGAGCCAACCTGTGTCGCCTGCGTGATCTCATCTTCTGTAAAAAGTGCGCCAGTTTCTGGATTTATCTGATCTCGCAGATAGTTTCTAAACGCTGGCAGAATGATTTCATCTCTGATCTGGTCCCTATTAAATATAGCAAATTGTCGTTCGCTCTGAGCAACCATTATGACACCTGTGCGGTTACAGCGCTAACAACGCCGGTTCTTAAGTTTTGGTAATTTATAACGAAAATTACAGTCTGATTGGATTTGTTTGTTTCAAAGTCTTCAAAATTTATGCTGACAAGCCGAATGTCGCCGTTTGATATTAGTCGCTTAAAAGCTTCCTGAATATATGCCCTGATTTCAGTCTGGATTCCGGCTGTGATTTTTCTTAGATTGCTGAATCTTTGGCCGGTATCCCTGACGGATGCTCCGCTGTTTCGAATTGTTCTGAGCGACACGATCACCTGATCATCGATTGGATGCCTGCCCTCGAAAAGACTTTCATAGTCTCCTGTTTCTGGATCTATTTTCCTTGCCAAAAGTGGAGACGGCGGAGACAAAGGCTGCTGCAATAGCGAGTTTTGACCGACCGGCGATAGTGTAGACTGTAGAATTACAAATGCCATATCTATTTATAACATTTACTAGTCTAACGGACAATAAAGCGATGGTATCGAGAAAGTTGGTATTATTGGAATGCAGGGGATGCCTGGTAAAGAAAAGGTAGGAATCTGAATTGTGGGGATTCCAGGCAGAACAGGCAAAGACGGGATAGAAAATGTCGGAATTGTGGGAATGCCGGGAATGCCGGGAATGCCTGGCAGACTGAATGTGGGAATTGGGATTGTGGGAATCCCAGACAAGCCGGGCAAAGACGGGATAGAAAATGTAGGAATCGTAGGGACCACAGGGATTCCAGGCAAAGAAAAGGTAGGGATTTGAATCGTCGGAAATGCGCAATTTGTCACGTGATTGTACCTGTGCCAGTTACTGGCGCTGTGCCTGTTGGCACAAATACAGGATCTGTGCAAACTGTTCCAGGCAACAAAGTAACAAGTCCGTTTGAAACGATATGATTAACGACTTCCTCTGCAATCACTTTTGAAAGCGCCTGAATGAGCGCTTGTGCTTCTGGCCTGCTAAATGTTTCTGTAAATGCGTTTATTCGTGATTCTATTGATGCAGCCAAAACGGCAGAATTTAAAGGCATTATATATCTCCTCCTATGCTGGCGAAACGTAAAGTCTTGGCGACGGCGGAGACGCAACACCTGCGGCCAATGGCACACCAGTTGCCTGATTCCCGACGTACACAGTTCCGTTCATTGTGATTTCATCTGCTGTCATTGTGATTTTGCCATTTTCTATTTTTATATATGCGCTGGCGTCAGGCGATTGCATCTGAATCGAACCATCGTCTTGCATGAAAATTGACTGACCTTCTGCATGGATGACAGAAATTGATTCATTTCCTGACGTTGGGTCCATTATGATTGAATGCGCTTTTGTTGGCACGCCGCTTGCATACGAATAAGGGCAATAAATAACTTGTAAAGTGCCCTTTTCCAGGTCTGCTGTATCGACTGCTGATTGTGAAACAAATCCGCCACCATAGCCGACAAATGCAAGTTGTCCCTCATTTGGTGCGTTTCCTCCCATTTTAAGGCGCAGGTCGCGGTATGAAATCGGCACAAGTGTGTCCTGCTCTTTAATACATATCGCCTCTGCATATTTATTGCCTAGTGGCCCGGCGCTTTCCTGTGGGTCTATCGGTCTACCAATGACACCAAGGGCACTAAAAACATCCGCCTCATCTGCGCTTTCACCTTCATTCAATCCAAGATCGTCATACGGATCTCCAGCGGAAACAGTGAACCCAGGCACGCCAGAAAGATTATATGCAACGCGTCTAGCATCACCTGACGGACTTGTGATCACCTCAGATCCGACAACAACAGAGATCGAAAATACATAATCAGACGATGTTTGTGATCCGTATATAGTGCCCATTTATAGTCTCCAAATGCCAGTTTTTAGTGCTGTCAGATTGCACCTATCTCCCTGCCTGGCATCACGACTTAATGTTACACGATGTATGTAGTATCTGCCAAGTTGTCCGCCCAAAACGTCACTGTCGACCGTGCAGACAGTGTCGACACAAAATGGAATAGAATTGAATCCGTCCCAAAATGACAAGCCGTCTATCTCTATGTTTTGATTATCTTTTTGCTTTGCACGCGCAGAATATTCTCGATTTACTGCACGCTCTGCAAGCGCGTTTGTTCGAATAGATTTTGCCTCTAAAATGACAGGCCGATAAAATCCAGCGCTGACAAGATCGCCATCGACCTTTTTTCCAACAACAGATTTTCTTGCACCGTCTATTGTCTGGCCTGATCCATAGACATAGATAAAAGATGGAATGCCGCTGTAATCAATTGTGCGAGTTATGCCGATCACATTGTTTAGATTCGATCCAGAAACACGGCGATAACGGAAATTATAAAGCGGATTCTGTTCATCGTTTGGAGCACCAACAACAATTTTGCCGTCTGGAGAATCCCAATGGATTAAGCCAAACCGGCGCAAATGACGATCAGCAGCATCATAGATTGTTTCGCCTGCCGTCACTTTTGCGTCTTTGATGTTTGATTTTTCGATTTTTGCGTTTTTAAAATTTCCTTTTCCAGCAGAAGAGCGGCCAGTAAGCAGATCGCGAGATGTAGCAGGTAGCCCAATAAAATCATTTTCTGTGTATCCTAGATCTCGATAGAGCTCGACAAGAAAATCTTTCAATGTCGTGTTTTTGACTTTGATTTTTGTATTTGCTGCAGCATAGTATGCATCGGCCATTTTTGACCTGATTGTAAGACGAACAACAGATCCGCCAGATGCATCAAGTGGAACATCTGTCATTTCAACGCGGCCAGTTAAAAAAGGACGACCGTTTATTGTTACGCGGTACCCAGATCCTGGAACAATAAACCTTTCGATGTCAACCCATGTACCAGCGTTGCCAAGTTCAAAATTCGCCTCCCAAGGAGACGAAACATCCATCGATAAAGAAAACGATGTGAAGTTATCAAATATTCCGCCTGTTTCTACTGATTGAATCTCTACCGTGTCGCGGCGTCTGCTATTTGGCATTATTTATCCAATCGGTAAAAACACAATTGTCCCAGCTGGAACGTTGCGCGGATTTTCAATTTGTGGGTTTGCGTAAAGTAGATCTGTATAATCAATTTTAAATTCAAACGCTATATCTGCAAGACTTAGATTTCTACTAAATGCACGAGATTGCAAGGATGGCTGGTTGCGCCTTGCCTCGGCCCTGGCCCTCATCATTTTTTCTTTTGTGAGCTGCAATGAGCGTTCTGCCACAGTTGCCTCTGGCGTCAAAAGGACATCACGTCCTGGCGTTGATCTGTCTCGACCTGAATTTCTTGCTCTATCGACTGCAGCACCTGCGCCTTTTGCCTGTGCTCTGATATCGTTTACAAACTCACCTGGCGCGTTCATTAGTCCCTCAATATTTCTTGCAAGATCCTTGATTTCATAAAAAGGATTAGACCATAATCCACGCTCTTGTGCGCTAAAAGACGTTTTTTCTGCAAGTGTTATGCCAGTTGCCTGGACAGTTGGAAACATTAAGAAGTTAGAATCGACATTGTCTTCGTTATCTTCTATAAACACAACGTCTAGTCTGGCACATTCGCGCTCTGACTCTATTTCTGTTCTTGTGTAAGACTCGCACCTGACACGAACAGATCCGCAAGTTGGGACAACAAGATCGCCAGTTTCGTGGATTAAGAACGATTGTATTAAACTATTCATGGCGTCAGGGTAAAGCTGTTCTCCGTTTACCTCTAGGCCTTTTTCCTGAATCGAATTATGGAACATGCAAGAGATGTTCCATCTTGTTGCAACAGCGCCAGTATCGTCTAGTTTTGCTCCGTCGCGGTATGCTCTTTCCTGTTCTATTATCCTATTTCCGCCAGTCTCAGACAGATTAATA
>Ga0272440_1004115_pt1 | contig 10552 bp, 6 predicted proteins | sample SSMMMBAug17_FD_192440 | JGI IMG/M metagenome (GOLD analysis project Ga0272440, IMG submission 192440) | Marine sediment archaeal communities from Little Sippewissett salt marsh, Falmouth, MA, United States - SSM-MMB-Aug17 | ecosystem: Environmental > Aquatic > Marine > Wetlands > Sediment ... | reverse complement strand
GGGGAATTTATTTTTAGAGCATCCCTTACTGAAAAACACGAAATATTAATTGATTTGATGTTTGACTTAGAGATTTGTTTTTTTTCTGCTGATATATGAGATATTGACTCAATGTATGTTTGGAATGTTCGAAAAATAAGTTCCCCATTTATTGTAGTCCCAAATCTTTAGATTTGGGGACACCGCCAAAAAGGGAAGCTTATTATAAGAGCATTCCTTAATAAATATTTGTTCAATTCGGGATTATGTTAAAAAGAATGGTTTCAAAATTTACTTGAAAATAAATGATGTTATCTAGTATATTGTTATGTTTTAATACGTGTATATTAAATTTCAAGGAATTAAAGGATTTTCTTGTGGAAACTTTTGGAACATGAGGCTATTTTATTCTCAGTATCAGACAAATAGTCTTGAAACAATATCATCAAGATAATTACCTCCTGGTGTCATACATATGTCATTAATCGGTTTATATATTCATATTCCCTTTTGTATTAAAAAATGTAATTATTGCAATTTTATATCTATTTCCAATCAATCAATCGTACCGGATTATCTCAATGCCCTGACCAGGGAAATCCATTTAAAATCAAGGTACGGCTATCAGGTAGACACCATTTATTTTGGTGGGGGAACACCATCAATTTTGAATGGTGAAGATTTTTTACGTATATGCAAAGCGATCTTAACTCATTGGCAAATACAGAAAAATGCTGAAATAACGATTGAGGTCAACCCCGGTACAATAACCATTGATAAAATTCATACGTGGAAGATGTTGGGTATCAATCGAATCAATCTCGGTGCGCAGTCTTTCCATGATCGACATCTTCAACAACTTGGACGTATTCATCATGCAAAAGAAGTCGATCAAGCCATTCATTGGTTCAAGGGGGCAGGTTTTGAGAATATTGGGTTGGACTTAATGTATGGTATTCCTGGTCAGACGCAAAAGGAATGGACTAATGATTTGCTTCAAGCCATGTCATATCACCCTCAACATCTGTCTTGCTATGCATTGACATATGAATCTGGAACCCCTCTTTATCAACAACTGAAAAAGAAACAGATTTCATCCTTACCTGAAAGAACAGTCAGGCACATGATGAATACCCTATTTCAGATAATGGCTGAACATCAATATGACCATTATGAAATTTCCAATTTTTCATCAGATATTCAGTTTCGTTCCCAACATAATCAGAAATACTGGCAAGGGAAACCCTATATTGGACTCGGTGCAGCATCACATTCGTTTGTTGACAATAAACGATTCTGGAATTGTTCAACTGTTTCCGCATACATAAAAGCAATGCGCAATGGGTATAATCCGGTTGAAAACCACGAGACCCTGACAATCGAACAGCAAATGATTGAGTCCATCTTTCTCGGCTTACGCCATAAAGAGGGAATCAATATTTATGAATTTGACACGCGTTTTCCATTTCGTTTTAAAGATCTGTTTTCTGACGTGTTGAACGAATTGGAACAAGAGGGATATCTTGAGGTTTCAACATCTGCCTGCCGGTTGAATGATAAGGGGAAATTTTATCTGGATAGTATTTGTCAGAGATTGGTGAATATTCTCTAAGGAATACTTAAATATTATCGTCCAACTTTAGTTTTTCCAAGTGCGAGTTGTGTGTGTCCGTGTTAGTCAGTGATTGTCCCGCTTAATTGGAAAAACCAAAGTTGGACGATAATAATAAGTTCCTCATTTCTGAATGAGTCAATTCTATTCATTTTGAACCTGGATTACGCTGGTTAACTAAGAATTGTCTGATAAAGCGTTTTATGCAGATCATCCAGGTGATATGGTTTAAACAATGCATTATTAAATCCATATTTTTTATAATCGCTCATTACCGGGTTCTGTGAATAGCCACTGGAAATAATTCCTTTTGCGTGGACATCATACGTTTTAATACGTTTGAATGCCTCAACACCGCCCATTCCATTTTTTACAGATAAATCGAGTATGACGGCATCGTAAGGTGCATTGTTTTCATGAGCCTTTATATACATCTGAACCGCATCTTTTCCATTGCTCGTGTCGTGAACAATCATATCCTTTCGCGACAATACTTTTTTGATCATTTGACATATTTCATATTCATCATCCATGATCAAAACTTTCATTTGTTTTGATGGGTCCCTACTCATAGCTACAGTGCCTGGTTTTATACCTGGCACTTGTGTTTCCTTTTCTTTGAAAACCGGTAAATAAACATGAAAATGACTTCCTTTATTGGGCACTGATTCAACTTCAATGATTCCTTTATGCTGGGTAATGATGGAATGTGCAATTGCAAGCCCCAGTCCCATGCCTTTTTGGGTGCCTCTTTCCTGTGTTGAAAAGTAGGGATCAAAAATGCGTTTCAAATTTTCATGGTTAATGCCATAGCCTGTATCAGATATTGTAATTCGTATATAATCACCTTTAGCCAGCACATGTTTATGCTGATCAATTTTTTCCTGACTGATTTGAATGAAAATTTTGCCATCGTGATTCATGGCTTGATCGGCATTGAGTATCAGTTGATTGAATGCCTGGCCGACTTGTTGTCTATCAAAATACAGGAGAGGAATGTCTTCTTCAATGTCAAGTTCATAGGTGGTATCAGAAGTGTCCAGAATAAATTCAAGAGCGTCTTTCAACACAGGAATAATATCCCCTTTTCTGAGAAGCGGGGTTCCGCCTTTTGAAAACGTAATCAGGCTTTTAGAAAGGTTTGCAGCGCGCATAACCGCTTTTTCAGTGGAATGAATGAGAGATTCATTTTCATTTTTGCCTTTTAGAAGTTGAACATTACCTAAAATGATGGACAATATATTGTTAAAATCATGCGCAATACCACCAGCAAGTACGCCTAATGACTGAAGTTTTTCAAACCGAAACAGTTCTTTCTGCATGTGTCGCATTTGAATATGTGTTTTGACGCGAGCGAGTAGTTCTTCATATTGAATGGGCTTGGTGATATAATCCTGACATCCCACCTCAAACCCTTTTACTTTATTTTGGGTATCTGTAACTGATGTCATAAACAATACTGGAATATCAGATAATTTCGGATCTGCTTTGATTCGTCGGCAGGTTTCGTAGCCATCAATGTCGGGCATAATAATATCCAATAATATCAAATCCGGTACGAGGTGTTGTAATATTTCTAAAGCAGCGCTTCCTGATAATGATATATGTATTTTATAATCTGATTGTTCCAGAAAATGAACAATGGGTTGTAAGTTATGTGGTTCATCATCAACAAGAAGTATACTATTATGTGCTGATTGTGTGAACATTTCTAAATGCCCCTATTTTTAATAATTATATGATAATTTTTCTAACTATCACAATTCTATTTTTAACTCAAGATTACGATTAATCATATTCATCTCTTCATGTTCCAGTTGATTGATTTCATCAATGTGTTGCATTAAAAAGAATTGAAGCCGCCAATCACAGAAATAATGAAGACTATATACCAATGTGGCAGGAAAGCCACGTTTGAGTTTATGGTTTCCACCAGCCCCGGGATCGAATTCATGAATGTTGTTTTCTATAGCCCATTTAATGGCACTGTAATAGCACACATTAAAGTGAAGAAATGGGATATCAAAATCAGCTCCCCAGTACCGACCTGACAGGAAATCTTGCTTATGCGTAAAATATGCAAGGGCTAATGGTTCATCAGGCTTTTCATTGGCAAACGCACCTATAAACAGACTTCGATGGCGATAGTATTTGGATAGACATTCAAAAAAAACAGGCTTAAAATAACTCTCAGCTTTTGGATCATATTTATAGCCGGTATTGTTATAAAACTTTGCCATTTTTGAATAATATGATTGTGGAATATTCTCATTCTCATGTATTTTGATATGAATATTTTGTTTATCGAGTGCTTTTATTTCCTTTCTGATATTTCTTCGATGGCTGGTTTTAAGCGGTTGTAAAAAGTCATCAAAGGTTTGATATCCCCGATTTTTCCACTGAAAGGTATAATGTTTCCATTCAACAAAATTCATGTAATGCATAATGGAGATCCATTTTGAATCGACGTATAGAAAATGACAGCCGGTTATGTTTTTTTTCTTGCAATATTGCGTGATTAAATTCACGAGTATTCGTGTCACCAACATTTCATCATAATTGCGATCAATCAGAAATCGATACCCGGGCACCGGCGTCATCGGGGTCATTCCTACCATTTTGGGGTAATAAGGGAGGTCAATCCGCTTTGCAATACGCATCCAGTCAATGTCATATACATACTCACCTTCACTGTTCGTTTTAACATATAAAGGGGCAGCAGCAATCATCTGGTTGTTCTCAAAGAGAGTCAAATGGGTGGGATACCACCCCCTTTCCGGACAGATACTCTCTGAAAGTTCGAGCATGTATAGCCATTCCCATTCCATGAATGGATTCTTCATGGGAATGGCCAAGCGATTCCATTGGTTGCGGTCGATCTCTCCAATCGTGCCATTCCACATGGCAGAAAAGGCATTTTGCGTTATCATATTTTGTGAAGACATGGCCTGAACCTACAAATCAAAGTCAAAATTTTCCAACTCCAGATTGGGGCTGAGATCAATAACATCATATTTTGTTATTTCTTCATTCTTTTCATCAATGAGAATCAGATCATAAATTCCAGGACGAATATTTTCAAAACAATAGTCGAAATGATGACGTGAAGGACAGGTCACGTTGCCGCAAATTTTGGACATTTTTTTCAGGCTGAAATTAACTTCAACTTGTTTTTCAGTCTGTTCAAATTGAATCACATTTTCATAATCTGCTGACACGAATGACTGATCAGAAGTATCTGCAGAGATAACGTATTCATAGGCTGAGGGGACAGAATACTCGTAACCACTTGGAATGCCTGTAATAACATATAGACCATTATTATCAGTTGTTGCAGATAAAACGATGTTTTTTGTCAGATGGGTTGCTTTAACAGTAATACCGGATATGGGCGAGTTGTCTGTATCATTGGTAATTTTTCCATAAATCTGCCTGCCGCATTCCAGATCAAAATTGATATTTGATGTAATGTTATCATAATCAACATCAATGACTGTTGCAGAATCTTGAAAATAGGTTTGTTTATAATATTCAGGTATATATGACGAATGATCTGTCTGAACTTTTACAATATAGTCATTTCCCTCAGCCATTCCATCGATTTGATAAACGCCAAAAATGCCAGTGGTATCCTGATAGGTTCGCGAAGGGTTGCTTTTTGAATATGCAATAACTGTATAATTATGAAGATCTTCACTATGATCAGGATCATTACAATTCTGACCAATAACATGCCCTCTAATGCTTCCACCCCTTTGCAATTTGAACTTTACTGTGTCATTCACTTTACCATTAAAAATAGGAATATCATCTGCATGATGTAACGCATTTTCATTTGAATAATAAATTGATGCATAAGGGGTTCCATTGGTAATGACTTCAGCTTTATAATTGCCCTCATCAAGATATGCGATAATAACACCATTATTTGATTGAATGGTCTTTACCAGGTTTAAATCAGAGGACTTGTAAATTTTAACGTATATTTGATTGTTCTTGATATCTGTATTCGTTTCCTTATCAACAATTGTTGCCACCAGTTGGCCCTGTTTTTGAAGATCAAAATTCATATTTAATGGCGTGGTATTGACAATTTCAAACGCATCTGCATCATTAATGTGATATTTTGTATTATAATAACACGACTGATAATTTGTTTGTTCTGCATTTGCATGCAGGATATAATGTTGTTTTGGAAGGCCATAGATAATGTAATTGCCATTGGCATCAGATGGGAATGGTTTGCCGATAACGTAATTGGTAGAGGTCATTACGGCTGAAACCAAAACATCTTTAATGGGACTGTTGGGTGTGTCTTCGCTTTTGATCTGGCCTGTAATTGTGGTCCCCAATGATACCATTAAGTTGATATTCCAGTCATTTCCTGAATCAATCGTTATGATTTTTGCCTGATCTTTAAAATAAACATTGTCGTAAAAAAATGTAATGTATTCAGGCTGATCTGTTTCAACCTTGATCAGGTAATCTCCTTTGGGTAAGCAACATATGGTATAATGTCCATCAGCATCGGGTCGCGCTTGTGCAGATAGTGACATATCATATTTTCCAAGTGTTTGAATCGTGGATTGATTGTGATTTGTCTTACAGGCAAAGGCTTTGATGGTTACCTGCGTAAATGCATTTCCACCGGCCTGTGAAATTTGTCCTGAGATCTTTCCGGTATCATGAATATCAAAATTGATACCTGGTAAGGCCCCATTCTCTGGGACAAACTTAGGTTCAGGCTCACAATAAAAGAATTCATTTGCAAACAACACATCGGAATAATGGTCCTGCAATCTTAATTCATATGTTTTACAGGGAAATTGATGTTGAAACTCATAATAAAATTCTGGCCCATTTTGCTGCGTATTGAATAAGGAGAAAATGTAGTCCCCTTTTGGCAGTTTCATGGTGTAAGAACCATCAGAAGAAACTGGTACAGAGTTAACAGGGGTCGTATGCCATTGTTGTGAACGATACGCATAGGCGCGAACTTCAAAATCACTGATATGAGACATACGATTGTCAAACGATATGTTACCGGAAACCTCACCAATAAAGTTCTCATTGCTTGAGGGGTCTTGTGAGCATGCAACCAAACAACAGCATGCGATGATTGCTAAGTATTTAAATACGATTCTCTCTTTCATTGTTATCTCCTTATTAAATAGATTAATTCTTTTTTTCAACTGCGTGAATAACAGCAGTTGCCCGACGATTCGTCTTTCGACCTTTCAGGGTTTTATTATCTGCAATGGGACGGGATTCACCATAACCGATGGCCACAAGGCGATCCGGAGAAATGCCAAAATTTTTAATCAAGTATTTACATACATTTTCAGCACGTTTTTGGGAAAGTTTTAAATTGTATTCACTCTTGCCAGAACTATCGGTATGCGCCTCTATCTTTGCTGTCGTATAAGGGAATGTTTTCATGAACTGTGCCACTTTCTGAAGGTGGTGAAAAAAGTCCGGTTTAACTGTTGTTTTATTGGAATCAAACTGAATATCTAATGTGATTGATACTTCTTTTTCTTTCAAGTGTGGACATCCAAAGGTATCCACAGCAAGGCCTTTCGGCGTATCAGGACATCGGTCAACCGCATCGGACACGCCATCACCATCACGATCTCTTTCGCATGAAGCCGGATGTAATTCAACTTTTGTGGTGGGGGACACAGATTGCGCATGTTCACCAGTGACCCACAAACGATTCTGAGGAACGCCTTTTGATACAAAATATGATTTAAGGTTTTCTCCCCAGTATTGCCCCAACTCGAGATTGGATTGTTTGGTTTTTAAGACATTGGTATGTACCTTAATATGAACACACATACCCGGATCGTTTTGAATAATAACCAATGCAGCATCAATAGAAGAGGCTGCTGTGGGACAGACTTCATCTAAATAATGAGGGATAATAATCCAACATCCATTGGAATCCACCTGAGCACCGACAGGCGTTTGTAAACATTTATCAAGGTAGTCCTGAATATTGTCTTGATCCTGATCATACGGGCAACCCATTTCATCAACCATGATTCCTGGCGGTGTCATGGGACATTGATCATTGGAGTCAAAGACACCATCTGTATCGGAATCTTTTGGGCATCCATTCATATCAACAACAATACCTCTGGGTGTGTTGGGACATTCATCATGCAGATTAAAGACGCCATCACGATCTGAATCCAGGGAACGTTCTAAAAATACCATTTTGACAAAGTCCGCCATTTTTTTAGGAGATGCAATATCTTTGGCTGAGACACTGAAACCATATTTACCTGTTTGTGCAATTTGCTGCATGAGATTTATGCCCTCCAGATCGTTTCCCACCACAATATTAAAAATTGCGAGTCGATCCCCATAAAATTCTTGAATTTTTTTTGCGGCTTTAATACTGGATTTCTGAAGCTCTTTAAAATCACTGACAATAATCATGGCCAATCGGCCTTTTTTAACCTGATCAAAATCTTTTTTTGCAGATAAAATGGCCAGTTCTAATGGGCTTTCGCCATTCGCGCCTCTAATGTTTCTAAGCGCAATATCGAAACCTTCCTGCGTATATGGTCTGGGTCCATATATATTGGTTGTCGTTCGACATAATGCACAGTTATAATTGCCAATGGTCCTTAATGTGCCAATCAATGGAATGTTTGGAATGGTTTGGTTCATTCGGCTCACAATGTCCACGGCTTTTTTATATTTGTTCCGACTGTTATATGTTTCTGTCATTGAAATGGAAAGATCTAATATGACCACAAAACCATCCACTTTCTGAGCATATTCATAATTATCAATCAATTCATTGATATCAAGGGGCACAAAAGGGGTGATCATATTTTTCCTGGAAATCGAGCAACCTAAAACCATAAAAATACAAACGCCTGAAATTATGGCAGATCGTAAGAACAATCTGTTGATTATCATAAATCCTCCAAAGGTAAAAAAGGTTATTATACGAATGAATCGCACACAGTATTTGCGATTTCATTCAAAATCAGTTAAAAATAAAATAAATATTTTATCATGAATGAAAACATGATAAGATAACCATAAATCATTAGCAAATAAAATTCAACCCATGAAGAGGCATCTATGAAAATTTATTTTATTAATCGTTTATTATTAATGTCTGGACTTTTTTTATTTACCATTTTGGTCCAGATTTCATTTTCAACGTCAATTGAACAAATGATTGTTCATACCAAAGCCATTTCCCTGGGAAATTCGGTGACAGCATACCCACCCGGCATCATGTCGATCCATTACAATCCAGCCGGCTTGTCCCATGTCCGAGAAGGGATTGTTTTTAGTCAAGGGTTCAACCTGGTTCACCATAAATCATCCCATCAGTTTACACCGGCTCCAGATTTTTCACTTCAGGGCAATAAATTTTTATCAACAGATGATTCTGTGGCCAATACAGATAGTGACTCGGAAGATCATCGCTTATACATACCATTTTATGGAAAAGGGGATTTTCCAGTGCTTATGTTACCCTTGCCATTTGGCATATCATCACGCCAATTTGGATCCCGATGGACGTTTGCGTATGCGCTTTACTCTCCTTACATCTGGGGTGAAGAAACTGAAGATAATGGCGGGGCAAGATTTCAGAAAAAAGCAGCCTATCTTCAACATTTCATTTATGCCGCGCCAGCAGTGAGTTATCAGGTGTCCGATCATTTTTCAATTGGCCTATCATTGGGGCTGGGACAATCGGCAATGGGTCTTGAATCCGACATTCGAATGCCCAATGAATTGACATCCGCTTTTTCAGAGATGAATTATCATAGTCAAACCGGACAATCATTAACATATCAATCCGCTGTGGGCCCATTTGATCGTTTTGCGCAAATGGATTTATCCTTACGCTCCAAAAATGAAATGGCACCATCTTTTAATGTCGGTTTTTTATGGGAGCCTTTGAGTTGGCTTTCTTTTGGGTGTGTCTATCAGAGTCAGGTTCGGTCAGATTTGGAAGGCCATTTTCAGATTAATTATGAAAAAACATTTCAAGATACCATTCAATTTATCAACCAGACATCAGAGGTCCGAAACATGATTGCAAATTATGTTAAAGATTCAGGACAATTGACCCAAAAACTGGCGGCATTGAATAAATCAACAGAGGTAGGAACTGTTACCATTGATAATTTTTCTTTTCCAGAACGTGTTCAATTCGGCATTAAATTGAAACCATTTAAAAAACTTCGCCTGATGTGCGATTTTCATTGGGCCAATTGGCTCACCACTGATGCTTATGTTTTAGAGTTTGAACCAAATGATCAGTCAACCATTGCAGTGCTTCAATTGGCCAATCTTTTGGGACACCATCTTGACCCGAACAATCCCAACACGCTGGTCTATAGAAAAGAGATGAACCCAACCTGGCATATCAGTTTTGGATTAGAATATCAGTTGAAAGAATGTCTCGCCCTTCGTATGGGATATGAAAACAGAAAATCCAATACAGATGATGAATATTTTGATTTACTCACCATGCCAGATATCGATTTTTATGGTGCAGGCCTTGGCGTAAAACTCAAACAAGGTGTAGAGCTTGATTTTGGAATTGGTTATATGGTCAATTCTGGTGCAACGATTGAAAATGGAGTCAGTCAAAATTTAAATCAATTACAATCGCCTATTTATAGCCCTTATGCCGGACAAAATTGTGAAACAACCTTTGAGTCCTATTTCCTTTCTGTGAATCTGACAATGCCTTTTGAAACAATGTATCAGAAGTTGGATCAGGTCTTTTAGCCATGAATAAGTAAGCGGTCATAAATTTTCGGGTAAATAAAAGTGCGTCCAACTAAAAATGTTCGTCCGCCTGGCGGTCGTGCTGGAACCGAAATTCTTCAATACCAGGCGGTCGAACATAGTCTGGAAGGTTATACTTTTATCTACCCGAAAACTTATGATCGCTTACTTAAGGAATGCTAAAAAAAA
>Ga0272440_1004114_pt1 | contig 10553 bp, 9 predicted proteins | sample SSMMMBAug17_FD_192440 | JGI IMG/M metagenome (GOLD analysis project Ga0272440, IMG submission 192440) | Marine sediment archaeal communities from Little Sippewissett salt marsh, Falmouth, MA, United States - SSM-MMB-Aug17 | ecosystem: Environmental > Aquatic > Marine > Wetlands > Sediment ... | reverse complement strand
CCTACGCTGTTCTTGGGTTTGCCGAAATTTATCATTTTCAATGTTTCTCTCTAAAAAATCCGACTTTTTGGGAATGCGCCCGGTACGCATATGCTTGATTTTATATTGTTGAACAGTCAAGCATTTTTAAATGGGGCACTTATTTTCCGAGCATTCCTTCGAAATTACCGAGTCATTTTATACGCACATTCAGCATCACGCTTTTACAACGCGATTTTATCCATTTTTTTATGTTGTAAAGGAAAACAAATTGAAATTACAAATTTATTATAATTGTTATCATTTTTTACAGAAACAACACCTTTAAACAAATTGATAATACTTTTCGCCAGTGTCGGCCCAAGTCCAAAATCTGAATTGGGCTTATATAAAGTTTGCTGACCAAATGGGGTAAAAAAAGTGTTAATATCTTTTTCTTTTAACATATTTCCAACACCATTCAAATAAACCCATTGACACCCATCTGTTTTATCCACTGTGATCATTAGCTTATTTCCGGGTAATAAACATTTGGTTGCAGTCATTATCAAATCGTGAAATGCCCGAAAGAGTAACGAATAATCTGAAATAATTTCCAACTTAAGATCTTGATTGTCGTAAAAGACCATGTCAATGTCTATAATTGTTTCTTTCAATATATTTACAATTTCTTTGATACATCCTTGTATATCAAAAGTCACCATTTGTGAAAAAAACATTGAGGAATTCATTTTTAACTGAATGATTAGTAACGCATCATCAATCAGCTTGTTAATTCGATCCATGGATAGTCTAATCATTCTTTTGGTATTATCATGGCAATTTGGGTGACTATTCATATACAGTTGAGCAGCCCCAAAAAGCCCAATTAATGGGGTTCTAATTTCATGAGACAGCATATTTAACCAGGTACTTTTGGCTTCATCCCAAATTTTCAGGCGTCGATAAGCTTCAGAAAGTTTTCTGGTTCGCTCATTAACCAAATCTTGTAAAGACAGTTGGTATTGTCTGAGTTGCAGATGGGTTTTTACGCGGGCAATCACCTCTCTTTCACTGAATGGTTTGGAGATATAATCAACACCGCCGGCATCAAATGCACGTACTTTATCTTCAAGATCTGTCAGTGCGCTCAAAAAAAGAATGGGAACCTCTTTTAAGGATTTTACTTTTTTAAAATGTTCACAAAAAGTATACCCATCCATATTCGGCATCCGGATATCAAGGAGAACAAGGTCAGGCGCCTGATCCATAGCAGCATTCAATGCCATATCGCCTCTTGTAAATGCTGAGATGTCATAACCTTCCTGATTCAGCATGAATTCGAGAATTTTCAAATTTTCGGGCTCATCATCGACAATCATGATTGTGTGTGTTAGCGTCATAAAGCTCCTTTAAATATTGGACGTAATTAATTGTAATAAACCTTCATAATCATATCGGTCAGCCATCTCATGCAGTTTGATGGCAAGTTCGGGTTGATTCTTTTCAATCTGCTGGATGGTATTACGAAGTTCAACAATTTTGCCTTTTTGAATAGATGAAAGCAATGATTCTTTAAGCATTGGAGACAGGTTGAGAATATCTTGCTTCGTATAATTAACGTTCATTTTTTCATAATTATAATAGTCGTAAGCGGTGCCAGTCAACTGCTGAATGGTTTTCAGCAGTTTTTCTCGATGAATTGGCTTGGGCATGAAAGCGTTTGCACCTTCATTTATAACAATCTCATCAGTGATTTTTGCAGAAGCTGTAATAATAATGACAGGCAAATTTTTTCCATCGGGCATATTTCGAATGTGATGAAGTGTTTCAATGCCATCCATTTCAGGCATGCATTTATCCAGCAATACAGCATCAAATTTGTTGTTCGATATTTGTTTCAGGGCCTCCTTGCCAGAAGCAGAAGCTATAATTTCAAAACCAGTATTTTTCATCATGGCACTGAGCATTTTACGATTGAAATTGTCATCATCAACAATCAGTAATTTTTGATTTTTCCCAAGCACTTTATTGATGGTACGTTTTCGTGCATTTTCATCAGTCTGAATTTTTTGTGCTTTAAATTCAAAGGTAAACGTACTGCCATAGTTTAACCGACTTTCCACAGTAATATCACCCCCCAATGCGCGTGCATATCTGCGGCTCAATGCCAGCCCCAGTCCAGTGCCCTTGCCGGTTTTATAACCTGATTCAGATTGTTCAAAAGGTTCAAAAATAACCGATAACTGATCTTGTGATATACCATAACCTGTATCCGCAATGGCAAGGCTAATGGTCATGTTATTCGTTAGTTCATATTGCACATTCGCTGACAGAGAAACTGATCCTTTTTCAGTAAATTTAACCGCATTTCCAATTAAATTAAATAAGATTTGTCGGATTTTGCCTTTGTCTGACTGGAGGACTTCTGGAAAATTGTCTGAAAAATGTGAAGAAATAGCAATGGATCTGGCATCAGGGCGTTGTGAAAATATCGTGCATAAATCGCCTATCATTTGCCTGATATCAAAGGCACATGATTTAATCGTGACATCGTGAACATCCGCTTTGCTGGTTTCCAGAATGTCATTGATCAGCTCCAGTAAATGTTCACCGCTTTTTGAAATAACTGAAAGGCTATTGGATTTATGTTCACAGTCACCACATTCTCTGTCCATAATCTGCGCATAACCCAGAATGGCATTTAATGGGGTACGAATTTCATGAGACATATTGGCAACAAACATACTTTTTGCCTTTGATGCCTGTTGCGCATTTTTCAATAGTCGTGATTGTCTTTTGTTCATCTCAGCCATTATTTGTTCGGCTTTTAATCTGCTTTCGAAATTGCCAATCATTTCTGCAAGCACCCACAATAAATCAATTTCATCCTGAGAAAAATTTCGTTCCTGTTGAACTGCATCAAATCCAACAAAACCGACACAACTGTCTTCCTGCATCATTGGAATAGTCACCAACGATTTGATTCCCTGAGATTCTAAAATATCTTTTAACTCCCCGGCCGGCAGATTGTTTACTGAAGGGATATGATTGATTTGTCCCTCTTTATGATTCACAATCCATTCGGGAAAAAGAGACATGGGTACGTCCTGAAGATTATTGATTTCAGGAGATATGCCATCATTGCACCACTCATACGTGTTGATCATGATCTGTTTGTCAAAATCGTATGAAAATAGATATGCGCGATCTGCCTGAATCAGCTTTCCAATTGATTCCAATGATTGATTGATCATTTCATTGCGTTGTTCCAATGGAATATTTAAAAAAGTTTTTGCCAATTTTACCAGATAATGCAAGATATCATTCAAATGGATCAACGCCTGTTCAGTTTGCTTTAATTGGGTGATATCGGTCATGACAGTGAGCCAGCAATCTTCTTCACCCCCCAAATCAATTTTATCAACTGAAAACAAACCATTAATGAGAGAGCCGTCCTTTGCCTGGATTGTGACAGCAAAATCCCTGACCGATTTTTCTTTTTGAAATTTTTCCTGGATCAGGTTGCGTTGTTCTGGATCAACCAGTAATTTTAAGTTTTCGGCTGTGTTGCCAATAATTTCTTCACGACCATAACCTGTTGTTTGAATAAACGACTGGTTCACTTCAATAAATTGTCCCCCAAAAACTTTAGAAATGGCCATCAATGCAGCGCTGTTATTAAAAGCACGTCTGAATTTTTCTTCAGAAATTTTCATCTGAGTAATATTTTTGCTAATTCCAAACAATGCAGGTGTGCCATCCCACTTTCCTTTGGATATGCGGGTTTCAACAGGAATCAATTTTCCATGTTTGGTGATCAAAGGTACTGGACAGAACTCTTCTTTGCCCGCTAGAATTAATTGTACAATTTTTGATGCCTGTTCTCGTTGTGCGTGTGGATGAACCATTAAAACAGATTGCCCGATCAATTCTTCAGGCGCATATCCGAGACAATTCAAAACACTGGTATTGACATGAACAATATTGCCGGATTCATCCAGAACAAACAAAAAATCATGAATGGCATTAAAAAAGGTCTCAAAATTTTCTTTGACTTGCAGTAACTTTTGTGCTGAAGAATCTGTTTGATTCATCAGATCTCCTTATCTATACAACTATACAACGTACCTTATTTTATTTTCCGAGATTTTTTTGGAAATGCGCGAAAAATAAATTCCCCAATTCATCCTGTAGAGACGTAGCAAGCTCTGTCTCTACAGGAACTTATATTATTGTACGATCAAGAAAATGAGGTGGGCGCATTCCCAAAAAGTCGGACATTTCTTTTCTTAGCCCTGAAAGGGCGGCAACATACCCAGGGCGTTGCCCTGGGCTGGTATGTTGCCGCCCTTTCAGGGCTAAGAAAAGAAATGTCCGACTTTTTGGGAATGCACCCAATGAGGTGTTTATATTTTGCAAACATGCCATAGTTTCCCGCAAAGCAGACCTGCTAGAATTTATCATAAAAGATCATTTCATCTTCAACACCCAGATCATAAAGGGTTCTAAGTACAGCATCAATCATGGGGGGGGGCCCACATAGATAATATTCTATCTCTGTGGGATCATCATGCTCTTTTAAATATGCATCGTGTAGATGTGTGTGGATAAAGCCGGTTGGGCCAGACCAGTTATCATTTTCTTCAGGGTCGGAAAGGGCGACATGATAAGAAAATTGCTGATATCGACCTTCTAAATCCTTGAAATCTTCATCATAAAACATTTCCTTTTTTGATCTTGCACCATACCAGAAAGAAATTTTACGTTGGGAATGAATACCATCTAGTTGATTGAGAATATGACTTCTCAATGGTGCCATACCTGCACCACCGCCAACAAAACACATTTCATTTTCTGTTTCTTTTGCCATGAAATCACCATAAGGGCCACTTACAGACACAATATCACCGGGCTTTAAACCAAATACATAGGATGATCCAAATCCTGGGGGGATACCCTCTGTTCCCGGAGGCGGTGTTGCAATTCGTATATTGAATTTTAAAATGTTTGCTTCATGAGGCGGATTGGCAAGAGAATATGCTCTGAAACCTGGTTTAATCCCCTTTGCAGCCAGTGCCAGAAGATTATATTTTTTCCATTCGCTGATATACTTGCTTTCAATATGAAAATCTTTGAAACGAATATCATATTCAGGTACATCAATTTGCATATATGCGCCTGCTTTGAATTGAATTGGCACTTCTGGTTTTAAAACCAGCTCTTTTATAAATGTTGCGACATTATTGTTTGAAACAACTGTGGCCTTTACTTTTTTGATACCAAAAATGGATTCCGGAATCTGGATTGATAAATCTGCTTTCACCTTTAACTGACAGGAAAGGCGTTTGTTTTGATGTTTATCCTGTCGGGTAAGATGTGCAATTTCTGTGGGAAGAATACTTCCCCCGCCTTCATTGACAATACATTTACACATACCACAAGAACCCGAACCGCCGCAGGCAGATGGTAAAAATATATTGTTATTTGAAAGTGCCGACAAAAGGGATGGCGTACCTGAGACTTTAAGGGGGGTATCTGTATTGCCATTAATGATTATTTTATGTTCACCTGATGAAGTGACTCTGGTTTCTACAAAAAGCAACACTGATACAAGAATGCAAATTACACTTGAAAACACCAATAAGCTAATAAAGTAAATCAATGTTTATCTCCTCTTGCTAAAAAAAACATTACAACGTTATTCCTGAAAACATCATAAATGTCATGGCCATCAGCCCGGCCACGATCATTGTAATACCAAAGCCATCAAGGTTTTTAGGCACATTGGCATAAGCCAATTTTTTTCGAATGGCAGCCATCGTAACTATCGCTAACATCCATCCTGCTCCTGAACCGGTCCCGAATACAATAGATTCAATAAAAGTATAGTTTCTTTCAACCATAAAAAGTGATGTTCCCAGAATTGCACAGTTTACTGCAATAAGTGGTAAAAAAACACCTAGACTGGCATAAAGTACTGGTGAAAATTTATCAATGATCATCTCAACGGCCTGAACCAATGCTGCAATTACTGCGATAAATGTTATGTATTTTAAGAAGCTTAAATCAATATCTGGTAAGCCAAGCCATGAGAGAGCCCCGGGCGCGAGTAATCCATGATAAATAAGCCAGTTAAGTGGTGTTGTAATCGCAAGCACAAAAATAACTGCAAAACCTAACCCGGTAGCGGTCTGAATTGTTTTAGATACCGCTATAAACGAACACATCCCCAGGAAATATGCCAGTAGTATATTTCCAATAAATACAGAATTTATAAACAAACTGAATAATTCGTCCATTGGTGCTCCTTAATTTTTTGATTCAGTAATACTGTTTTTGAACCAAACCAAAAGTCCAATAATAAAAAAGGCTCCCGGTGCCAGAAGCATCAGTCCCATATTCTGATATCCAGCATTGTAAATGAAACTCGGAATGATTTGATATCCAAGACATTCACCTGCACCAAGCAATTCACGTATAAAAGCAACTGATATCAATACAAGACTATAGCCTAAACCATTTGAAATGCCATCAATAAAAGAATCCAGCGGATTGTTTGCAAGTGCAAAGGCTTCAGCTCTTCCCAAAACAATACAATTGGTAATGATAAGTCCAACAAAAATGGACAACTGTTTGGATATATCATAATAAAATGCCTTTAATATTTCATCAGTGACGATTACCATTGATGCAATAACTGCCAGTTCTGCTATAATTCTGATATTTGATGGTATTTTGTTGCGCATGCTGGAAATAATCATGCTGGAACATGCTGTTACCAGAGTCAGGGCAAGGCCCATGACAATGGCGGTAGACATCTTGACTGTCACTGCAAGTGCGGAACAAATTCCCAACACCTGATAGGCAACTGGGTTTTCACGCCAGATGCCTTTAAAGAGAATGTCCTTGTAACGCGTGGTTTCATTTGTCATGTGTTTATCCTTATTTTTCAATTAATCTGATTTGGTAGGGTTCAAATAGTTTAATTATCCAATGTTTTCAAATCTTTCTGACGAAACAAAATTGAAAGCGGTTCATATTTCGTTAAAGTGGCCTTGATTCCTTCAGAAAGATACTTTCCAGTCAGTGTTGCGCCGCTGATACCATCAACATAATGCTCTTGGAGATTCTTGGGTAAATTTTTCACCTTTCCTTTTGCAATTCCAACAGATACAAATTTATTTTGTGAATTTAGAATTTTTTTCCCTTTAAAATTTTTTCTGAACCAGGCATTTTCAATTTCTCCACCCAGGCCGGGTGTTTCCGAATGACTGAATACCGAAAAACCGGATACTGTCTGGCCATCATTTTCAAAAGCGAGATATCCCTGGATTTTCCCCCATAATCCTTTTGTATTGATTGGCAGAATGTAGCCATCAATGACATTATTTGTATGATAATAATACAAATGTAAGATATTCGTATCAGTCTCTGTTTTAACAGCTTGTCCCTTCTGATTGACCATACCCTCTTTAATATGTTCCTGATATAAACGCAGTATGACATCTTTCGCAGGTTTATTGTTGCCATCAATCAGATTGGCCGCTTTTAAAATGTTGACTTTTTTGTCCAATTTAATGTTTTCCTGTTGTAACTTTTTCAAGCCGCTTGCTGCGCCTGTAATCAAAAGGCTACAAACAACTGACAACATTAAGGCAAATTGTATGACATTTTTTTTGCTATTTTTATCATCAGACATTGGGAATCCTTTTTGAAGTTTTATATTGAATGACCATATGATCTAAAAGGGGGGAAAAAACATTCATGAATAAAATGGCCAGCATGACCCCTTCTACAAATGCCGGATTGACAACACGAATGATGATTGTAAAAAAACCAATACAAACACCATATATCCATCGGGCTGGATTTGTTCCGGGAGCTGACACCGGATCAGTAGCCATAAATGAAATCCCCAGTAAAAAACCACCGGCAAATAAATGATATAATGGGCCGGCATGTGCCCAGGTTTCATGTGCTTCAGAAAGAAAGCAAGACAGTATTGATGTTATAATCAAGCCTGCGATTCCACCCAAAATAATTCGATAGTTGGCAATGCCGGTAATCATCAAAAAAACAGCCCCCAAAAGACAACAAAATGCGGAGGTTTCACCAATACTTCCAGGAATAAGGCCAAAAAATAAATGGGGTAGATCAAATCCATTAACTGTTAGCGCCTGAACAATACCTGTCCCCTCTGAACCTGTGATTGATAATGCTGTTGCACCTGAAAAACCATCTATGGTATTTTTCGCAGCAATCCAGATTTCACCGGACATGGATAATGGGTAAGAAAAAAACACAAATGCGCGTGCAGTAAGCGCTGGATTTAATAGATTTCTTCCTGTCCCACCAAATACTTCCTTGCCAATGACAACGCCGAATGAAATTCCTATTGCAACTTGCCAAAGTGGAATAGTTGGCGGTAAAGTCAGGGGAAATAACAGGCCGGTCACAAGAAAACCCTCGCTGATTTTATGCTTGCGTATCACTGCAAACAGTATCTCCCAAAGAAAACCAACGCCATACGAAACTATTATTATGGGCAACACATAGTATGCGCCAACCATGAAACATTTAATGCATCCGAATTGCTGGCCTTGTGCTATTCCAGACTGATACCCTGTATTATACAGGCCGAAAAGTAAGGCTGGAAACAGGGCAAATATAACAAAACTCATGTATCGTTTCAGGTCCAGGTGGTCCCGAATGAATGGGCTTGTTTTTGTTTTGTGTGATGGAAAAAAGAAAAGTGTTTTTGAAGCATCAAAAATGGGTTCAAGGGCCTTATATTTTCCAGAGCCTGTAAAATATGGTTCCAAATTATCGAATATTTTTTTTAAAGCATTATTCATTGCGCACGTCCTTATCCTTATTATATTGACTTGATTTAATCATGACAATCAAAATTTGCTGATTGTTGCGTAATAATTTTCTATTCCACTAGAAAGTATCGCATGCAATTCAATTTTTGATGGGCAGGCGTATGCGCAAACGCCGCATTGGCAACAATCCAGGAGTCCCAATTTTAAAGCATCCTCAATCTCATCGGTTACAAGCGCTTTCATGATATATTGCGGCATTAAATCATTTGGGCAAATATTTTCACAATAGCTGCAATTAATACAAGCACGTTCCTCTCCATGCAAGGTTGCATCAACGTCTATGGTTCGATCGTAGAGGCTAGACAGAAATGTTTTTGACATTGTGGGAGATTTTTTTCCCAGACGTACAAAGCCAAACATCAATTCCGATTCAACAGCAGAAATTACATTAAATGTATTTTCAAAAAAACCTGTATAGTCATCAATAGATGCCAATCGTCCATTGAATTGTCCGGTGGCGATCAGGTCATTTTTTGAAATAGTGCCAATAAATGATTTAATCGGCATGCCTTGACGTATCAAAAAATGGGGTTTTAGTTCGCCTGGTTTTGAAATGGTGACAAACTTTTCAACTGGATAACGACCTGTGGCTAAAAATTTTGCTACCATTATTAGATGATCAAAAGATATACACCACGATACGTTGTCATCAGCCGACTTCTTGAGATGATATAATACAACGCCCGGATCCCACGATGGAAAGATATCTGGCGCCAAATGCGTAACATGTTTTTGCGAAGATCCAAGCTTGTTTGAGTGGCTTTCCCTTGCAGTCACAATAATGTTTTGGCTGAATTTTTTCAAGACATTTAAGCCAAATTCAAACATATCATGTTGATCGTTTAGTATAATACCCGGGACAGGGGAAAAAATATCGTTACCATCAAGAGAAACGATAATCATTGGCGGTTTCTTATCAGGGTTGGCTGTATCTTTATAGGGGAATTGCCTGAAACACTGCCACAAACCGCCCTTTTTGAGTTGCAAGATCAGTTTATCTGTTGTAATTGCATCTATATCAGATACAGGCTCGAAATCAAGATAATCGTCTTGATCATCACACTCAATAATCACAGCTAATAATTGTCGACGTGGGCCAAACTGGATTTCCTTTATTATGCCTGTCGCTGGCGAAACATATTGAATAGTACGATCTCGTTTATCACAAAAAATGGGGCTACCTGTTTTAACACGATCATTTTCTTTTATCAGAAGTTTGGGACGAATAAATGGAATATCCAGGGCCGAGACAGCCACTGTATCTTGTGGTGGAATCGTTTTAACAAAATCGTCAGGCCTGCCTGCTATTCTTACCTTAAAACCTTTATTTATCGTTAATTTTTCCATCAAATGTAATTCCTTTTTTGATTGATCGGGTTCAACAATATCAATTATTTATATCTAATTCAAGAAAAAAGATCATACTTGAAAAAACTGAGAAAATGATATAGACTTTATCTCAATACGAAGGAAATCTCTGAAAATAAGTTCCTCATTTAATAAGTAAGCGATCATAAATTTTCGGGTAGATCGTAGTAAATATTTTGTTATTCGTCTGGTCGAACCTTATGTTCGCCTCGAACAAAAACCTTTATCAAACCTATGTTCGAAAGTGAATTTGAAACGTTTGCCTCGGGCATAGGTTCGCAAACGATTGTTGTTCGGAGGGCGAACACAAGGTTCGCCCCTACATTGGTTTCGGACATT